>Ga0315339_1000028_pt1 | contig 307100 bp, 286 predicted proteins | sample ASW17metaG_FD_204514 | JGI IMG/M metagenome (GOLD analysis project Ga0315339, IMG submission 204514) | Ammonia-oxidizing marine archaeal communities from Pacific Ocean, United States - ASW #17 | ecosystem: Environmental > Aquatic > Marine > Oceanic | place: USA: California | collected 2016-12-05
ATGGCCGAGAATGGAACGACCATTACGTATACAAACAGCGTCATTGAAATGACCCTGCAGTATCTGTTCCGATACGACGTAACGATCAACGACAACGTAGTTTCACACTCAGACAAAAAATGTACCAATAAGCATTGTGAAAGTTGGGTCGCCTGGAAATCGAACGTGACTCATTCAACCAATACAAATTCTTAATCGATCGACTTACTGAATATACCGTTCGGAAGACGAAAACTCCTCACCGAGGCACCAACTACACTAACGCCGTTTCCAATAACACCAGAAGACGGCTCCATGCACGCTCAGCCTGCACTTCATGGTAGACCTGCGAATCAAGAGAGCACCAACCATGCATGGCCCCTTCATATACCTCAATTTCAGCCGGTATACCCGCGTCAGCATACGCATCTCTTAGTGTGACTTTCGCGTCAGGATCACTCTCATCGTCATTCGCGGCTACGCAATGAAGCATGTGCGCTGACGTGTTTGGAATTAGGAGATGCGGACTATCGTTAGCCTCCGTTGCAAGTCCGCCACCATGGAAGGTCGCTCCCGCACCGAGTCGATCAGGCACAGCCGCAACCGTTCGCATCACGATCGGACCGCCCATACAGTAACCAGTGGTCCCAATTTTTCGACCGGTATCGACCGGGCCTTGTTGGTCAAGAAATCCCACAAACGCCCGGGCATCAGTAAAGTGCGTTTCAGGTGTCAAATTTCGCATCATGGGTATCACGAGTTCTCTGATTTCTGGTTGACCAAAATGTGCGCCATCAGGAATAATCGGGGACCGCGCTTCTCGATAAAAAGGGTTGACAACCAAGACGGAATAACCAGACTGTGCCAACCGCTTACCCATCGTTCTAAAAGCCGGTCGCAAACTGAGAATATCTGGCCAGACAATCACAGCAGGATGTTGGCCACTAGACGGATGCACAAAGTAGCAATCCGCTACCCCGTCCGGAGTCGTTACTTCAACATCTGACTCAGTAACATCTTGTGCATTCGCAACTGGCGGAAACATTGCCGCCATACCTGCTGCCGCTGACAACTGACCAAACTGGCGCCTTGTTATCCCCGAACCTCGAAGAACTGCCTCTGCATCGTGTTGGGTATGTTCGTCGCACATAATTTTCTCCTCATATACACCATATTTTATCGGCTACAGCTCTTAGACATTACCGCAGAACGCTGCAGCCCCTCTCACTGTACTGACAAAATTAATAGACACTGCTTGAGTGCGCCGACTCTTCTTTAAAATAGAACGAGGTTCATAATCTGGCCGTTTCCCACAACCAATTGTTAGCAATTCTGACGCCAAACGCACCAAGGTGCCACTTCCTTCTCTAGATTTGGTTAAATCATCAGAAAGTCTCAGAAATCGGCAGCAAAGAAAACCTCAACCTAACTGTAGAACGGAGAGCAACTCAGATTATCCTGTTGTAAGCCGATTGACATTATTTAATTAGCCAGAAAGGCCCAACTCGTGCCATCTTTTGACGTTGTCTCGCAAGTAGATCTGAATGAAGTCTCAAACGCGGTAAATCAAGCAACTCGTGAACTCGACAATAGATTTGATTTCAAGGGTACCAATGCAAAATTCGAACTTGACGACGGTGCCGTGACTGTGCGTGCACCGAACGAATTTCAAGTCAACCAGATGTATGACATCCTGACCGCCCGCCTCGCCAGTCGGAAAATCAACGTCGGTTGCCTCGAACGTGAGGCGACCCAACAGAATGTCAGTGATGCGTGGCAAATTGTGCGGGTCCGACAAGGCATCGACACCGACTTAGCAAGGCAACTTGTCAAACTCGTCAAGCAGGCAAAAATGAAAGTACAGGTTGCCATTCAGGGAGATCAACTCCGTGTGTCTGGCAATAAGAAAGATGTCCTACAGAAAGTCATGGAGCTAATCAAGGAACAGGACGCTAGCTTACCGCTGCAGTTCGTAAATTTTCGGGATTAACCACAAATGGCAGTTTATTTGGGCAGCGTCATCCGCCAGTTGTAACATGCGCTATGCGTCGGACACTGTCAACGTACACATTACGACTTCACCGTTCGTTAATTGGCGGTTTCTGCTGGGGACTGCTCCTCGTGGCTGTGTCACCAGCAAACCCCTCGGCGCAAATCACAGCCACGGCAAGGCCTGCCGCGACTCCACCGTGGCACCAGGGAATCTTGCCCATCTCATCTGAAAGCTACTATCACGCCATCGACTGTGGCAAACAAGGGGGCGAGGACCCCCCGTGTGTCTTTTGGGATACCGGACTCTGTAAAAATGATGACTTCGAACTGTCTGCGTACACGGCATACAAACAGGTCGCGTACGAGGTATGGCGAGTCATTCGAAGCGGGCGACCGGCACCACAGCCCGACTTCTATGCGGCACAGAGTACTCGGGTGACGATCGGCGTAGCACCAATTCAAGGCTCTGGTAACGCACTTACAGACCTGACCCTGACACGTAATGGAACTTCCGTGAATCCAGTCGACCGCAACGTACGAGATGGTCGTTTTACCTTTGACTACCCAGCATGGGCTCCAACGGCTGCGGTCACGCTCGAGATAACCGGCGATGCACGATCAATTTCGTGCACCATAGAGCCTGGTGTACTCCAACAGTTTCGTTAATCTGCGCAACCAAGACTAATAAGCCGAATTACTTGACGGCCGACAGAATCCTGACTTTTTCGTGAGCGACGGCCTTCACCTTTCAGCATCCGGCTACGGGCTCTGAACACAACTTGTCAAACCTTATCTAGACTAAGCTTGTCCGGTGCTTTGAAGATTCCCCCTGTAATTCCAACCGAATAGAAAAAAGGCCGATCTGATGACCGGCCTTCCCGTCGAACCCCTACTTTACAAAGCGGAAAACTTATCCAACACCTCCGGATAAATCAACGATTTCAAATCTGATCAATGTTCTCGCAGGGTCAACGTGCCGCCGCTGCCTCCGCATCTTCAGCACGGCCACCGGCCAGAATCCCTACCATTCCTTCGTTTCCTTCGTGACACGCATACTCGAACATCAGATCAGACGACAACGAAAACGGGAACGACACTGTCCACGGTCGTGTATACATCTGTGGGTCAGTCACCTCAACCTCATACTCAAGCTCGCCAGAGGACGTGCGCGTAAACCGCTCCACGAGCGTCAAACCATCACCAGAACCTTCATGCGAGTGGAACAACGACCATGGCTGAAGACCGCTGACCCTGTGATCGAGGTTCGTGGTGGTAACAACTAATGTGTCTCCATCCCAATAGCCCCGTGCATCACCGTTCCATTGTGTAATGTTTTCAGGTAGGTGTGGTCGATCATCCAACGGAACAACCCTAACCTCATGAACTTGCTCAAGCAACATCACAACGTAACCCGGCGATTGAAACACATGCATGTTGTTATTGTAGGAACGAGGAAACATGGCATTCGGCATACCGCCACGCGTGACACATCGCTCCCAGATGTGTCTGTCCTCCCACGTATCGTCAAGCTCGCGCCCACCGGGCGCTTTGAGCCATCTATTTCTAGCTTTCTGTCCTTCTGGAGTCAGTGACGGAAGTCGACCGTTAGGCGGGTCAATCACCATCGACGTCCTATTCGACCGTGCGCCACGGTCCATCCAGAAATCGTTGTAAGCGCCAACATTTGTGCCCGCCTGCGCTCTCCGTGCCGGCGCATTAAGAAGTTCCTGAGACCGTTCATCGGCTTCAGTTCGAAATTGCGCTACTTCCTCATTACTCAGCGTCTCTCGCCCCTGGAAATCAGTCGGTCGTTCAAATGGCGTCGCACCAGATGACGTCCAAATTCCCTGTATGTCTGGATCTCCCCACGCTGTGTGAGAAACCGAACCTTGCCCTCGCCCGACGTCGGTCGCCGCCGACTGAGCCGAGACCGACGCTACTGACAAGCCGGAAATCATAAACGCTAGAACAGAAATAATGAATAAACGGACTCGCTGGTCGCTCATTGAACGCCTCCTTGGCAGTAGAAGCTATTGTATACACTGCTTGCTCACTTTCCTAAACTTTAAAGTAGTCAGGAATGCCAAACAGTTCCATACTCTAGACCGTATCTGTAACAACATTACTGTCGCACCGGCTCATCAAGGAAGGACTTGGCCGTGAGGAAATTCACCTCTCTCTTTACTTTTGGAACAATTTTCCTAGCTGCCGCAACGACATCGCCGCAGGAACTAGGTCCAATCGGTCCAAGTCCGTATGATGTCATCGAGGGATGGCATAAACCTTTTGCCGCTGAAGGCTTCGCTTTCGGCGGAAATTCTGGTGTGTTCGCCGAGTCACCGAATCGAATATTTATCTCTCAGCGTGGCGAAACGAAATTACCTAGCCCACTGCCTTCAGAGTTCGCTGGATATGTTGGTTCCATCGGAATTAACGCACTCCGTGATACCGAGCTTCGCACATGGCAAAACTGCCTGATGATTGTTGATGGCAACGGCAACGTACTTGAAGTCTGGGACCAATGGGATCAGCTCTGCGAAGATTCTAATGGTCCAGGCCCTCACCGCGTCCGTATCAGTCCCTACGACCCTGAGCGCCGGGTGTGGGTAATCAACGAATCACGGCATCAGATTTTTGTGTTGTCAAACGATGGTCGCGAACTACTACTGACCTTAGGCGAAAAGAATGTCAGTGGTAGCGATGAGACTCATTTTGGGAGACCACAAGACGTTGCGTTTCTACCTGACGGGCGCGTACTCGTCGCAGATGGACTCGACAATCACAGAATTATCATCATGGACGATCAAGGCAATTACTTATCTGAATTTGGTGAATTTGGTGATGGACCTCGCCAGTTTAATGGCATCCATGCCTTAGCCATTGGCCCAGATGGTCTTATCTTTGCCTTGGACCGTGCGAACGGGAGGGTCCAAGTATTCAGGCTCACAAATGAAGCTTCCGGAGAGTACCATCCCGAGATTGAGCATGTGGCCGTGTGGTCCGGGTTTGGTCTTCCATTAGACCTTATTGTTAACGATGAACACGTCTGGGTATCAGACTTGCGGCCGCTAAAAATGGTTAAACTCGATTTTGATGGGAACCGTCTGTACACATGGAATGTATCGAACGAAGGATCCTTAGGATACCTCGAGATACATGCATTCTCAGTCGATTCTGAAGGAAATCTGTACGGTGGAGATAATCAACACGGCAGAACGCAAAAACTAATCCCAAAACAAAACGCAGACCCTGATCTCTTAATCGGGCCCCCATTCGTTCAAAATAATTAAATCAAATATCAATCAATTAGTGCACATTTTCACTACTCGGCATATTGGCGAGCGCCCGTGTAATAGTCGCCGTCAACATGTCAACGTCGGCGTCAAACGGCCCAGCAGCAACGGCACCGCTCGGGATCTCAATTGCGATCACAACACCCTCACTAACTGGCGTCACGATCCAACTAAAACCGCGCAGGGATACAGACCGTTCTTGAGTGTCAGGATTCTGGACTTCATTAAACGTACCTAACGTCAGTTCAAGAACATGCCGGGCGTCGTCATCAGTCCACGCGACAGCCTCTGGCCCTTCGAAACTGATCGTCTTCTCGACAATCTCTTCCGTGCCCTTAAGTAATACTTCAACGGTAAATGTCATATGTCTCTCATAATTATTTTTACAGTTCGACAAAAGTTCCTTCTAATTACGCATACTATAAATCTCTAGCTGCGCTTCGAAACTATCTGGGGTGACCACTGGTTCCTGCCGAGAATAATGAGATCGCACATCCCGCAGTAACCACCCATGCACGCCATCTCGCCAAATAAACTAAAAGTGTTCCATTACTCTTCGTTGTGATTCACCAGCTACAGTGAGTCCGATGAAGAACGGTAAATATTACACGGACTTGGTTCATTTATGGGTCGACTCGGCATGAGTATTAACGAGGATATACAATGCCGCACACGAACTCATCATGAAACCCATTAAAGATAAGTGCATAGCTATTCTCATCGAAGAACTGTTTGATGATGAAGAAGTTATCGAACCTAGTGATCGACTTCGCAAAGCGGGCGCTACGGTCGTGTTCGTTGGGCCAACTGCACCAAGCGATTACACCGGCCTGAACGGTCGGGTCGTCTCCACCGACCAGAGTGCTGGAAAAATCAAGCTCGCCGAAATCGACGCCGTCGTGATTCCAGGCGGATTCGCCCCCGGGAAAATGCGTATGCGCCATGCGATGGTTGATCTGGTCCGTGACGCCGTCGAGGCTAACAAACCAGTTGCAGCAATTTGTCACGGGCCGCAAATGCTAATTTCTGCCAACGCTGTTCGTGACCGTAAGATCACCTGCTGGCCGTCAATCGCTATTGATATCAAGAACGCCGGTGGCCTTTATATGGACAGGCAAGTCATCGAAGACCATAACATCATCACATCTCGAAAAATCGATGATGTGGAAGCTTTCAGTGGCGCAATTATTCGAGCTCTAACCCCATCTTCAGAGCAGTAACCGGGCGCCTCGTCCTATCTGCTAGGTTGCCCCTCTGTACCCTTCCATGAAGGGTATGAACCAAGCGTCCGTAATGACGGTGCAAATTCGGCCAAATGCATCAGTGCTCGTTCACAACGGATATCGTCACGATTAGCAGACAGGTCGGCATAGAACATGTACTCAAACGGACGGTCTGGAATCGGGCGTGACTCCAGTTTCGTCAGGTCAATGTCTCGGAGCGCAAACACACTCAAAGCTTTAAAAAGTGCGCCCGGATCATTTGGCACAGTGAAAACAACCGTCGTTTTGTCCGGCGTGCCAAGCGGCACCGAATCACGGCTGATGATTAGAAATCGTGTGAAATTATCCGCAACATCTTGGACAGCCTGTCTGATTACTCGTAGCCCGAAGATCTCCGCGGCCCGCACTGATGCGATGGCAGCAGTATCAGTCAGCCCTTGCTCTTTAATCATCTTGGCGCTGCCCGCAGTATCGTAGGTCGCAACGATTTCAATATCATTCAGTGTCTGCAGAAAACGCTCACATTGTTCCAGGCCTTTCGGATGGGAATAGACACGGCGTATCTGATCGATTTCCGTACCCTCAAACGCGATCAGGTTATGCACAACTGAGTGTTTTACTTCGGCCACGATCGGAAGCTCGTGCTCGACCAACAAGTCATAATTGCGGTGAATACTCCCCGCGATAGTGTTCTCAATCGGAAGGATACCGTGCGTGACTTCGCCCGCATCCACTGCATCGAACACAGCGTCAAAGCTTAAACGTGGACTGGGCTCAGCTTTAGAGTCAAAACTGAGCGCAGCGGCTTCACTATAGGCGCCCGGCTCTCCCTGGTACGCAATATGCACCATTTAAGAATACACCTCGGTATCTATAAAGACGGGTCTAAATCAAATAAGTAATTTGTTTGAATACAAACAAGGAATATCGGTCTTCTGGGAAGCGCAATAACTCAGGCGACCAGACCGAAAACTATGACGATGACGACACTTCTCTTACACCACTCGTCGCCCAACTTGTGTCGTTTGAACCAGACCCTTCAACCGGCTCACTCGGTGTAGCTACTCGCATAGCGTCTTCGAATGCCTCTCGACCTTCTCGAGCTGCCTCACGGGCCTTGTCAACTGTCCCACGAACCCGCTCAATCTCACTAACGAAACTATCTAGAGTCGGTTCAATCTGGTCACGTACACGACGCCCACGTTCCGTCAGATACAGTCCTCCGACTACTGCACCAATGACCGTACCCAAAAGCGTTGAGAGTAAAACTTGAGACCGTTCGTCCACGTATGCCTCCGTGCCGTTGGAAAGATAATACACCGTGATGACTGAGCCTGGGTGTTACCACTGTAAATACGCATCCTCTTAAAAGCGAAGGGCTAAGCCCCAAGACGCGCGCCAAAACGCTGGTGCTTCAAAAACAACATCACGGATACTCTCGCCAATACTCACTGCCCGCGTATAGCGGAGGTCAAACCGGGCACCGACATGGTCACTAAAAAACCCCATCACACCGCCACCAACAGCAAGAGCTAAACCGTCACTCTTCTTCGAAAGAGATCCCGTCGAAACCTCAGTCTTCATCCATCCCATGCCACCAACAACATAAGGTCGAACACCTTTAATAGGTACCCCAATAATCAAATTACCCATGGCTGTCGTAGAGCGACTATTTTCTACAAAGACCGCGTTGCTAGGCGCTTTCGCAGTTCGAGCGAAATCAATCTCAAAGCCAAATACCCCACCAGCCATCGCAGCAAGAGACGCTCCGAGTGTCGTCACCTTCTCCGTGTCTTTTTCACCATAGGACGAACCGATAAATGGCGTAAAAATACTGTCAGCAGCCAGGCCAACTGGACTGCAGAAAACAAGTGCTGTGATTATTCCGATCGCGTGAAAGCACTTGGTCGTGTACACCAACGGTTTCATGATTGGCATCCTCTTATACGAAGCCCCGCCGATGCATCATACCTGAGGTCTATAATTCGACTATGCCTGAACAAGAACAGACACCGCAACCCAAACAAACTCCCTCGACCAATAGAAATAGCTCGGCCAAGGATGATGCTGTAATCTGTGAACGGTGCGGTGCTGAGATGTTTCGGATGCACGCTGTCTGGCGTTGTCCAGAGTGCCGGTACAAAACTGATTGCTGCGGTTGGTGACCAACTCTGGCTGCCCAAGATCGGACAGCGGCCAGAACTAAGTAGCCGCTTCAGTTTGCTCAGCTTCAGGAGCCTCGGCGGACACCTCACCGGCATCTATCGCCTCGTGGGTGACTGCCTGCACCACATCATCAAACACGGACATGTCAATCGCATCGTAATCGGGCGGGCACCCAAAATCACGCTTCCCCGGGGCGGTTTCATTGCCAACGGTTACGCACAGTCCGCAACCAATGCACTTATCAATTCGAACAGCACAGACCATACGCCCGTAGATATCGGGCTCTTCAACTATGCACTCTTCAACCGGACACGCAGCTTGACATATGGAACACGCAAACGCACCAAAACAACGTTCCGGGTCGATGACAGCAATCTTCCACGGATCACGCTTGCGAGGGTTATTCTGAAGTTTCGTCCACATAAGACTTGAATATTATAGCCGACCGAAGGGAAGGAATACTGGCGCTCGAATCAATGGGCGTCACAACTAACCAAAACCTCTAGTGCCAGCCGCGGCCACATAATCCTTTCGACCTAATTACGTGGACTGCCCGCGTGCACTAATCTCCCAGACCGACTCAACGATCCCATTACGAACGGCGTACATCTGGTCATAAAGGTTCACGACCGGATCGCAATGCGAGACGATGAGTTCAAGTTTCTCACCCACTTGATACGTTCGACTCGGATCCTCATATCGAATACTCCCAAATTCATCGGACCCAGACGTATAGCTCATGCCTGTTTCACCTTTTACAATTGCCCATGGACGATTGATGGTGCACGCCTTGGCCCCCGCATCCGTTGTCGCTCTCCCGGTGTATTGCGCATTCAACACCGTGGTCAAGATCGTCAGTGAAGGCTTAAAATCACTATAGACCTCGGCATTATTCGCGCCACCAATACCCATGTATTGGGCATCCATAAACACATAGCTGCCGACTTGCACGTCCGTAAGCCCTGGAGTCTGATGGTCAATATTGTAGGTACCCGTTCCACCGCCACTAAAAATTTCGGTGTTCAGTCCCGCCCGCTGAAACTGCTCAAATGTTTCAGCAGCCGGTAGTAATCTTTCCAGCGTTTGTGTTTCTCGCTTTTTAAAACCTGTTACATGCTGAGATCCACCGTCGTAGCACAGCATGCCCCGAAGCCGTAGACTTGGAAGTCGATCGACGAGTTGCGCCAATTCGAGTGCTGGTTGTCCCGCAGTAATCCCGGTTCTATGCCCTCCAGGGTCTACATCCACAACAACATCCGCTACAACACCGAGAGATTCCGCTGCCTCGGCAAGTAACCTGGCATTTTCTGGTGTATCAGTTGCTTGAATGAATTGATCACACCATTTTCTGAGATGCATGGCTCGATTAATTTTGGCCGGGGTGACGTTGCTAGTGGTCATCAATAAGGGCTCGATCCCATGACTGAAAAGAGCGTGTGCTTCGCTGATTTTGGCGACGCAAATACCCACTGATCCTGTCTCGAGTTGTATGCGCGCAATCTCCGGAGTCTTGTGCGTTTTCGCATGCGGTCGAGTCGCAATACCATTTCGACCAACCGTACGCTGCATCATTGAAATATTGGCTTCGAGCAGGTCAAGATCAACGATAAGAGCCGGGGTGTCGAGATCCCACATCGAAACACCCAATTCACTAATCGCTGCTCCTGATTCCTCAACACGTCGTGTCAGTTCTGTTGCGGTATACCCCTTCACCGGAGATGGAACCCAGACCGCTGCCCCTGCTCCAGCAGCTTGAAGGAAATGTCGACGAGAAAATGGCATGGTCATAGGTGCAGTTTTACCTCATTTCAGCCGGTACCGCCAGGTGAACGAGCACGGCGGTCGCCGCTAGCAATAACAAACCACACACTAGTTCAGCACGAATCGAACTGAACAACCTACGACTTCCGGCAGCGTCACCGAGTCGAGGCGCCAGAAAACGCCAGTTATAGAACCCCACGGCACCAGTCGAAATCACAAAAAAAAGCTTCAGCAATAGCGTTTTCCCATAGGAATCGCTCCACAACTGCTCAAATGAATCGAAATAGAACCAACTCGTAATTGTTCCCGTAGCAAGCAAAACCATCACCGCAATGACGGCTCGTGGCGAAAATCGACGCACAAGTCCAGCGACGCAAACCGAGCCACTCCGAGGGTCCGACTCACATAGAAATGAACCCACAAGTAATAATGCAAACAAGGTTCCTATCCAAGCCCCGGCGGCAAGCCCATGACTCACCTGAATTGCCCATAAAAATGCCGGGGCGCTAAACGACATGGCATGGCCAGTAAGCGGAAGAGTCAACCAGAGGACGACGGTCAACACGGCAAGAGCATTCCAGCCTAAGCGGACCCGCGATCGAACCATCACCGTGGCCATGCCTACCAAGATCGCAACGGCGGCATGGAGTAGCCACTGACTCCCCCATCGGCTTTCAAAACCGACGACCCGTAGCAACTCTAATGTCACGGGTTCGTCAAGACCAAAGACCGAGAAGGTCTGCGCATAGAGTCGAGCCACCACCGCCACAATGACAAGCGCATTCGCATAGGATGCAAGCGACACCAGACGCCGTTCAACAGTCGGATAGACGCGCGGCTCGATACCCACTGAACTGAGCAACTGCCGAAGACAAACAGCCCCAGTGAGACCGGCCAAACCAAGATATGTACACCATTTCCCGAGTGCGAGATAAACGAGGGAACGAACTTCAGCATCCATAAACCGGAGCCAATATCCACGCGTCGCACTGACGGCTATTACCGGCCGCGGTACGGAACCTACTAGTCGGCCGAACGCAAGGTGAAAGTAAAATCCCCGCGTTGTGTATGCCCATCATCCCCAGCCGTCCGCCACTTCACCGTATAGGTTCCAGCCGACAAAACTGATGACACCGAGGCCATCAGTGATTTGTCTTCTTCAACAGTCGTATCGCCAAGCGTAATTGTTCCACCCACACCCTCTAAGAGCAGTTGACTAATGGCACCGTCTGGTAACTGTGTGTACCAAACTTGGATGTGACGCGGCGACGCATTCAATGTGGCACCATCCTCTGGCATAGTCTTTTGAACACGCATGTGCGCCCACAACGTTGTTGCGCACAATATCGACAAAATGCACCCAAAAGCGAGGCTTGCTTTCTTTAACGACATGTCACTGCCCTTCCGACTGTTAGGACGAATAGTCATCTCAATACACGCTCTTCGGCCGACTTCCGCAATGTAACCCCCAGAAAAAAGCTCAGTGCCTATACGCTATTGACATAATAACTATCTATGTAGATTCTGAATACTTGATGCCTCGATCTAGGTGAAATTCTACCAAGAAACAACATAAGGGTTGCCTAACTTACTAACAACCTAAGATAGGATGTGACGAGATGACTAGTATCTACGATGAAGTTTATCGTCTCGCCCAGAACAACCCCGAAGAATTCTGGGGAGCAGCCGCAAGCCGACTGTACTGGGATCGGAGTTGGAAGCAAGTACGTGATGATTCCAATCCACCATTCCATCGCTGGTTCGTTGGAGGCGTTCTCAACACGTGCTACAACTGTCTTGACCGCCACATCGACCGAGGTCGCGGAAAACAACTTGCCCTGATATACGACAGTCCCGTCACCAATACGCTTCGGCACTTTACGTATAGAGAACTCAGAGACGAGGTCGCCCGCGTCGCTGGCGCACTAAAGGTACAAGGTGTCAATACCGGTGACCGAGTCATCCTTTATATGCCGATGGTCCCAGAAGCGGTGATCGGCATGCTCGCCTGCGCTCGGATCGGTGCTGTACATTCAGTCGTCTTTGGTGGATTCGCTGCAAAAGAACTCGCAACTCGCATTGATGATGCGAAACCAACCCTAATTCTTTCAGCATCATGTGGCATCGAAGTCGACCGCGTCATCCCCTACAAACCTTTACTTGATGAAGCGATCGAACTCGCAACACACAAACCCAAGCACGTTTTAGTATTGCAACGCCCCCAAGAACGCGCATCTCTTGTGCCTGGTCGTGACCTCGACTGGAACGATACCTGCAAGAACAGTGACCCGATTGACTGCGTCCCAGTATCTGCAACCGACCCGCTGTACATCCTCTACACCTCTGGTACGACCGGAATACCAAAAGGCGTCATTCGTGATAACGGTGGTCATGCGGTCGCCCTGAACTGGAGCATGGAACACATCTATGGCGTAGGTGCTGGTGAGGTCTACTGGGCGGCTTCTGACATCGGGTGGGTAGTCGGGCATTCTTACATCGTTTATGGTCCACTACTTTGCGGCGCCACAACCGTCCTCTATGAAGGCAAACCCGTTGGCACACCGGATCCAGGAGCATTTTTTCGTGTCATCGAACAACACGGCGTCACTACACTCTTCACGGCCCCAACAGCATTCCGCGCCATAAAAAAAGAAGACCCGGATGGTCACTACATCAAGCAATATGACCTTTCGAGATTCCGTACCCTCTTCCTCGCCGGCGAACGCTCAGACCCCGACACACTGACATGGGCACAGCAGCATCTACAAGTCCCAGTAATTGACCATTGGTGGCAAACGGAAACAGGTTGGCCGATCGCGAGTAATTGCGTCGGCCTCGGCATGCTCCCAATTAAGCCGGGTTCTCCGACAAAAGTTGTCCCTGGCTTTGACGTAAGAATATTAGGCGACAACGGTGATGAAATGCCGGCAGGTGAAATCGGCGCATTGGTTCTAAAACTACCCATGCCACCAGGGTGCTTACCAACGCTGTGGCACAACGACAGCGGGTACCAACAAAGCTATCTGTCACGATACCCAGGTTATTACTTGAGTGGTGACGCCGGCTATCAAGACGAAGACGGCTACCTGTTTATCATGAGTCGCATCGACGACATTATTAACGTCGCCGGCCATCGACTTTCGACTGGTGGCATCGAAGAGGTACTCGCTGCTCACCCTGACGTGGCCGAATGTGCTGTTGTCGGTGTTGCCGACGCACTGAAGGGTGAAGTTCCTCTCGGATTTGCGGTGACGAAGGCTGGCGTCACACGGCCCCCGGAAGACATTGTGGCAGAACTCGTCGATCGAGTACGAAAGACAATCGGTCCTGTGGCCGCATTTAAACAAGCCGCCTTGGTGCCACGACTTCCCAAGACGCGGTCCGGGAAAATCTTACGTGGCACGATCAAAAAAATTGCAGACGGCACATCGTATGTAACGCCCGCCACAATTGATGACCCCGTCATTCTCGACGAGATCGCGACTGCACTCACGGGCCTCGGATACCCGAAACCTTCTGATTCTACCTCTCGGTAGCGGAACTTATTACCGGAGGACGCTACTCATGGGCACACCCGCGTAACCCGTCATTTCAAGATACCCTTCGCCTGATACCGACACGCCATCATGCGTTCCCGTCGCATCAACCGCTCCCTCCCAATACGTCACACCGGTTGACTGCGCCGTTACCAGTTCCTGAGCATCAATCGCCGCAGATACCTCGAGTTGTAATCCAAGCGACGGTATGTCGATACGCCAATCGACCGGGTAGGCGGCACCACTGACTGTTGAGATCCATCGACGACGAGGTGACAGTGTCACATCATCACTTTTTAAATGAATGATCCCCTCAGACGTAACCACGGTACCGCTAGACCGGATATCAGCGCGCCCATCGAGATCTCGCAATGTGTAAACCATGAGATCTGTGCCATCGTTGAGTTGGATGGAAAACCAGTCCCAGCCAGCTTGGTCCGCTTCAAGAAAGCTACTTCCAAATTCATGATCCATCCAACTTATACCAGTCACGTCAAAAGCTTCACCATCCACTTCAAGGCGACCCCGTGTCGTAAGGCGGGTGAAAGAATAATAATGAGAAGCATTACCAATATCCTCGCCTTTCTGACTAAAACCTTGGTCTCCATGTAAAACTGGTTCCATATCGCTATCAAGACGAAGGTCAAGCAGTAAGCGACCGGATTGATTAGTATCCATTGCTTGCAACCGATGCGTCCGGTCACTCGCCGTAACCCTCCAGTCCTCATTCCAGACATCAAGACTATCTGTGCTCGCTCCAGCCCATCCCACACCTGTACGGTTTAAACGCTCGGCAACGCGATGCAAGCCACGATCAATATCCGTAATGGCCAAATGAGCCATGTGCAAATCCCGCACGGTCCACTGCGATGGGTTAACGGGATTTGGGTCGACACCCACGCGAAAAAACGTCAACTGATACCCGAAGCGACGCCCCTCACGCGTAGATAAATTACCGGTGTAATACCACCACTCGATCCGGTAATCAGGATGGGCAGCATGATCACGAGGAAACGACAACTCATACGTTGGACTTGCCAACCGCCACGACTGTGTAGCACCCTCGTGCGTCTGCGCTGACGTTAAGATCTGAACAGTTAGCAGACTCATCCCTGCTAAGATGCCGAAAACTACTCTCTGTATCATCCCTGAACTCCAGCAACATCTCTAAGAGAAAAACGAGTGGCAAGACGCGCCGGGTACAAGCCGGCAATAGCTGTTGCAACCAGTATGGCCAGTGTCGATTGTCCGAGAAACACAATCGGGACATGAAACTGAATGGTCCACCCGAAGCTCTGTACGTTGATTACGTAGATAAGAATCAACGACAGAACGAACCCGACTGCTAGCCCAACGCCGTGTGTCAGAACCCCCAGAATACCGGCTTCAATCACTATCATGCGTCGCACTTGTCCACGCTCGGCACCGACAAGACGCAACATGGCTAGCTCGTGGCGTCGTTCAAGCGTCAAGGTCAAGAGTGTCGCCGCAACACCAAACATCGATACGACCACAGCGATGACCTCAAGGGCATACGTGATGGCAAATGTTGAATCGAAGATTTGAAGTACCTCCTGCCGCAGCGATGAATTTGTTGCAATCATCACAGGTCGGTCGTTCCCCACGCTATCCCGCAATTCGTTACGAACAGTGTCCGGATTAGCCTCTGGCTTCAAATAAACCGTTAGCCCCGATGGCCTTGCCGCCTCAAAGTGGCGTGCAAAAGTTCCAACATCCATCACTACTAACCCACGATCATTTGAGTAATCAAAATAAACCGCAACTACCCGAAACGGAGTCTCTCCCTGTGGTGTTGGTAAGACAATAGTGTCACCCACGATCACATGATGCTTGAGAGAAAAAGCTTCCGAAACCACGACCGCATCCACTCCAACCGCCGTAGCCATCGCGGCCCGGCCATTCTCAGGTGCTTTGAATAGCAAAGCGCCATGGTCGAGTAGTACCTCAAACCGACCTGCGCCAATCACAATTGGTGCTCCTGCATAATTCACATCAATAGCCGTAAACCCATCAACCGCGACAACATCCGGATGGTTACTAATCACTGTCTCTGTCTCAAATGAAATCCCACTTCCTTGTGGCGAGGAGCGTGCACTCGATACAAATAGATCCGCCTGTAAGGTCTGCCCAACCCAGTAGACGACTGTTTCGCGAAAACTACCGACCATAATGGCAATCGCGACCATCATGGCTAGACTGACAGCTAACGCAGCGACTGAAATTGAAAGTCGGGGAATCGCGCTTCCTAAATTGGCGTGAGCCATGTGACCTTCCACGTGCAACCACCGAGACATCACACCACCACAAAAACGCCGAAAACAAAATAACACTGCCGGCATCAGTACCGCTGCACCAAACACCACCGCCAAAGACGCAAGTAGGCCAAATACTGGCAAACCGTCAATCGGTTCCTGCCGGACGAACCATCCAGCCAATCCGAAAAGGACGATCGGTACGACCAAGAAACGTCGGGGTAACCGGTTACGAGCCTCAAGGGCAACATCCCCACGCAGCGCTGCCATCGGCGTAATACGTGACGCTTCACGTACCGGCACAAAGGCTCCAATGATTGCGAGAGGCACCCCCACTACAAATGCAAGCCCAACCATCTCGAGACTTAGTGGTGGAACCTGAGCCGCTGAAGCCACCCAAAACTGACTAACCGTCGATGACGTTAGCCTGACAGCGCCCTGCGCCAGCAACCAGCCCAAAGGAGCCCCAATCGACGAGCCGGCGACGGCAAGAAGCGTCGCCTCTCCTAGAAATAATCGAACGATGGTAGAACGACCAGCGCCAACCGTCCGTAAAAGACCGATTTCATGTCGGCGTCTAATTACAGATACCGACACAGTGTTGTAAACAAGAAACAACCCAACGAGTAACGCAATAAAACTGAGCGCTGTGAGATTAAAGTGGAATGCGCGCAGCATACGCTCAACCTCGACACCACGTCTTTCCGGTCGTCGTACACCGAGGCCATCTGGCAACCGTGTGGCTATTTCCTGTTCAGCCTGGTCAACACTGACGTCATCAGCAAGTCGTACATCAATACGATCGACTTGCCCAAGTCGATTCAGCGCCCATTGCGCCGCCGCAATATCCATGAGGGCAAAGTTGCCATCAAGTACACTGGCCGGCCCTTCCTTCCCCAGAATTCCAGCGACACGGAGAGGCACACTTCGGTCGCCGGCCAGCAATGTGACCGGATCATTCACGACAAGTTTGTACCGACGAGCAAACGAATTCGTTATTACAATCGCATACGGATCGGTCAACAATGAAAGAAATTCCTGGGTTGTGACACGGCGGGGAGTCTCTCCATCAACTAATTGATAATCACGAAACGGTCGGTCGCTAAGAATATCGACACCCAACAATCTCACGACTTCAAACTGCTCCGTAGCAATTTCAATTGCGGGAGCCAGGAGAATATCGCTGTCAATTACTGGGCTGACACGCCCATAGTCACGAAGCCACCCAAGGCTGGTCACACGTGCTTCACGGATACCAACGCCTGGTGCAGTGATTTCAAGTGATGTCCGACCTGCCATCGCATTCATTACCGTCGAAAACCCGCGTAGCGAACTGGCATTCGCGAGCTGGATCGCCACGACTACAGCAACACCGACGGCAAGACTGGCCACGGTGGCAACACTCCGCAACGGTTGCTGGCGAAGGCTGCGAGCAATAAACCAACGAAACAGTGTCACGACGAATCCCGTATGATGTGCCCATCACTCATTTGAATCACCTCGCCCGCGGCAGCAGCGACAGCTGGGTCATGGGTGGCAAGCAGAAGTGCCGTCCCTGAGTCACGATTCACGCTCATCAATACTTCAAGAATCGTTCGGCCCGTCTCACTATCAAGATTACCAGTAGGCTCATCGGCCAAAATAAGTGCCGGTTGATGAATCACGGCACGGGCAATGGCAACCCGTTGTGCTTCACCACCCGACAGCTGAGACGGAAAATGGTTCAATCGATGAGAAATTCCGACACGCTCGGCCCATTGACCGGCCAGATCCGACACGGATTGAGCCGAACGTCCCATTAACAGCAACGGCAATCCAATGTTTTGCTCCACCGTCAACGTCGGTAGTAAGTTAAAAAACTGGAACACGAATCCAATACGTTCGCGCCGTAGCCGGGTCAGTTCATCATCATTCAGTGCCGTTAATGAGCCGTCTTCGAGACGCACTTCGCCTGAGGTCGGACGATCCATTGCGCCACAAATGTGCAGAAGTGTCGACTTCCCACAGCCTGAAGGACCGACCAGCGTGGTAAATGACCCAGCTGCGAGGCTAACGGACAGTCCGTTGAGAACGGGAATTTGTTCATCTCCCCGCTCATAACTCTTATGGATATCTCGTGCTTCTAAAACGACGACGGCCATCAAGTGGTTAGAATGCTGTTAGTGCGACGTTTCATACTCTTCGCAGTTATATGTGCCAGCGTTTTTAGACCAACGAGCGCGTCGGCGCAATTCCAAGCCGGAGCCGCTGCTGTTGATATCACTCCAGTTCTCTGCGCCGATACAGCGGCCGACTCCCGTAACAACCAGTATGACACCATCCGGGATTGCTACCGATGGGTACACCTTGGCGGGTTTAGTCCGTACGTCCCTTTCCGAACAGACGCGCGACTCGCCACAGGCATCCATGACCCTCTCTGGGCACGCAGTCTCGCGCTTCGAGACAGTGCCGACACAACTATTGTACTAGTCGCGGTCGATCTTCCTGGTCTTGGCCGAAAACACATCGGTCCGGTACGCCGGCGTGTTTCTGCTAGCTACGGAATTCCAACCACTCACATCATCATCCATTCAACGCATACACACTCCGCGCCTGACGCGAGCGGGTACTGGTCAACGCTCATGAGTGGGAACAATCGGCGCTACGGAGAACAGGTACGCACCAAACTCTACGAATCGATCACAACTGCACTCGACAATCTTCGCCCCGCAGACATTCGAACTGCCACCGCGACGCATCTATCGTGCATCGAAAGACAGACTGGGGTACTAAAATCTGATCCGTCTTGTTCTTTTCCTGACAGTAGTGTCGAACTGAGAAATAATCCCGCTGCCTATGATCAATATCTCATTCAGCGAGATCAACGTGATCCAATCGTCAGAAACACGCGCATCGTGGCTGCAGCGTTTACAGACACCGCGGCAGGAACCCCTATCGCAACATTCGTAAACTGGCATAACCACCCCGATACACTTGGAAGTAGTAATCGACTCATCTCCAGCGATTACCCGCACTATCTCCGGGAATATCTTGAACAAAATGGCGGGGGTTTGGGTATTTATACCGTCGGAACCCTCGGCAACCAGATCGGTGGACTCCGAGGCACACCTGTTCCTCTCTGGAACACCGCCGGCGAACGGGTTTATGAAACCATTGCGAATGGGTCTCGTCGCCCTGTACTGGTCAATGACGGCTGGGATAAAATCCGATCGACTGGTTATGAAATCGCAGATGCTGCACTTCAAGCATTGATGCATGCTGCTCCAATAAATAATTCTCATATTCGTATTCGATCAACTAGCCTCGATATCCCAATCGATAACGCAATTCACATACTGGGAACGTGGTCAGTCTGGCACGATAGTGTTGAAGCGCCAGAAAGACCTCGGTATCACTGGCCTTCTTGCTGGGGGACCCTGGGGTGTGTCCGTGCAGAAGTCAGTCTGATCGAAATTGGTGACTTAAGCCTGCTTACAGCTCCGGGTGAAATCGATCCCGCCTATGCGCTCGGGCGCACCGAAAGCACTGCGCATTACGGTCCGCCGTGGGGGTCATGGGAGTTTCCAACCATTCACGGTATTGATGACCGTATGCCTGGTATACACCACGGCTTTCTTGGTTCAACCCATGACTACCTGTCCTACATGGTACCAGTCACAGACAATGTGGGCTGGTGGAACTTTTCACACCCAAACCACTATGAAGAATGGGTAACGATCAGTAAGTATTTCGGCGATAGAATCGCAAAAGCCTGGGAAACACTGGTCGACCCATCCTCCAACAGAGACGTGCCGTAATGTCACCATGGAACCAGTTCGAACCAGCAATTTTTGAAACATGTGAACCAACACTCGAAGGATGGATCGCCCACCCAGCAGAAGCGATCTCAGCTACCGCATATCTCGTCGTCGCCATATTATTATGGCGACACTTCGGTTATCGTGACCGGACGTTCTTTGTCCGCTACCTCCCTTTCGCGCTTGGAATTATTGGCCTCACCTCGGTCTTGTTTCATGTCTCGTATACCGCAATCTTTCAGATACTAGACGTCGCCTCTATCCCACTGTTTATGGGGTATCTCTGTGCTGCCACCGTGGCACACCGCCAACAGGTCGATGTGTCTATGTTCCCTCGACTCTTCTGGACGATTACCACTATCAGTATGCTTCTGGTTGCCGCAAATCTCGCACTCGGGTTTGTAGTGCTAATCGGTCAAGGATGCGTCATTATCTGGTACTGGTGGACAAACCCGCGCACTCGAAGCAATCCTGATGCACGACGAGCGATCCTATTGCTCGTCTCTGGCGCAGTGCTCCTTGGCCTCGACCACGCAGCAATTGGATGCGTGAGCGGCATCGGTGCGCACCTCATACAACCGCACAGCATCTGGCATCTTCTGTCCGCGGCTAGCGGTTTCTTTTTTTACCGTGCCGAAAGACAACTTGAACGAAACTGGCACAGTCGTGCGTTAAAGACTCCGACCATCGCACCATCCGACCAGTCCTGACGACAACAGACAGGCGACCGTCGTCCCACTCACGGCAAGAAACCACTGGACCGTAGTAGACGTCTCATACGTGGAAACCGACACGACGACGGTGAGAACGACAGCACCAGCGGCGCCACTGACGAGTCCAATCCCTGCAGAACGCACTGCTTTTTTCCAGCCATGCCCGGCGAGCAGCCTCCCAGCACCGCTAATCAAACAATAACTAACTGAGAACACTGGGACAAAACGAACGCCCAGTTCACCGAACGTTTCATGCCCGACCAAGGCCGGCAATGTTGCCGCAACAGCAAATATCGGCCAAAACCCCACACCGTGTGCAATCGCCAAAGCTAATCGGCTGCGACCACTGAGTGCTAATAACTGTCCCGTAAGTAAACCACCACCCAGAGCCGACAAGCCTAAGAACCCGAGTAATATGACAAATGGTTGTCCTAAGAAAATGGCATGACGACCAAACCACGGAACGACCGCGAACAACACCACTAAGGGCAGCAGGGAACCTAATCCATACGCACTGGCTGCACGAAACCCAGAGTGTCCGAATCGAAAGTCAGAATGCAATGTCCGACCCGGCAGCAAATACCCACCGCCCCACATTGGTAACTTGATTCAATCCATAACCAAAATCGAGTCGTATCCCACCGCGAGACGACAACCGATTGCTTCCTAGTAACAGACTGATTCCAACCGATGTCTTAAGGTCACGTAACGTGAAAACCTGTTGTTCAGGCCACACAAACCCCATATCAACGAATCCGGCCAATCCCAATGAACCCAATTGCGCGACGTCATCCGCAAAAAACCAACGTTCCTCAAGTGTCATAAGCACCGATCGATTGCCACTAAATTGGCGAACCGGATAACCACGAAGGCCAGATTCCGCACCGAGTAATAACTGAACCTCTGGATCAAGATTATGACCACGCTGATAAGCCATCCGCCCGATCGTGGCACGACGCTCCGCATGCTTCAGAAGATACCGTCCACGCAATGTGGTCACGGCATTACGCCATTCATGGTGTTCACGGCGACCATCAAATCGTGCTTCAGCAATAAGAAAATGTCCGTCACCAAAAGCGATGCCCTGTATGTGACCGGTTGACACGAACGTCGCACGCTCACTACTCCCACCTAATTCAGGTGCTGAAAAACCGACCGTCGCAAAGCTATCGGTTCCTAAATTAAAGTCCTCACTCCGCTCAAACTGATTCACATGCGTTAAGCGAACGTACCGATGTCCAATCGATCGAACACCGAATTCGGCCACGCCAAAATCACGCATTTCAGAACCGACACGCTCTTCTCGTAACCGAAACGCTCCATGGACACGCAGCGCTCGTCGAGCACTCCGCTGAACCGCCCGGCTGACCTGGAAATCGCCCCACTGCCCCCGATGGTACAAACGTCCAATCTCAGAACCATCCTTAAAAATAGGGTCCGTTCGACGAAAACTTCCGCCACCGACCGTCCACGACCACGGATCACGCAACGACAAGTACCCGCGATCAAGCATAAGCAGCTGTTCATCGCCGTCACTTAAATGCGCTGCCGATACGAGCAACGATACATTTGAGCCGACCAGCTGCGGATCCGCATAGGACACCCGATCGATTGTCCGATCAAGGTTCGTACGATGAGTTGCCGTAATCGACTTGCCTAGGCCAAATAAGTTTTTTTCAGAAACACCCAATTCCCAGATCGTACGGTTGTGCACCTGCCTAAAATCAACTCGGGGAGACAGAGACCACGTATCCCATGTCAACACCCGCATATCAACCTGGTCCGGCTCACCATCACTATCCAAGTCAACAGCTATGGTGTCGATTCTGGCGTCGCGAATAAATGACAGCCCTCGGAGATTTCGCTCCGTCTGTTCCATGAGCTCTTGGTCAAATAGGTCACCTGTCTCAAATAACAATTCGCGCCCGACCACCTCGTCACGCGTTCTGATATGAATCGTATTAGCGATGCGATACGGAGCCGCGACGCCCGTCGCAGGTTCGTCAAATACCTCGTGATTGATAATCTCGATCGTGCCAATCGGCAATCCAACAAAACCCGGCTCCTCTGTCGCACTAACTACGCTTACACATGTCAACCAAACGCTGAGCGCGTTGATTAACTGGAACCGAGAACGCATCCGCTGATTCTTTGGCCGCACGAGAGTTATAGAACACACAGTGAGCGGCCGTCTTTTCCAAGTCGACCTTGACGCAACAGGCAACAACAGGACGGAATAATCAGGATGCACTCTAGATGAAAAAATCAGAAGGGTAAATGGGTCTCAGTCCTTTTGGCCCAAGAAAGAAAAAAGGCCCTGAACGTCCCAACGTTTATGTTGGGATACTCAGGACCTTTCAAAACAACCCCCCATGCATGTCAGTCACACGGGAGCGGCCTCGCGAAGTCTATTCCGCGCGCCGTAAGCGATAACTACTCAGGCTCAGTGTTGTCACGACCATCGCGCGGCGCACCGGTTCCTGACGAACCCATAAACAGCTTGCGACCATCTTTAAACGTCAGGTCGCGTCCATTGCCCTTGTCTGAACCGTCTTTAGCCTGATAGCCATCGACGATAATCTCCGTGCCAGGAAGCAATGAATTCTTGGTGAAACCACGGCGGAGCAATGTGTTCGGTGTTCCGCCTTCGACCATCCACACGGTGCCGTCCTCAAGCTCAAGATGGACCCACGCATGAGGATTGATCCATTCCATCTTTACAACGGTTCCTTCGAGATGAATCGGTGCATCAGCATCAAACTCTGCTGAAAATGCGTGATGAGCATCAACCACTGGAACTGCTGCAACTGCCATCGCAATGGCCAAAACCGAAAGGGCTACCTTTACTCGCATCTGTTCTGCCTCCTAGTTACCAACCAAATGTCTTCGCGTCTAATTATCGCCACGAAGATACTGTTTCGTCAACTCCCCAAGCTTTTTTTTAAGCAACCTATCGAGGGCCTGGAGCCTCGCCTTCAAACGCGGAACCATGCCCACTCGGACGATAGACCGGAGTTAAATCTGGGTCCTTCCGTAAGTGCCCATACATCAACTCTTCCGCAAACTCGACGCATTTGAATTCAAGCAATTGCATATTCTCGTCAACGCGTCGATAAAGCGGCAGCTTAATTGTCCAAGGCCGTGTGTAGGTCTCTGGGTCCTCGATCGTCGCTTCGTATTCAATGTGGTTTTCGCTAATCATCGTATAGCGCTCCACAACGTGGACCCCGATGCTGTGGTGATTACCAGCACGGTCAAACCATGTATCCGGCATCTGTGCCGTCACATCAATCGCCAGCGTCTCGCCGTCATAGGTCCCACGGGAGTGCCCCATCCACGCATCAACCGGAGCTTCAAAGTCCGGACGGTTCATGTAGACGACCCGACTGGAACTCGCAAACTCATACGCGAAGAGAATGTACTCTTCCGTTTGAACAATCTGGAATGGATACGGCTGGTAGGTCGCACGCGGAATACCAGGCATGTAACACTTCACCGCCGGGTCGCGTTCAATGCTGTACTGCTTATTTTCCTGCTGGGTTGCCCGCGCAGCGGCCGTGTAGGGAATCTCACCGCCCTCGACAATGCCCAAGCCACCTGGAACCGACCCAACGGCGCCAAGCTCCACCACCGGCCCCTGATTTGCTGCATGCGGCTCAATGTCCCAGTGATGAGACCCGATCGCCTGCCAGATGCCGTTAAAATTCGGCGCCCCAAATGCGGTCCGTTCCGCCTGATAGTTCTGCCCCTCAACTTCTGTGGACGTCACTGTGAATACCATCGCAACAGCTGCAATCACTGCCGCTATCATCACGCTTTTAACTGTGCCCCGATTCCGCATCTTGGGAAAATCTCCTATTTACGAGAAAGGTAAGTGTCGGGTATACACCCGCAAATTACCGATGTCAACCTTTTCGGCTGTAAGCTTCACAATGTTTAGGACTTACAGCGTCCATACTCCTACGAAAACAATCCGATCAATCGCGCATTAATTGCCACACCCGACCATATCGAGATTGACAATATACCGGCCAGTCTTGGCCACACTGGTCCAACCTTCGCTTCATCTGTCTTAATCAACCATCGACGGAACGTAAACGTCAAAATAATACCAAGCAAGACCAATTCCATTTTCCACCAAAAAAACGGGCTGTAATACTGCTTTAGGGCCAATGACATCAATGATGGCATACCCGTGATGAAAAGTGCGACAAAAGCCCCTATCATCCATGGCATCGCTTCGTCGGCAACCTTTGGAAGCGACGTGTTGACAAATCCAACACCAAGCAATCGAAAATCAACTACCAGGACCGCGCCGGCAAACACCGCCAGTGCAACCAAATGCATAACCTGCGCAATCGGCTGAGCCCACGTTTCGCCGAGTACCCACTGGCTGAACGACAACTCTGCCATCCAGAGGAAAAATGGCTGTAATGAAAACGCGGTTTCTTCCATAAAACTTCCCTAACCCTAACCCTAACCGTCTAACCCCAAATTAGTCCACCACTGCGGCACCAAACCCGGATACGCTGCCATTCGCCCAATAATGATGATTAGCGACCACAACCCGATCGACACATAGCCAGCCATTCTGACAGGACTCGGCGGTGTCGGCTCATGGTTCCACTCATCTACCGTGGCGTACGTTTTGAAGTGAAAATAAGCAACATTGGCAAACGCCAGCAGCAGCAGCAACATCTTGAGCCAGAAGTGGAAGTTTGAAAAATACGTCAGCGGCTTACTATAAAAAAGCAACGCGCCCGTTACGAACGAGACGATCCCACCGACGAGCTGATAGGGAAAGAGGCGTTCCTGCGCGTCGGTAATCGACGTCGACCGATTGCCAATACCAGCCAATCGAAAATCCATCATCATGACCAAGCCGGCAAATAAACACATCGAAAGCACGTGAGACGTCAGCAAAATCGGAAACGCATTCAAGGACTCTCGAAGCCAGACACTGCTCGGCAGCGCATCCGCCCACGCAAACACACCGCGAATCATGATCTCTTTGTCATCCTAATCACGTAACTCTCTACGCCATTTACTGTCCAAAGACTTTCTACGGAACGCAACGTTCCTTGGGTGGGTCTGAGTAACTGTCCCGGTAGACGCCATGACAGTTCGAGCACGCCTCAGCAACATAATTCGTTGCGTCAATAACCTCATCCTGGCTCTTGTTCAGCGCCGCCCTGTAAGCAATTTCACCCGCCTCACGTAAACCACGCGTAAACTCAGCCCAGTTGTCCTGATCGATTGGAACAGGTCGCCCGTTTTCACAGGTCCGCCCAGGAAGCGTAATTAGGTTTGCAGATTCCGCAAGCGCGATAGCCGCATTTTCAACACTTTCCCAACCAGTGTAGACGCCTGCAAACCGAGCAGACGCTCCTCCTTCATTTGCATTCGACTCGTCTGGAGGCGCACCAGGGTCAGTACTTTGCGCATCAAAAAGAATATTTGAATTCGGGAACAAAATCCCTCGCATCACCTCGGCGAGGTCTCCCGTCGCCTCCGGCGGTGGATCCTGCTGGGCAGCAGCCGTGCCAGCGACCAACATCATTGAAACTACGAGGCTTAGCACTCGCATGTCGTCACTCCCTCCAATCACCAGAAAACCAATTTCGAACGGGAATCCTATCTAGGGCGCGCAGTGTACTCTGTCGATTCGCACAGGGTCAACCACAGCGTACGCCCTGTCAATCAAGAAAATAACCACAAGTCACGGTATAGTAGGCCCCTGACAACAACATCCTCAGAAGGAAGGGAACAACATATGGCCCGTCTTGTTACCACACTGATGATTCTCGTGTTCATAATGCTTGTGAGTGCGTCAGTTCCAGTGGCCGCCGCTGAATCATTAGGCGTAGTTGCAACACAGGACAACCCAATCGCGACATCTGAAGAATCGATCGCCGCTGGTCGAACCATTTACGGTCGCTTCTGCCGTTCTTGCCATGGCCAACAGGCCGATGGGCGCGGGATGGCCGCACCTGCAGGCTCGCGACCAGCCAATCTCATCGATGCCGAGTGGGACCATGGCAGTAGTGATGCTGAAATCTTCAAAGTGATCAGAGAAGGCATCGCACCAAAGTACGATATGGACGCGTGGGAAGGCCGTGTTTCTGACGATGACATGTGGAATGTCATCAACTACTTGAGGGATTTAGCAACGAATTAATTAACCATTCGTATGGCATGACGGCGTACTCGGCGCCAAGCCGGAAGTAGACTGGTCACACTTAGGGCGACTCCACCAAGGCTCAATCCGATGACGACAATGTCCCAGAGCGGACGCCGGCAATAGAGAAGTATTGCCTGAAACACAACACTAAAAGCTGTCGCCGCCCAGCGCCACGGTCATTCCGGTACGAATGGAACGCGACAAGCCAGGAAACCCAAGTGTCGCCTGATAACCTTGGTTTAAGAGATTTTCAATACTCAAATACCAAGTCACACTCCGATGCAGCCGGTAGGACCCACTCAAATCGAGCTTCTGATGGCGATCATTCAGATCCCGATTTGGAAGTAACATCGATGTCCCGAAAAACGCATCGCTGAGAAACGTACTGCCATCGGATTTTCCGGCAAAGTACCCCGCAAAGGTAACGTGTCCACGACCACGTATATACGACGCCATTAAACGCCCCATATTGCGCGGTCGCCCGAACGGCCGCGCCCCCACGAGTGGTGTGAACTGACCGATCTCTATCCCTTGAAATGTCGGATTAATTGCAGGAGTCAAGGCCCCACTACTGAATGACTTTGTTACCTCTGCATTGAGCCGGGTGTATGACCCCACAATGCGAAACTTATCGACATAAGCATCCACCGAGGTCTCAATCCCACGCGCCGTGTATGACGAGGCATTTACCGTTGCCCCAAACGGAACCGCCGCGGCAATATCGGCTGGCACACCCAGCTGCGGGAGCACCCCACTATTCACATACTCGACCAAGTCATCGAAGACATTGTCAAAGTAGGACGCACGCAAGCGGATACGTCTCCCTGCCAAGGTTTGCTCAATCCCAATATCAACGTTGCGGCTCCGTTCCGGACCGATGGGTGCAACCTTGAACTTTTTGATCAGTTCGGTTCCATTAGACAAATCACCGATGAGTTTGAACAACTGTGACTGCTCGTTAAAGACCGACGGTGCTTTAATCCCCCGACCGATGTTTACCACGAATTTCGTCTCACCCAGAACACCTTGACCAGACGCTGCGGGCGGGCGCGCATAAACTGCAAGAGAACCGCGCGGGACGACTGCAACACCAAAAAGACCATTCTTCTCTATCCCCACACCCGCGGTCGCAAAGATCCGATTGGCTAGGCTGGCCCGAGCCTCAACAAACGAACCCGTGTTGGTCCGTTGACTGGTCGGTGTCGTCAATGTCACTCCACCCTGCTCACGCTCAATTCGCACTCCGCCTGCAATATCAAATGTGTCATTCACGTAGTAATTGGCACGACCAGATAAAAACTGACGCGACGTCATCGCATCAAATATCGACGGATAGACACCGCCATAGTCCAAGATCGCTCGGCCAGTTGTCTCATACCCATTGGCTCCGGTGATTGTGACTTCATCGCCTAAATAATTCGCACCGAATCCAAACGGATCGAACGCTTCACCTGTGGGCGTTCGGTTATTCAAACTGAACCGACGATCAACCGATCCGAATTGAATGGTGGTGTGTAAGTGGTTCGTCAGTTGCGACTTCACCGATGCACTGACATATTCAAGATCATTAACTTGGATTGAGTCGTCAGATATTCCATAAAACGCAACGGCATTTGGCGCCCCGTAATCGGTCTCGACATGACGCATACTGACACTAAGATCAGTCGCTGTTCCGAGTCTGAGTCCGATTTGTCCCGCAACGGTAGTATTCTCATATGCATTATTCGATACTTGGTTATCCGTATCGAATCGTGAAATGTCTGCGAAGTAATCGAGACGGCCCAGCACGCCCCCGGCCGACACTGCATTTCTCACGGTACCGAAGTTGCCACCATCCAATGAGTAGGTCACACTCGGCGTCAGCGTTGACCCCCTCGGCGTCGTTAAGCTAATCACACCACTCAAGGAATCCGCGCCGTACTGCACGCTGTTCGCTGTCCGCAGCACCTCAACACGGTCGACACCGCTCGCAGACACGGCCTCCCAATCGAAACTCCCCCCAATGTCATTCGCCGGAATGCCATCAATCAACACCTTATTGAAGTTACTTGCACCACCCCGAATAAAGACCGCCGAACGTCCCCCTCGCCCACCAGTCTGCACAACAGCAGCAGCCGGAACGAGGCGTATCGTTTCCAGCACGTTGGATTTTGAGAGACGCCGAAGGTCATCCGATGGAATGACCGACACCGGAGCTCCGCTTTGTGAATCGGGTAGGTCAGTGGCTGCCGCCGTAACAACCACGTGTTGCGCCAACGGACCAACGACCAAGGCAAGATCAACCTCCGTTACGACGGACGCTCCGACATAAAACAGAGCGGATGCCATCGGATGGAACCCAGCTCGCTCGGCCGTGATGCGATAACGCCCAACTGGTACGGACGGAAAATGAAACAGGCCACGAGCATTGGTCTCCGCGTCTCGAATGACAGCATCATTCTGCACAAGATGCACAGTTGCCGATAACGCACCGCCAAGCTGGTCCGCAACATGCCCAGAGACCCCTCCGCTGGACTCTTGAGCTAGGGCTGGGCTTCCGTAACCGCCGAGGATTACCACACTCGCCAACAGCAACACCAAACTATCGGTCTGAATACGGAAGAATCGGTCGAACAGGACCCGGGGGAACATAAAACCTCCTCGGCGTACCGCGCGCCGAAAGTACACGTAGGCAGTGATACACCCACGTGATATGAGTTCACCCGATATTCAGGTCTCCTGACTTGCGGATCATCGGAAAGCGACAGCGCCTTCCCATGCCAAACAGCACAGTGGCGGGTACCCTTTTGGCACCGAAGTGTCGCTCCCTCCCCACTTACAGTGGCGGGACCGTGTGGGAATCACACCCACTTCCCAGAATCATCGGGACTACGAAATTATGTAAATAGTATAACACTCACTTTTTGCAGTCAGAACGGCGCTGCCATGTCGCAGGCCAGTGAGAGCCCACTGTCAGGTCATCGGCTTAAAACACTTCGAGACAAAAGCCAGTAAACCGAAGTCCGCCTAATTCATGCTGCTACGACCGCGATCTTCGTCACCAATCCAGTAAATCGAGTGACAGGCATTACAGCTGTTGTAGACCGATTCCCCGACATCAAAGACGGCGTCAGGATCCTCAGCCTCGGCCGCAGCGAGCGCAACTGCAGCCGCATCGATCATGTCTTGCGCATACCGCATCCAAGCGCCATCGTCACGCGGCCGGTCCCCCATCATGATGAGATTTCCAGCCTCGATCAATGTCATCGCAGACGCCCGGACGGCAATCCAATCTTCTTCTGTTTCTGGCGCTGTGTAATGCTCACCATCGGCATCCAAGACAGTGCCAACCGCATCCCAGAGGCCATCCGCGGCCGGATCGATCAGACCGGCCATGAGTTGGCGGACATCGTGTCGCATATCCAACGGTGGTCCAGCAGGCTCTTCTGCAGCACACCCCGTCAGTAGTATCCCTGCACCCAACAGAACGGTGAATACTCTCGTCATTCGCATAACTCCACGTGCTGGCATCACTCCACGAACATGGTAACGGACCTAACACTATAGAAAAAGGGCCGGATGTCTCTCACACCCGACCCTTTAAAACACTACTTGTAAACCAACGACGTCTTATTGTGGACGAGGAACACCAACATCACCGCTGAGATTCCCCATACCTACATATCGGAATTTCTGGAGACGTTTCCCTTCATAGGTTTCAGTCGTATAGATATTCCCTTGGGAGTCAACCTCTAGGCTGTGCGTGCCGTAGAACTGACCCGCCATACGACCACCACTACCGAAGCTATACAAGTACTCAAGCGGTTTACGGCGTAACACGTGAACCTTTTCGTTCATCCCATCTGCGACGTACGCGAATGTCTGATCATCATCACGAGAAAACGCGATGTCCCACACGGCACCAGCACCGAGTGTCTTCGTCTGCAGATAGATTTCTTCAACAAACTCGCCCTCTGTCGTAAAGACCTGGACCCGGTTGCCAGGACGGTCACACGCGTAGACAAGCCCGTCATTCGTCGGGTCGGCACAGTGCACCGGTTGTCTAAACTGTGGGTCGCCGGACATGTCCGTACTGACCGTGCCATGCGCCGGAGCATTCGCTAAGTCATACCGCGGCAATTCGTCATCATTCGGTTCGTTCCCATATGCGCCCCAGAAACGCTTCAACTCACCGGTGTCGGCATCGACCACCGCCACACGCCTGTTGCCATACCCGTCAGCGATATAGACCTCGTTGGATGACGCGTCATAGCGAACCTTCGCCACCTGTGAATAGCGCGTTGTCGACAGACTGTCTGGACCTTCGTGGTCGTGTTCACCAACCTGCAGGAGAAATTCTCCGGCCCGCGTAAACTTCAGGACATGCGAGTCAGCGCCACCGTTCCCACCAATCCAGACATTGTCCATACTGTCGACCGCAATACCGTGATTTGAGTCAGGCCAGTCATACCCTTCACCTGGTCCACCCCAATGACCGACGAGATTCCCTTCTGGATCGAACTCCAGAATGGGGGGTGCCGGAAAACAGCATTCTGCCGCAAATGGCGGATCAAGTGCGGCCGGCATCTCATTTGCGCCGAGATTGCCACGATGCACAACCCACACATGGTCACGGGAATCCACCGCAACGCCGATTGTTGACCCTAGTAACCAATTATTGGGCATCGGTTTCGGCCAAAACGGGTCAACCTCAAACATCGGCGTGCCGTCCCCGGTCGTTGGTCCCGGTGCCGCATCCGCAGCAGGCTCATCGGCAGGCATCGATTCCATCTCGGTCCCACCACCACAAGCCACGGCAACCGCAATAAGGGCCACGAGGCTGAACAGACTCAGTTTCCGGATCATAATTTAGGTCCTCCTACGAAACCTCTAACGCAAAGACTGACATTGACAGGCCCAGAACGCAAGTTCCGATAGTGTCAACCCGGAATAATCATTTCCGCCGCCACGCACCGCTACCGTACAAACGAAAGGCCGCGTGATCGTTGTCACGCGGCCTTTCAAAACCCTGCGACCGTTAATTTATTGCGGCCAGGGAACACCGACATTACCAGAAGGGTTCCCCATCCCCACATACTGGAATTTCTGGACGCGTTTCCCTTCGAATGTTTCGGTTGTGTAGATATTTCCTTGGGAGTCAACCTCTAAGCTGTGCGTGCCGAAGAACTGGCCCGACATCCGCCCCCCACTACCGAAGCTATACAAATACTCAAGCGGTTTCCGGCGCAACACATGCACTTGCTGATTGACGCCATCGGCGACATACGCAAAGGTCTGGTCATCATCACGAGAAAAAGCGATGTCCCACACAGAACCCGAGCCAAGAGTCTGTGTTGCTAAATAGATTTCTTCAACAAATTCACCCTCTGTCGTAAAAACCTGAACCCGGTTACCAGGTCGGTCACACGCATACACAAGCCCATCCGTTGTGGGGTCAGCGCAGTGCACCGGATTCCTAAACTGTGGGTCGCCGGACATGTCCGTACTGACCGTGCCATGCGCCGGAGCATTCGCTAAGTCATACCGCGGCAACTCGTCATCATTCGGTTCGTTCCCATATGCGCCCCAGAACCGCTTCAACTCACCGGTGTCGGCATCGACCACCGCCACGCGCCTGTTGCCATACCCATCAGCAATATAGACCTCATTCGCTGCTGGGTCATAGCGAACCTTCGCCACCTGTGAATAGCGCGTTGTCGACAGACTGTCTGGGCCTTCGTGGTCGTGTTCACCAACCTGCAGGAGAAACTCACCGGCCCGCGTGAACTTCAGGACATGAGAGTCCGTACCACCGTTCCCACCGATCCAGACATTGTCCATACTGTCGACCGCGATACCGTGGTTTGACTCCGGCCAATCGTAGCCTTCACCTGGTCCACCCCAATGACCGACGAGATTCCCTTCTGGATCGAACTCCAGAATGGGGGGTGCCGGAAAACAGCATTCTGCCGCAAATGGCGGATCAAGTGCCGCAGGCATCTCATTTGCGCCGAGATTGCCACGATGCACAACCCACACATGGTCACGGGAATCCACCGCAACGCCGATTGTTGAACCTAGCAACCAATTATTAGGTAGCGGTTTCGGCCAAAACGGATCCACCTCAAACATCGGTGCGCCGTCACCAGTCGTCGGTCCTGGCGCCATATCAGCAACAGGCTCATCGGCAGGCATCGATTCCATCTCGCTCCCACCACCACAGGCCACGGCAACCGCAATAAGGGCCACGAGGCTGAACAGACTCAGTTTCCGGATCATAATTTAGGTCCTCCTACAAAACCTCTAGCGCAAGGGTGCCATCGACACTACCCGAACGCAAGCCCCAATAACGTTATTAGCGTGTTTCCTTAGAAGGTCGGCGATTTGCGGCAAGTACTCGTTTCCGGACACGTACAGTTCGTGGCGTGACCTCAACAAGCTCATCATCATTAATAAATTCAATCGCCTGCTCAAGATTCAACGTCCGAGGCGACACCAATCGGATTGCGTCTTCCGAAGTTGATTTCCGCATATTCGTCAAATGCTTTTCTTTTGTAACGTTCACATCGAGGTCAGCTGTTCGGGCATTTTCTCCAATGACCATCCCTTCATACACTTCAACTGTCGGCTCAATAAATATTTCTCCGCGCTCCTGCAGGTTATAAATCGCAAAAGCAGTCGCTTTCCCAGCTCGATCAGCTACGAGCACACCTGTGGGTCTGCCATTAATTGGGCCGTGCCAGGGCTCCCACGCTGCAAATAAGTGATTCATGATGCCAGTGCCACGGGTATCCGTGAGAAATTGCGACCGAAAACCAATCAATCCACGCGTTGGCACACGGAACTCAAGTCGAACCCGACCACTTCCGTGGTTCACCATCTTCGTCATAGAGGCACGCCGGGTTCCCAACTGCGCGATGACGACTCCATGGTAATCCTCTGCCACATCGATAATAAGATCTTCCACTGGCTCTTGAATTTGATCATTAACGGTACGCGTAACGATTTCAGGTCGAGACACCTGCAATTCATAGCCCTCGCGACGCATCATTTCGATCAGAATCGACAACTGTAGCTCGCCACGGCCGATGACCTTCATTCGATCAGACGAATCCGTTGACTCGACACGAATTGATACATTTCCAATCAGTTCGCGCTCAAGTCGTTCGCGCAGATTCCGCGACGTAACGAACTGCCCATCACGACCGGCCATTGGCGAGGTGTTGACACCAAAGACCATGGACACCGTCGGTTCATCGATATGCGTCGGAGGTATCGGTGTTTGCTGTTCAGGATCAGTGATAGTTTCACCGATCGTGATATCGTCAATCCCCGCCAAGCACACAATATCGCCAGCCGTGGCACTCGGAATGTCCACTCTCTGTAACCCATCAAAGGCATAGAGCTTCGTAACTCGTGTGCGTTGCACGTGGCCATCTAGTTTTGCAACAACCACTTCGTCCCCAACCGACACCGTGCCATTAAACATGCGACCAATCGCAATCCGACCAAGATAATCGCTTGAATCAAGGTTCGCCACTAACAACTGCAAGGGGGCAGTCGGATCTCCGCCGGGAGATTCAACATAACGTACGATAGCGTCAAACAATGGACGTAATGTTTCACCTGGAACCTCAACGTTCAATGTGGCCGTTCCCGCCTTTGCATTGGTATAGATGACAGGAAAGTCAATTTGATCGTCAGACGCATCCAAATCAATAAAAAGGTCATACACCTCATTCAGGACTTCTTGAGGGCGTGCATCATGCCGGTCAATTTTATTGACTACAACGATGGGCACAAGTCCACGCTCAAGGGCTTTCCGCAGTACGAAACGTGTCTGCGGCAACGGTCCTTCTGAGGCATCAACAAGCAGAAGCACACCGTCGACCATCGTCAGGGTCCGCTCAACTTCACCTCCAAAATCGGCGTGGCCGGGCGTGTCAACGATATTGATCGTCACATCCTCATACCGAACGGCTGTATTTTTTGCCAGAATCGTTATCCCGCGTTCACGTTCCAGATCAATACTGTCAAGAACCCGATCGGTTAGCTGTTCGTTCGCACGAAACACACCACTTTGACGGAAGAGTGCATCAACTAAAGTCGTTTTCCCATGATCGACGTGAGCAATAATGGCTATATTGCGACGCTCGGGAGATGAATCAATCGTTTGCTGTGACATGCGCGATCAGAAATGTATTGCTACGGTAGTAGAAGGGTCGCGAAGTGTAACACACCGGTCCGACCAACCATGCCGTATTCGAATATCATCACGAGATGCTCACACAAAGACTGACCATCACGGCATGCTGGTTATTTATCCTGGTCACTGATCCACAGGCACAGTCTTTTACGATCGTAAATCCTGAAGCGGTCGGACTTTCATCAGAACAACTGAATCAGGCAACGACCCAACTTCATCGACACATTGAATCTGGTGATATTGCAGGTGTTGTTGCCGCCGTCGTCAGACACGGACAGCTTGCTTACTTCGAGGCACTGGGTACGATAGACACCACCCTCGAAAACGACATGCCGGACGATGCACTATTCCGTTTGTATTCGATGACGCGCCCGATCACAAGCTTGGCCGCCATGATGTTGTGGGAAGAAGGCAAATTCGAATTAACCGATCCCATCTCAAAATTCCTTCCAGAGTTTGTCGACCAACGTGTTCTACAAAACGCCGACACACCCGATCTGCAGACTACTGTCCCTCGACGTGGCAATATAACGGTCGAACATCTTCTGACACATACATCAGGGCTGGGGGGACGCAACTCAGAAATGTATCGTGCAGAGAAGGTTCGGCTCCGGTCGATTCCAATCCAAGACATGGTTTCAAATGCCGCTCGCGTGCCGCTCTATGAGGAGCCGGGAACACGCTGGCGGTACGGCATCTCAACCACCATTCTCGGTCGCCTCATTGAAGTATGGTCGGGGGTATCACTCGACACATTTTTCGAGCAACGCATTTTCAGGCCACTCGGCATGACCGACACGGTCTTTTGGGTTGACGACTCTCGACTGGAACGATTTGGACCTGTCTACCGGCCAAGTCGGAGAGGAGTTCTTCAACCGCACCAAATTGAACTAGTCCCGTTTACCGAGCAACCGCCATTAACAGAAGGTGGCGTCGGTCTGGTCTCAACTGTGCCCGACTATCTCCGATTCGCACAACTGTTTCTGAATAATGGAACCTGGGACGGACAACAAATCCTACAACCAGACACTGTGGCACTCATGACGACAAATCGTCTACCTGCTGCTGTCTTACCCATAGGCTTCGGTCAACCCCAACCAGGACGCGGCTGGGGACTCGGATTCTGTGTCGTTATCGACTCAACCGACTTTCCCTATCCCGTCAACCAAGGCACATACTGGTGGGACGGATCATCAGGAACCCGTTTTTTTATCGATCCAGTCTATGACATGGTGACGGTCATTATGGCTGCTGTCTCACCAGCCAGCGGAAACGGCTTCCGAGAAGCGTTTACCAATTCGGTCTACGACGCAGTCGTCAACTGACCCTGTGAAACCTTACTGAACATCAAGCGGTGCCTGACAATCAGCTTCAGTTATCTCCAGAGGCCACCAACTCGCAAAGTTACCGTCAGACGCAGCCAAAGGAATAACCAATGGGAATGGCTCTGCAAGAGAAGGGCTGCTCCCTTCCCGCTGACTCAATCCATACCGAAACTGATCGACAGCCGGTTCACTAAACAACGCGTAATACAATTGCTGCGTTGGTGGACGTCTGAGATGCCCAATACAAATGGGTGTCGGTGACGCACGATCCAATCCTGCCGCTTGCGCCATTGCTTCCAACTCGACCAATGATGGTTGTTCTTGCAGTGACTGATACTCCGAACGAAGCAGAACGGGGATAGCTGCCACAGCCGGCGACGTCATAGATTCCATCGTCCGGCCAAAGATTTGCTGAAATAACTCTGCCCGTAAAAGGTCCGTCGGCTGAAGAACCAACACACCCACGCCCGGTTGCATTGATCCGCGTGGCACTAATTCCCACTCGGTGACCAATCCGCGATCGATGACGTATGGCGCCGACAGACTGCCCTGAACTGACTGCCAGAATAGCCAGCCAAGAACGACTCCCAGGACGGCAATAATTCCAAACTTACGCAACACGTTTAGCCGCGAGCTCGACTTTACTTGTTATTTGAGACTCGGTCGGCACCTGCACATCCCACGCAAGCCCTAGTCGTTCGAGCAATCGGATTTGCATCCATGTCAAATCAATTTCGTGCCAGCTTAAACCGTGACGCGCAGACCGAGGCATCGCATGGTGGTTGTTATGCCATCCCTCTCCGAAGGTCAAAAGCGCCACCCACATAGAATTCTTTGAATCATCCGGGGTGTCAAAACGCCGTGTGCCCCACAGATGCGTTGCGGAGTTAACCAACCACGTGGCGTGCAGTCCAAAAACAACCCGGAAAAAAATACCCCACAACACATAAGGCACTCCACCAACGGCATAAAGTCCAATGCCAAGTAATACGAGTGGTACCCAGTGCCACGTATTCAGCACACGATAAAACCGCTCTCGCATGAGGTCGGGCGCGTACTTGCCAGTAACGGCTGTGTTTGAATGCAACGCTTCGCCAAAAATAGTCCACAGTATATGAGACCACCACCGACCGTCTCGAGGAGTGTGCGGGTCACCCTTTTCATCTGAGTACTGATGATGAACACGGTGTACCGCCACCCAAAAAATAGGACCACCCTGAAGAGTCAGCACGGCACAGACCGCAAAGAAATACTCAATAAACTTAGGGACCTTGTACGACCGATGCGTATGAAGTCGGTGATACCCCATCCCAATGCCCCATCCAATACAGGTCCAGTGCAACACCGCGGCTAGGAGCACGGCATCAATAGTCATATAAAAAAAGGCAGCGATCGCCAGAACGTGAAACACCACCATCACGAAGAGAGTGCTCCATGCAATGTGACTGCGACTACCAAATTCCATTGTGGTGTTGTTGTCCAACCTTATTTCTCCTATACCGTCTCAAAACCCGCCGACCCGCCTTTGAAACTCTTTCTAGTCGAATGAAATCGTTCTCAACTCAAGTTGGCTATTGTAACGGTTCTTCACATATTGCTTCATTCCTCGCTACCAAAACACTTAAGACAAAACCAGCGAACTGTTGGTTACCGGGCAGCACATTATTCGCTGCGACTATTTGTTGGCCGCATTCCTCCACGAACTACACCGGCGGCCGTAGAACCAAAATGTCCTAGGAAACATGGGGCAATCGGACGACTATTCGCCATTGCGAGCCAAATGCGAAGTAAGTGTCGTTTCTGGCCGGCCGCGACCGTATCGACGAATTCATTCCGCCGATGAAATGTCGTCCAATTGTTAAGTAACAAAAGATCGCCGGCTTTCAAACTAAATGACACGTGAAAGTCTGGGTCCTCAGCAAGTGTTTCAAGCGTATCCAACGCGTGCCGTTGAGACGACGTTAGGCTTGGAGCGAACTCAGACACGTCGGCACGATCGATAAGGACACGCAAGAAATGGGCCGCAAAGTAGCCTTCGTGCTCAGAAAAAATAGGAAGTTCACAATACGGCCTCTCGTTGCCTACATCCACCGTATGTCGAAGGTACGGATAGGGTCGATTCAGGACTTCAAGCGTCTTTGGATCACGACGTCGCAATTCATCACGCAATGCGACAGAACTCACAATGAATGTCTCACCACCCTGCAGTGCGGGCTGAAGACACAAAAACGCAATCGCGTCGCAACGGTCTGTATGAAAGCTCAGACGCTTTCTGGACATCGGCCCTCGATAACGAGGGTCCGTTGTCGAAAACCCAGCATCGCGCACATGAAACAAACGGTACCCTTCAGCACTTTGCGACACGGGCGTTCCAAACTGGAGAGATAAGAACCAAAATGCACGACCTGCCGCGTGTTCATCCCACTCTGTCGAAACAAAATCACGCAGTAACACCACACCCGTCCCACGTTCAAGAATGTCTGACAGCCGGCCTGCGAGGTCAGTTAGGTCTGGTGATGGTGGAACGAGACGGGAAATGGTCTCTGGGGCCTGCCCCGCCGTACGATCGACAAACCGTCGCAAAGTATCTCGCTCTCGGTTTGAAAGCTGAAACGACCATCCCTTGGACGCAAACAGTTCACGGCCTCGCCAGGCCATTCCCTGATTCGAATCCGACGGCTTCACCACAACACTATTAGCGGCCGGCACTCACCGAGGAGTTGGCTGTGATTGTCTGGAATCTGCGCGAAAACAGCCTGACCAGAAACCACCACAACTACCGCCGCCACGGCACACGAACTGGAATTCATGACTCTTCGAAATCCCACATTACTGAGGTAGTGCAAACGCAATTAAGCGCGGCACCTCACCGCCAACCGTTAATGCAATATATTGACGACCATCGAGCATATACGTCATCGGCGTGCCAATGGCCCCACTAGGAAGGTCAACGGAAGCCACGACATCACCAGTCCCTTTGTCATACGCCACGAGATGTGGCCCGCCATCAGTACTACCAGCAGTCAATGCATGGATCAACAGGGTCTTCGTTAACAACGGACCACTCCGACTATCATCACCACCGAGAGGCGGTAAATCCAGATCTCGCAGCAAGGGGTGGTTCCGGTAGCGGTCACCATTGCCAAGGGGGGTCATCCAGAGATGTTCACCACGATTCATATCAATCGCGGTCATCCGCGAGTACGGCGGCTTCCAGAGCGGTAAGCCCTGCGGCATTACCGGACGCCGCACGGGATTCCCTGCCTCGATAAACGAGGTATTCCCTCGACTCAAAATATACTGCAGCGTGGACGGTTCTCCCGGCTCTGGATCGCGAAAACGCATAACACTGTGCACGTTCCGCGACGGGACATAGAGCACGCCTGTTTCAGGATCGACCGCAGCCCCAGACCAGTTTGCACCACCGCCGGCACTGGGCCGAAAGATAGTACCGTTCAACGATAACGGTGTATACAGCGGCCCGAGGCGAAATCCATCAACCGCCGTCACCGCCATTTCACGAATCTCTGGTGTGAAGTCGACAAGGTCATCCAGCGTCGCTCCCTGTTCATCGAACGCCGGTGGTTTCGTCGGAAACGGCTGCGTTGGGGCCAAGACCTCTCCGTTCAAATCAGTATCTACGGCAACCGCACGCTCTTCAATGGGCCAGATCGGCTCGCCGGTAATCCGATTAAACGTATAAACAAAACCTTGCTTGGTGACCTGAGCGACTGCCTTTACACGACGTCCATCAACGGTAATATCGAGGAGGTTCGGCGCAGTCGGATTATCGTAATCCCACACACCATGATGCACCATCTGGAAATGCCAAACCCGTTCACCAGTTTCCAGGTCGACACAGATTAAACTCTCCGCAAATAAATTATCTCCAAGACGGTGCCCCCCGTAATAGTCAGACGTGGGCGTACTCGTTGGCAGATAGACATACCCAAGCTCTTCATCTGCGCTGATATTCGCCCAGACGTTGGCGTTACCGGAATAGCGCCATGATTCGTTCAGCCACGTGTCAACACCAAACTCATCGGCGCTCTGCGGGATATTGTGGAAATCCCATCGATGTCGTCCGGTTCGCGCATCATAGGCTCGCGCAAAACCAGGCGGCATCTCCTTCGTAATGGAAAAATCATTAATCGACGACCCGACAATAATGGTGTCGCCGATCACAAGGGGTGCAGATTGCGAAGCCAAGGGTAGGAGATTCAAATTGTCCCGCTGGCCACGGGTAGCCCGAGGCAGACCGTCAAGAAGGTCTACGCGTCCGTTCTCGCCAAAGTCCGCGGCAGGTATCCCGGTCTCTGCATCCACAGCAATGAGATAGCCATCCCCAGTTCCCCAGACGATTCTCGCGGTACCATTATTTTCCCAGTACGACACACCCCGATGGACCCATGGAGCCGGTGCCGGCGTCCCGGAGGTATAGGTCCGTGGGTCATGCACCCAAAGTGTCTTCCCTGTCCTCGCATCAATAGCCGCCGCTTGATAAAGCGGCGTGCTGATATACAGCACCCCCTCAACCATGATCGGCGTTGCTACAATGCGTGTCGTCCGAGGACGCGTCACCCAAAGGTCAGGATCTTCCGTTTCAAGACGATCAAATACGACATCGGATGACACAAGCGACGTTCCGTGCTCGTCAGCATAAACGAGATGAGTATCTGCACTCTCCCATTGCCAGACGACATCAAGAGTGGAAAAATTGTCGGCCGTAATTTGATCTAATGGGGAATACTTCGACGCAGCACTGTCGGCTGCATACGCACGCCATTCGACGTTGCCAGTCTCACCTTGCGCAAGCAGTAGAGGAGAAACTGCGTACACAAAAAGCAAGATCAAAAAAACATTAACGAAACGACGAGCAACTCCACCGGCAGTCATTATTTCCACTAGTGCGAAGTAGCGCCAACGCTCGCCAGCCATTGCATTATCCGCGGAGTAACGATTTCCGGCACTTGTGTGTGAGGACCATGTCCCACCTCCGGCAGCACTTCAACCGTAAGCGGACCGTCTACCCAGTGCCACATATCATTGAGGGTTTGCGGCTTAAACGGTCCACTTTCTTCGCCATATAGAAGGAGCATCGGTGCTTGAACATGTGGAAACTCGCCAACGCGAAAACCAAATCCTTGTGTCTCCAGCGAAAATGGTGGTCGTGGCCAGTTTGCCTTATAGAAGTTCACAATCGATTCAGCATGAAGACGCTCATAGGCAGCCTTTCGCAAAACAGCGAGTTCTGGAGAATCTCCTGGATTCGCCGGCAGGCTACGCATGCGCGCGCCAAACTCAGCACCGGCGTTCGGATTCTCTTGCATTCCGCGTTGAAAGGTACTCGCCTGCTGCTGGTCTTCGTTATCAACCAATTCACGGATGAGACCCGCTGGATGAACCGTTCCTACAGAAATCAGATGTGACGTTCGGTTAGGGTGGGTCATTGCAAAGTGCCACGCATAAAATCCACCGCTGTCTTGCCCAATGAGAATCGCTCGCTCCTCACCGAAGTGCGTAATGATGGCGTCAATGTCGCTCGAAATCTTAGCCATCGTGTAGTGTTCTACACCCTCTGGTTTATCGCTTTTGTCAGTACCTCGAGTCGACATCGCAACGACGCGATAACCTTCTGACAACGCAACCATCTGATGACGCCAGTCAAACCATGGCCCGGTGATACTGTGCACAAAGATGACAAGCGGCCCCTCGCCGGCAGTGTGATAGACAACTCGGACTCCGTTTGAATCAACAACACCCTCTTCCACTGTGACCGACGCCCCTCGCCAATCTCGAATCGTCACACTCGCCATAACCGGCTGAACTGCTAGGTAGAAAATGGCGAGAATAAAAGAAATACTCGTTCCCTGTTTCACAATAGAGACCTCGTACGGACAGCTTGCTGATGCTCTCTTCTATGCAAGAAGCTCTGGAATCACTCGCGCTGGTTCGACACCAGTTAAACGGGCATCTAACCCACGATGGTTGTGCGTAAACCGCTCATGGTCAATGCCAAATAAATGAAGAACCGTTGCCTGGAAATCACGAATATGGACTGGATCTTTCACGATGTTATATGAAAATTCATCCGTCTCTCCGTGAACAACACCACCCTTGACCCCACCACCGGCCATCCAGAGACTAAAACAGCGAGGATGGTGATCACGTCCATAGTCGGTCGGGGTGAGCCGTCCCTGAGAATAAATCGTACGCCCAAACTCACCGCCCCAAATAACAAGCGTCTCATCAAAGAGGCCCCGCTCCTTGAGATCCTGAATAAGAGACCATGCCGCCCGATCTACATCGCGTGCCTGCGCAGGAAGCACCTCAGGAGCAAATGAATGAACGTCCCAACCCCGATGATAGATCTGGACAAAACGAACACCGCGTTCAACGAGTCTCCGCGCCATGAGAGCGGCATTCTGGAATTTACCAGGCTGTTTGGCTTCTTCGCCCCACCGGTCAAAAGTACTGTCGGGTTCGCTCGCCAAATCGGCCATCTCGGGCACGGACATTTGCATGCGATAGGCCATCTCATACTGTTGGATGCGCGCAAGAGTCTCAGGGTCTCCTAAGTCATCGTGCTGCAGACGGTTGAGTTCACCTAAGCCGTCAAGCATTTCCCGACGAACATCCCGAGAGACACCGTCTGGATCACGCAAATACAGAACCGGCTCAGCACCACCGCGCAAACCGACACCGGCATACTCAGGCGAAAGAAATCCTGCGCTCCACAATTTGGCAGAAATAGCCTGCACACCAGACTTAGGATGGCTTTTCTCGGCATTCATCACGACAAAAGTAGGAAGGTCTTCGTTCATGCTGCCAAGCCCATACGCAAACCATGATCCAATACATGGACGACCTGGTATTTGTTGCCCTGTCTGAATAAAAGTAATACCTGGCTCGTGATTAATAGCGTCCGTATGCATTGAACGAACAATCGCGATGTCGTCCACCATCCTGGCTGTATAAGGCAATAATTCAGAAACCCACGCACCACTCTGGCCATGCTGCTGAAATTCAAATACTGACGGCGCGATCGGAAAGCGCGCCTGACCGGACGTCATCGTCGTCAACCGCTGCCCTTGCCGAATCGACTCAGGCAAATCCTTGTCATACCAGTCCTTCATACCTGGCTTGTAATCGAGCAAGTCCATCTGCGGTGGCGCGCCCATCATATGGAGGTAAATACACCGCTTCGCCTTGGGCGCAAAGTGTGGCAATGACGGCAACCCGCCAAGAGACTGGTCTTGGCCGAGCGTCGGCAGTGCACTCGCTGCATGGTCCCCAGCCATCAAACTAGAAAGCGCCAATCCACCAACACCTTTGGCGACCTTTCCAAAGAACTGCCGTCTCGTCTCAGCGAGAATAAATTCGCGAACAGGATCCATCGTTGCCCCTCTCTATCAGACAGTTAGCAACCACACTACTTGTTCAATACTTCATCTAGGTTCATTAATTGATTCACCAACATCGTCCACGCCGCCGATTCGATCGCAGGCAAACCTGAGTCCGGCACCGAATCACCAGTATTTATGAGCCGACTTGCGCCATCACCATCGGACTGATACGACATTAATAACCGATCGTATGAACGTCGAGCGACGTTTTGCTCGTCAGTGCTGAATTGACGTGCGAGCAATCGTGTAGTGATGTAATCCAGTCGATCTTGAAACCCATCGCCAGCATCTCGCATCGCTCGTTGCGCAAGATATCGGGACGCTTCAATAAATTGCGGATCATTCATGGTAACTAATGCCTGAAGCGGAGTGTTCGTACGCTCTCGACGTACGACCGAATGTTCACGGGTTGGAGCATTAAAGATTTCCATAGATGGAGGTGGCGCCGATCGTTTCCAGAACGTGTAAAGACTACGCCGGTACAACTTCAGTCCATCATCCTGCTGATACAGACGAGTGTTGCTCTGCGGCATCGCGACGGTCGACCAGACTCCCTCGGGCTGATAAGGTCGAACGCTTGGTCCTCCAATCGTCCGAACAAGTAGTCCGCTCGTAGCGAGCGCATAGTCACGCACCATCTCCGCATCCATCCTGAATCTGGGACCGCGCGACAGCAAACGATTCTGTGGATCATGCGCAAGTTTGTCGGGAGTCACTTGAGCCGACTGGCGATAGGCTGCCGATGTTACAAGCATTCTGAAAAACTTTTTGACATCCCATCCAGATTCACGAAATTCAACGGCCAGCCAATCCAGTAGTTCAGGATGGGTAGGATTATCACCTCGCGCTCCAAAATCCTCGCTGGTCGTGACAAGTCCCGTCCCGAACACCTGCTGCCAATAGCGATTCGCTGTCACGCGCGTTGTCAATGGATTATTTGCATCAACTAACCAATCGGCCAGACCAAGACGATTTCTTGGTAATGACGCGGACATTGGCGGCAGTACACTCGGCACACCCGCCGCTACACGCTCCCGCGGCTGGTCGTACATACCGCGGTACAAGACATGTGCCTCAGGCTCAGAATCGAGCCGCTCATTCATAACGTGGGTCACACCCCCACGTCGCCGCAACTCCCGCCACTCGTTATCGATTTCTTGACGCGTTACGACCAAGCGTTTGTATTGATCATCTTTAACGCTTAAATAGTAAGAACGAAGCGCGTCACGTTCATCGAAAGTTAATAACTCAAGGTCTTCCTTCTCACGTGCCCTCATTAAAGTGGGCCATAAGGAAACAACCTTCGCTTCCTGAACCGTCAGAGCTCGGTTAAAGACACGAAAGTCAGACACGCCCCCACCGGAAAAATGGCTCATGCCAAGCTCACCACGAACACTCAGCATGCCGCGGCCAAGCTCAAGAGGACGGTCGGTCAGGATACTACCCAACGCTTTCGTAAAGTATTCACTGCCAGAAGCCTCAACGACATCTCCGTCCCGAAAGACATTCATCCCGGCGCGCTCACCAGAACCATCATGAGTAATGACGATGTGCGTCCATTCTCCAGGTGGCATCCTTCTGAGATTCGACGGAGCAACCCGTGGGGCCGGTCGACGTCCCGTCTCAGAATCTTCGTCGCCAGTCAGTCGAAACGACAGCTGTCGCGAACTAATATTCATTGACCAACCGCGGGACCCATCTTCAACGTCGTACTGTCCAGCAACGATATAGTTGCCCTCTTCTTCTGGTTGATAGATCCAAAGTGCCATTGAAAATGCCGTGTCCGTGTTCAGGGATAATGAAGGCAACCGCACCCACGACTCCGCACCGAAAATCAGGCTCGGCTGGCCGTTAGGACCTTCAGTGATATGCGAATCACCTTCAAGGTCAACTGGATAGCGCACCCCATTAAGATCGACTACTGGAGTGGTCGCGTCATCAAGCACAAGATGCATTCGTTCGGCTGTCGCCCCAAGTGGCGACGCCAATACTTGATATTCCCCAGTCGCGAGCCACTCTGCAAATGTATCTTCCACAGAAGCGGCCCTCCGTGCTATCCGACCATCTAGTTGTGCCGCATCGGCACGAAGACTGTCCCAAAGCGCTCGGTCCGCATCCTCTGGCACCACGAGAATCGGAGGAGGATCCGATACATTGCCATCCATTACATACTGGGTGGTATTTCGAAAAAACGCCGTCATGGCATAAAACTCACGCTGTTGTATCGGATCGAATTTATGGTCGTGGCAAGTCGCACATCCGACGGTCAGTCCGAGAAATACGCCGCCAATCGTCTCGGCTCTATCCTTGGCATAAATAGCTTCGTACTCTTCCGGAACAACGCCCCCTTCATTCGTCGTGATGTTATTTCTTTGAAATCCAGTCGCCACCAGTTGGTCAAGGGACGGGTCCGGGAGTAAGTCGCCAGCAATTTGTTCAACCGTAAATTCATCGAATGGCTTGTTCTCGTTAAACGCCTTAATTACCCAGTCACGGTAGGGGTACATTTCACGATAGTTGTCAATATGGACCCCATGTGTATCGCCGTACCTGGCAGCATCCAGCCAGAAGCGTGCACGATGTTCACCCCAGTGCGCAGAGGCTAAAAGCTCTTCTACCAGCGTTTCGTACGCTTCGTCCGAATCATCTGTAAGAAACCGTTCCAACAGGACCGGGTCAGGCGGCAATCCGGTTAAATCCAGCGCAACACGCCTCGCGATTGTTCGTTTATCAGCTTCCGGTGTCGGTTCGAGGCCCGCAGCATCCAGTCCAGCAAGAATAAATTGGTCAACGGGATTCCGAACCCACGACTCATTCGAAACAGCGGGCAACACGCTTTTAGTAACTGCTTTGAAAGCCCAATGCTGATCCCATGATGCCCCTTGAACAATCCATCGCTGAAGAATATCGATCTGCTCATCAGTGAGAGTTTTGTTGGCAGCCGCCGGAGGCATACGAAGCCGCTGGTTCTCGTGCGTAACGCGCTGATATAACAGGCTCGAAGACGGATCGCCTGGAACTACTGGTTGTCCATTCGGGCGCTCGGCAAATGCTCCTTCTTCTGTGTCAAGTCGTAAGCGCACCTGCCGCGTACTCTCATCCGGACCATGACACCGGAAACAATTGTCAGCCAGAATAGGTCGGACCTCCCGCTGAAAATCAACTGGTTGTCCATCTGCGCCAGAGGGCACCCACAGTAATACAACCGTTACGGTACAAAACAGGATCAGACGACAGGCCATAAGAACCACCGGACTTTGAAATACGCGTTTAAGGCGTTCATTACACGAAAAGTTCTGGCACCGTTATAAGGGCGTGTCTTCCAACTGTCAATGATCTGACTAAAGAGTTGCCGCAGCCATTTGGGAACGGTGCTCTCTTGTCCACTAATTGGAAGTCCACCCCAGCCGCTAAGCGGACAGTCAAATACCTTAAAGATAAGGTAAACCGCCAACACCAGAACGCCGGAATACGGTACGATAGCGGGCTGAGTAGGCACACAACCCTGTAATCATTGAGGTACAGATCGCTATGTCATCCGCAACAATCATTTGGACAAGTATTGATGAGGCGCCCGCCCTCGCGAGTCATGCTCTGCTACCGATCGTCCAGGCTTTTGCTCGAGGTACCGGTATCACCTTCAAAACACGGGACATTTCTCTCGCAGGACGTATCATTGCGGCATTTCCGGAGCGGCTTCGCCCGGAACAACGAATTGACGATGAATTAACGCGCCTTGGTGAATTAGCAAAAACATCCGCCGCCAACATCATTAAATTACCAAATATTAGTGCGTCAATACCTCAACTTCAGGCAGCTATCAAGGAGTTACAGGAACAGGGATACGACATCCCTGATTATCCGGAAGAACCGTCTAGTGAAGAACAGCAAAGCATCCATGACCGTTTTTCAAAAGTACTCGGATCGGCTGTAAACCCAGTCCTTCGCGAAGGCAACTCTGACCGGCGCGCCGCGACATCCGTAAAATTATTCGCGCAAAAATATCCTCACAGAATGATGAAGGACTGGCCAACGTCCGGCTCAAACACCCGCGTCGCACATATGCAGGCCAATGATTTTTTTGGCAGTGAGCGGTCTCTCGTTCTCAAAGGTTCATGTGATGCTCGGATCGAATTTATTGGCGAAGACCGATCTATCACCGTACTCAAAGACAGTATCCCTCTACAGGAGGGCGAAGTCATAGACACTGCAGTCATGAACGTCAAGATGCTTCGCGAGTTCTACGAAAACGTCATGGCCGAAGCAAAACGTGATGGTGCTCTGCTTTCGCTTCATCTCAAAGCCACGATGATGAAAGTGTCAGACCCAGTGATGTTCGGACACTGCGTCAGTGTTTATTACAAAGATGCACTCGACAAACATGCCAAAGTACTCAGGGAAGCCGGAGCCAATGTCAACAATGGCCTGCAGGGCGTCTTGGACAAACTCCAAACCTTACCACCAGACACACAGACCGCAATCAAGGCTGATCTCGAATCTACCTATTCGACACGTCCCGCCTTAGCGATGGTTGACTCACGTAACGGGATTACCAATCTACATATCCCAAACAACGTGATTATTGACGCCTCCATGCCGAATGTAGTTCGCGATGGAGGCAAGATGTGGAACAACGCGGATGAACTGCAAGACACCGTGGCGATGATTCCGGACCGCAGTTACGCAACCATTTACCAAGCAATTCTGGAAGACTGCCAAGCGCACGGCCAGTTCAATCCATCGACGATGGGCAGCGTCTCAAATATTGGACTCATGGCACAGAAAGCGGAAGAGTACGGGTCTCACGACAAAACATTCATGCCTGCGGGTAACGGCGTTATTCGTGTTGTCGATTCAGGCGGTCGCACACTGCTCGAACAGCAAGTCAGCACGGGAGATATTTTCCGTATGTGTCAAACCAAGGACGAACCGATCCGAGATTGGGTCAAATTAGCGGTCACCCGCGCACGTGCATCCAAAACACCGGCGGTGTTTTGGCTTGATCCAGAGCGCGCCCATGACGCATCAATTATTGCTAAGGTCGAGGCGTACCTCCCCAATCACGACACCACAGACCTAGATATTCGTATCCTAAAACCGGTTAATGCAATGCGATTTTCATTGGAGCGAATCCGCCGCGGAGAACATACTATCTCCGTCACCGGAAATGTACTGAGAGACTACCTCACTGATTTATTTCCAATTCTCGAACTCGGCACGAGTGCTCGGATGCTCTCTATTGTGCCACTCTTAAATGGCGGTGGGTTGTTTGAAACAGGCGCAGGAGGTTCGGCTCCCAAGCACGTTGAACAAATGGTCAAAGAAGGCCATCTCAGATGGGACTCACTCGGTGAGTACTGTGCACTCGTTCCATCTCTCGAAATGATTGCGCAAAAAAGTGGAAACCAGAAAGCTGCGGTATTAGCGAACACCCTTGATACAGCGATCGGCTCTTATCTCGAGAACGCTCGCTATCCGTCTCGCAAGGTGAACGAAATTGATAACCGAGGCAGTACATACTATCTTGCGCTTTACTGGGCTCAAGCGCTTGCTGCACAAACCGGAGACTCAGCACTAAGTGAGCGTTTTCAGGGCATTGCGCAACAGCTCAGTGCGCACGAATCAACAATTACCAGTGAGTTGCTAGCGGTGCAAGGACAACCTGTAGACCTCGGTGGTTATTTTCGACCCAACCAGGAAGCCGCTTCGAAGGCAATGCGCCCGAGTCACACGTTCAACACAATCATCGACGACATGTAGCATGTAACTCGTTCGTTCAGCACTGACAGTCGAGGGCGAACACCCAAACCAAGCCATCCTGCGGTCCCGAAAGTCTCGAGGGCACATGTGTAGTGTCGGTATGTAGAGGCTGCGCCCCCATTTGCACCGCGACATATTGCACACCGTCAACGCTATATGACGTCGGCACGCCAAACCGGTCCGTATTAGTGGGCAAGCGCCACAATGGTTGTCCTGTTACCGCATCAAACGCTTCAAAAGCAGCTTTTCCTGCACCACCCAAAAACAAAACGTTGCCAGCGGTCGCAAGTATTGAGCCACCGTTCCCGCTAGGAAAATTTCTAGTCCATGCCCGTTCACCGCTATCAACATCCCATGCTTGCAACTCCCCAATGTGGTCTGCGCCGTCTCGTGTATACGTAATGAAGTCAGCCCCGGCGTAACCACGACCCGGTGCGTACACCACGTCTCGCCCCTCCATAGAAGAACAGAGGTTGTTATTTGCCGGAATGTACAGCAATCTCGTGACCGGGCTGAAGGCCTCAGGTTGCCAGTTTGTGCCACCACCGACCGACGGACAAAACTCAACCTGCCGACCCGTTTGAGGAATGTGCTGGGCATTATATCGAGGACGGCCGGTCTGTAGATCTAACCCTTCAAAAACGTTGTTGTGAACGAATGGCTTGCCCTCAATAAAAGTCAGTTCGTCTTCAGAGCGACTCAGAAACCAAAGGTAACCATTGCGCCCTGCATGAATGAGCGCCGAAATCGTCTGTCCGCCCCGATCAATATCAATCAGTAACGGCGCCTTCGCTTCGTCCCAGTCCCATGACCCGTTCCAGTGATATTGGTGATACCCCCGAAGGACACCAGTATCGACGTCGAAAGCCACCGTTGAGTTAGTAAAAAGATTATCGCCAGAACGTCTATCCCCCATCCATGGACCAGGGTTCCCGGTTCCCCAATAACTGACTTTCAGGATAGGGTCGTAATGACCAGTCAACCAAACAGGGCCAGCACCCGTACGCCATGTCTCACCCGGCCATGTTTCACTACCGGTTTCACCAGGTGATGGAACCGTGTACGCCCGCCACAGTTCTTCACCGGTAACGACATCAAGCGCCGTGACAAATCCACGTATTCCTTGTTCTCCACCCGAGGTCCCCACAATTACTTTACCTTCAGCCACCAACGGTGCCATCGTGACGTAATAGCCACGCCTGTAATCCTCTACGGGCTGTTCCCAAATTACTGCCCCCGACGTTGCATCCAATGCAACAACATATGCGTCAAGGGTCCCAACGAACACCTTGTCCTCGTACAGCGCTACACCTCGGTTCGTCGGATGTCTTGCTACAAGGTTTTCAGGTAATTGCCGAACGTATCGCCACAACAACTGACCGGTCGCAGCATCGAGCGCGATGACATGACTCCCGGTCGTAATAAACATCGTGCCATCGTTGACAATTGGAGGTGCCTGATGATGTTCATTAAATACGCCGGTCTGAAATACCCAGACTGGGGACAAATCAGTCACATTCCGCGAGGTAATTTGATCCAGGGGGCTAAATCCCCATCCATTATAGGTCCGCCGATACATCAACCAGTTCTCAGGTTCGGGGTCACGTAATCGTTCATCGGACACCCTCAGGTAGGGACGGCTTTGTCGAGCATCTAACTCTGGCGACACGCCTACTCGAAACGATAGAAATACCAACACTGCCATTAATGCCAGCGAAAAAAAACTCCACCGAAACCTGGCCGGTGTCATCCACATGAGAACTATCCAGGCAATCGAAATGCGATCAACTCACCGGCAAAGCCACCCCCACTGATAGCCAGAACGATGTATTGTCGGCCGTTATGCATATATGTCATCGGCGATCCGGATGCACCGGCTGGCATATACACTGCTCCAACCTCTTCCCCCGTGGCCTTGTCGTACGCTCGTAACATCGCCCCCTCTTCACCGGACGATGTCGTGAATGTACCGGCTTCACCGGCGATCACCAATGTCTTCGTGACGAGCGTTCCCACACGTCCAACGCGGCCTGTCCGAGGCAGATCAACACCAGTAAGCAATGGGTGATTCCTAATGTTATCGGGTGTTTCTCCATGCGGTATCTGCCATAAGATCTCACCGACCTTAAGATCTATCGCTGTAATACGGCCCCATGGTGGCTTTACCAAAGGAATCCCGTCAACGTTCAGTGCCACCTCTGCTGCTGGAATTTCTCTTGAGCGACCACGAATAAAATTCATATCCGATCGCTCAGGATCGTTGATAAGCCCAAGCGACACGACGGTCGTAAAGGTGTAGAGATAGGCAATACCAGTTTCAGGGTCGATCGATCCCCCAGGCCAATTTGTGCCACCGGCCTGGGACGGAAGCATTAATGTTCCTGCGACACCGTTCGGATCAGAAACGGTCGGCGGCGTAAAAATTGGACCCAGCCGATGCCGCTCCGCGATAGCTTCTGCCCGGCGCTTAATTTCTGGTGTGAAATCAATCAGATCATCCAGCGTCACTCCTTGGCGATCGTACGCAGGTGGTCTCGTGACAAAGGGTTGGGTCGGAGCAAGAAGTTCTCCTGGAACAGTTGATTGCTCCACTTCCCGTTCTTCGATCGGCCAAATTGGTTCGCCAGTCTCCCGGTCAAAGACATACAGCCAAGCCTGTTTTGTCGGCTGCGCAACGATCTTCCGCTCGACACCATCAATCACAACATCCGCAAGGATCGGAGCACACGGCAAATCCCAGTCCCAAACGTCATGATGAATAAATTGGTAGTGCCACAATCGATCACCAGTCTCCAGGTCCACCGCAATCAAACTGTCAGAAAACAGATTATCGCCGTGACGATGACCGCCATAGTAATCGTTGGTCGGCATTTCAGTAGGCAGGTAAGCAATACCCAGTTCTAAATCAACACTGATCTGTCCCCAAACGCCAGTATTCCCCGTATAACGCCACGAATCGTTCAACCACGTGTCATTACCAAAATCATCTGCTCCTGGAATCGTATGAAAAATCCACTTACGGTCACCGCTAAGAGCATCGAATCCTCGGATATAGCCTTTTACATTCCGCATCGATCGCGGAGTACTTCCAGGTAAATGTGCAGCGCCAATAACTATGGTGTCACCGGCAACGAGTGGGGTCGCATGCAAACCAGCTTCACCAGTTACCAAATCGATATCTTGATCAAAATTTTGCTTCAGGTCTACGATGCCATTTGTACCAAAATCAGTCAGGCGGTTACCTGATGTCGCATCAAGGCCTATCAATTGGTAGCCCGGTGTAACGTAAAAGATCTGCCCATCTTCTCCATCATCGCGATACGCCAAACCGCGACCTGATAAACGGCGTGGTGCCGCCGCGCCACGTTCACCCTCGTCAAGACGATGCATCCACAACAACTCACCAGTACCAGCATCGAGTGCTATAACAGAACGGCGAGAGCCCGCAGTCGAATACAGGACACCGTCAACCATGAGTGGTGTTGACTGAAAGTTGTACTCTGGATTTGGGCCAAAGTTAGCCGTGTTGACACGCCAGGCAACTTCAAGATCACCAAAATTCTCCGCGGAAATCTCATCGAGACCTGAATACCTCGTATTCGCAATATCGCCACCGTAGCTCCGCCACTCTCCATTTTCAGTCCCCTGTGCCACAAGGAGAGAGGGCATCATGAGAATCATGCTAAATACGACAGATAAGTTGTTTGATCGCGTTTTCATGTTTGCACCTCGTGAGTCGTCATGTCGCAATACACCATGCTCGCGGGATAAGAACTCGACAAAAATCACATTCCTGAATTATTCATCGCGCGTAAGCATTCGCATAGTATGGTGTTCAACCACTAAAACATAGCGATAGGGTTCACGGGGGAACCGGTTCCATTTGGAATGCGCAACGGCGCAATTGTGACCATGAACTCCCACCTGTTTTGTTCAGCCGCAATCGCCGACAAAGCCTGAAAGTTAGCACGGTCAAGCACCTGAATCCCAAGAATCGTCAGTGCGAAATTATGGAGTGCCGTTCTTGGAAGGTCGCCGGCTGGTTGCGGTGCGTAGCCAGGTGTTTCCCATCCGGCAACAGCCACGTCACGTTCACGCAACCATGGAATCACATTGTTGTCCAAGCCCGCAGCCTCCCGTCCGGTATCAAAAGGTCCAATAGCATCCTGACGAGCCCATCGTCCCCAACGAATGAGAAACGCATCACCAGGACCAACCCGGACGCCAGCCATCTCCTCCCAATCCTCTAAATCCTGCACTGTAATGCGGGTTCCCGGTTCAAGATAATCAACCCCTTTTAATCGCGGAATGTCGTACAGCACCCCGCGTGTCACGATGCCATCCTTCATCGTCATGATCGAATTCTTAAGAGCGCCCCCATCTACGGTCACCAATTCTTCAACGTCATATCCGTTCCACATCTTTCCATCAAAAAACACGTGGGCAAAAGCATCAAGATGTGTTGTTCCTGGCCCATGAATACATGGGTAAGCAATCTCGTCACTGGCACCTGTACGCGTTGCGCGAGTCATGGACCACGTAATTGGACACGGCACATCAATACTTTCGTAATTTTGAGCGTCAGAGGCGAGTGATACCGTGACACCGTCTGTCACAAGTGCTGCAGCTTCAACACGCTTCTCTGATGTGACTAAATTAAACGCGCCAAGTTCGTCATCCGGGCCCCAGCGCCCCCAGTTAGACAGTTCATCGATCCAGCGTTCATACAGAGCCTGGCTCACAAGCGGTGGAGAGCTTATTTGTTCTGTTGATGCACGATACTCAAATAGCCCAACACTGACAGAAAAACACACGACGAATCCGAGACCACGCCAGCCACTGTTTTGTCGCATATCACCCCTTAGCTATGGCTATCCTAAAGCGTACAAACACAAAGGAGGCCATCCGATCCAAACAAATGACCTCCTTTATATATATGGGGCATAACAACTGGCCGCAGTTCCATTCGAAATCCACGACACAAGTCAGCCGTAAAACGTTACTGATTAGGGCTTTATGGAAAGACTCTCACCACAATCCTATACCTCGAAGAATCGTCGCACTCACAACCTTCACCTCAGCGCTAAACATATAAACAATAAACCCGCCGCCAAGAGCAGCCACCGACATAACCATGAACGCTGTTCGTCGTTCCTCAGCTTTCCACCACATGTCGACTAGCCCACCGCCAGCCAGTACCGCCAGTATTGGCTCAACCGGTAGCCGCAGCCTCGGACTTCCGTATAAAACCAGTGACAACGCAAGTAAAAACGCAGGCGGCATTGCCAGCAACCATGGTCGCCAACCTCTGTTCCTTGCGACCCAGAGTCCATACAATGCTAGTGGTAGCGTAAGCGCGTACAGAAAATTAAACACTCCATCGCCACCTAAAATTTCCCAGTCAAATGGACTAAAAAAATACAAAAACTTCAAAACGAGCAACTTTGGTAATTCAGCAGGTCGTTCTAGGATGAGACTCACCGCCGCATCTGTGAGTTCTCGACTACGTGCAGCTTCGGGAAGACGCATAGCAGCCTCAACCGTCTCGTCGAATGTGTAGACGCCAAAAATTCTACCTTCTGGAGGCGCATACGACGAATAGGCGACCCACCCCATCTGCGTCGCAACCGGAACGACTTCGTGATGAACTAGATAATTCCTGACAGTCCACGGCAATAACACGACAAGAAAACCGGCGAACACAATTGCACCTGCGCGAACAGTCGGTCTCCACTTCCACTGGGTCGACGCCCATATCGGCAAAAGCAGCATCACCGGTAACGGCAACGTTGTACCTTTCGTTAGCGTACTGAGTCCGACAAGAGCACCCGTCATCAAAAACGCTCCCACTCGCCACGACGTCAACGCTGTGTCAAGCGAGCAAACAATTGCCACCATAAAGAACGCCATAAATGTCTCCGTAAGTAAATGGCGAGTGGCAAACAATAGACTGAGCGAAAAAATCGAAAGTCCACCTGCAATTCGTGCTGCTTCGATTCCAAAGTGACGAAAGGCCAATCCATAAACGAGTGCGCAGGTTACAGCATCAAGGATGGCCTGCAAAAACCGCATGGCTGCTGGGCCATCCGTAAACACTCGATAAAACGCAGCAAGCACATAACTGTACAAAGGAGGTCGCATCGAGGTGGGCTGCCCGGATTCAGAGACATACCCTTCACCATTCACAATCGCACGGGCGAGACGATCGTAATCACCGGCATCACCACTAATTGGAGCAGCCGGAATCGCAAGTAAAACAATAAACCGAACGATAAGAGCAAACAGAAATACCTGAATAGCTCCAGGAGTTCTAATCCACGACAACGTGGTAGCTGACATTATTCGATAAATCGGTCGCGAATAATCACGTAGGCCGCGCTGAGACCGTCACGACTGCGAATTTTCTTACCTTCGACGAAGGTTCGAGGATGATACGGGACTGGCACTTCATCAATACGCCAGCCATCTCGACAAATCTTATTCGTAAGTTCAAAATCGAGATCAAAACTGGCGCCGCGAAGATTCAATTGTGATACAACGGACGTCCGAAACATCTTACAGGCTGTCGCCACATCAGTAAGCCGCGCTCGATACAATAGGTTGGTCATCCACGTCAGCGCCTGCACACCAAAATAATATCCAACGTAATTCGTGTTCCGCCCTTCTATAACCCTAGATCCGTACAGTGCATCAAGATCATGTTCACGGGCATAGGACAAAAGTCGCGGATATTGCTCCGGTTCGTATTCGAGGTCGGCATCCTGAATAATGAAATACTCGCCACGAGCATGGGTAATCGCAGTTCGAATCGAGGTGCCTTTTCCTAAATTATGGGGCTGAAATATCACCTCGATGGAATCGTCAACTTCAGCCAATAGTTCACGAGTACCATCCGTTGAACAATTATCAACGACGATAATCTGTTTTGTCACGGGGACAGCTTTCACGCGCTGAAGCACCTCCATAATGGTCGCACGCTCGTTATAAGCTGCAATAGCAACCGTTAATTCAGGTACAGGTCCGCTTGTCTGTTCTGTCATTCGTTGTCACACCCACGATGCCGTTCAGGACAATCCGCGAGACCGAAAGAATTCTCTAAACCGCTCCAATACAAAATCCAACATTTCGTCAGTAAGCCCCGGGTACACGCCTATAAAAAACGTATCACGCATGACAACGTCCGACCGATCCAGATTTCCCTGAACTCGGTGCACCACATCACGATACGCAGGTTGTCGAAGGATATTTCCGGAAAAGATCTCCCTGGTCTCAATGAGAGATTCTTCCAACCATGCTACCAATTCACTGCGCACAACCCCTCCACGTACAGTCAGTGGAAAAGCAAACCACGCCGGCTCGGCGTCAGGATATGCCTTTGGCAACAATAAAAATTCCTCGTAAACCTTGAGCCCTGCATAAAGTCGATCGAAATTATGTTGTCTTCGAGCGTGAAATTCATCGATCCGGTCAGCTTGAACCGTGCCAATCGCCGCCTGCAAATCAGTCGGTTTCAGGTTATAACCAATCTCAGAATAAATGTATTTGTGATCGTACCCTTCAGGTAAATCCCCCAATTGCCATCCGAATCGCTTACCACACGTATCACTCTGGCCAGGTTCACACCAACAATCTCGACCCCAGTCGCGTACCGAACGAATAATCTTAGCAACCTTGGGCTCTCTCACAACCACCCCGCCACCCTCTCCAAGAGTAATGTGATGAGCGGGATAAAAACTGCACGTCGATGCATCGCCAAACGTACCAACAAGCTTCCCGTTATATTTCGCACCTAAAGCATCACAACAATCCTCAACAACCCAAAGATCGTGTTCTCGCGCAATTTCCATTAACACATCCATCCGACAAGGATTCCCCAGAGTGTGTGGAATAACTAACGCCTGAGTTTTCGATGACACGGCAGCCGCCACCGCGTCTACATCAACATCATAGGTCCCCAATTCACAATCGACGAACACTGGAACAAGTCCATTTTGAAGAATCGGGGAAAGCGTCGTCGGAAACGTGACGGCAGGTGTAATCACTTCACCACCCGGACGCATGTGCCCACCTAAATTCTTCGAACACAATGCTGTAATCGCTGTGAGGTTCGCCGATGAACCAGAATTAGTAAGCACAAAATCTCGAGAACCAAAAAACTGACGCATCTTGGATTCAAATTGAGCGCCATACGGTCCGAGGGTAAGCCAGAAATCCAATGCACTGCTAACCAGAGCAACCATTTCTCGGTCATCGAACACCCTGCCGGCATATCGAACCTTAGTTTTGTACGGAACGAAAGCATCGGTAGAATGCGCGACCGTAGCGTACTCTCGTACTTTCTCAAGAATCTCTTGTTTTAATTGCTCAGCTGTATTACTCATTGATTAGTAACAGTCGAAGAAGTGGTGTTCAGTTGAGGACAGTACCATGAGATCGTCTTATGAAGACCGTCTCGTAAACCAGTACGTGGCGTCCATCCAAGAAGTTTGCGCGCCTTGGCATTGCTTGATGCCCACACCCGCGCTTCATTCGCACGTGAAGGCTTCGCACCATAACGAGGCATAAGATCAACCTCCATAAGGTTCCGTACTGTCTCAGCTACCTGTCGAATTGTGTGCGTCTGTTCGTCTCCGAGATTAATAATCTCGCCATAAGCAGCTGGATAACCAGCAGCTGACACCAAACCCTCAACTACATCATCTACATAAAGAAAGTCCCGACTAAGGTCAGGATTAGAAAGCGCGGGTCGCTCACCGCGAGAAAACGCACCGATGAGCGACGGAATCAGACGATGATTCGGTTGACTTGGTCCATACGCGGTGGCGATTCGAACCACAACGGCAGGAAACTGTTTACTTCTATAAAGTGATAGCGCCAGTTGTTCTGCAGCGAGTTTTGAGACGGCGTAAGGCGAAGGTGGAGCTGCGACTTGGTCTTCATGAAACGGAATCGGCCCATTTCCGTACACTTCAACGCTACTCGGCAAGACGAATGACTCAAGCTGTTGACCCTCGAGTGCCCTCAAAAGATTCAGGGTCCCAAGAACATTAACTCGCAGACATGCGTCAGCAATGTCTAACGAACGGTCCAAGTTAACAACCGCGGCAAGGTGAAACACAACATCTGGTTTGGCATCTGACAGCGCCACACGAATGGAATTCGTATCCAATAAATCCCCACTCGACATTGTGAAACCTTCTGAAACCGAACTATCTGTCATGGAGCCTGGCTCCTGATCAAACACATGTACGTGATGCCCCCGTCTCAATAAACCAGAAACGAGATGCGCACCCAAGAACCCCATCCCTCCCGTCACGAACGCTCTCATTCCGAAACACCTCTACTGCTATTAGTCCGACCGCTCTGCCCCTCCAACATTTCGTGTCGTTCCTTTTGATAACCAGCCGTTCGCTCGTCAGATTCACGCGAAGTCACCACTACCGAAGGCAACTGGTTCTCGTTAACAGCTAATTCGGAAGACACCCGAAGTGCCCGAATGCCGTCTGAAATGGGTCTAAAGTTCGGAGCACCGAACTCACGAAGTTTCTTGCAATCCAACAATACCCGGAGAGACCGTGCCGCAACTTGCGGCATTTCATCCGTCGCACGAGCAATGACAAGATTACGGTCAAGGTTAAACTCATCGCAGACTTTGTTAGCAAGAGACGCTCTGTCGCATAACTCTGGTCCGATTGCATGAAAGGTGCCAACAGCACCATGAGACAACAGGTAGTGAGTTGTTTCTGCAAGATCTTCCGTATACGTCGGACTTCCCAATTGATCGGAAGGCACTGTGACGGTCTTGCCGTTGGAAAGCTGATCAATAAGTCTAAGAATAAAGTTCCGGCGCTGTGTGTCCGGGCCATATACCCAACCGGTCCGAATGATTAGATGCGATTGCGGCAGAATCTTTTGAAGTAACTCTTCGGCTCGTGCCTTACTCCGCGAATACACATTAAGCGGATTCACAGAATCACTCTCGACATAACTGTCCTTGGTTCCATCAAAAACATGGTCGGTACTGAAAAATACAACGCGGGCATTAGTCTCACTTGCATACTGAGCTACACGAGCAGGCCCCAGCGTATTGATCCGATTACATAGTTCGGGCTCTCTAACACAACGATCCAAATGGCACATCGCCCCCGCAACGAGGATCACATCAGGCCGCACAGATCGAAGTACAGATTCTGTCGCCTCGAAATCACCAAGATCGACGGTCAGATCCCCGGGGCGAGCATGTTGGTTCGATGCCGTGACTAATCTTTCGGTTGAGAATTTCCGTTCTAAGGCACAACCGAGTTGGCCTGAAGCACCAATTAGCAGTACCCGCTCAGAGCCCAGCGTCATTGATGCACACGAACCTTTCCCAAAATATGACCTCAAATGTAAAAACTCTAGACAACTCTAAGCGTGGGTATAGGAATGATAAATTTCCCACCGTCTCGCCGATAGGTTTCCTGCTGCCGCAATACTTCTTCTTCGAAATTCCAAGTGAGAAGCAAAACATAATCAGGTCGCTCTTCTAACAGTGCTTCGGGTTCGCGAATGGGTATGTGCGTGCCGGGCGTGTAACGCCCCTGCTTCACTGGACTTCGATCCACCACAAATTCAATAACAGTGGCATCAATGCCAAAATAATTAAGCAGTGTGCTTCCCTTTGCTGACGCTCCGTAAGCGGCAACTTTTTTTCCCGCGTCACGCAATTCACGTAACAAAGTCACTAGTTCTACCTTGAGCGCCTCGACCCGCTCAGCAAACGTGAGATAAAACTCCGACTGAGCAATGTGTTCTTTTACTTCTTGCTCTAGTAGTTGTTCCACATTTCGTGATGGTTTAGCCGCACAATCATCAATTCCAGAAAAAATACGAAGTGATCCTCCATGGATCTTTAATCGCTCGACATCATGAATAATTAACCCATGCCTTTCAAATAATCGCGTAAGCGCCGTGACAGAAAAATAACAAAGATGTTCGTGATACACCGTATCAAACTCTGTACCATCAACCATGTCCCGAACATAGGGCACCTCAACAATAATGACGCCCGAATCCTTTACGAAACGCCGGAGGCCATAAACAAAACCGTTTAGGTCTGGAACATGCGCAAGAACGTTATTGGCATGGATCACATCTGCGCGACCATAGTCTTCAATTAATTTATCCACTAATTGCGAACTAAAAAAATCACAAACAGTTGGAATACCTTTTTCTAGGGCCACAGCAGCAATATTGGTAGCCGGTTCAACCCCAACTATCGGTATTCGGGCCTGCTTATAGGCCTGGAGGAGATAGCCATCGTTGCTAGCAATCTCAGCCGCCAAACTATTTCTATCGAGTCGCCTCTCTCGAATAACCCGCCGGACGAGTTTAGAAGCGTGAACCACCATCGTGTCTGACACGGATGAAAAATATAGATACTCGCCGAACAAATCTGCAGGTGGAACCGACTTAGTGATTTGAACGAGGCTACACAAACGACAAAACACTAGATCTAGCGGATAGCATGGTTCCGGTGCTCTTAATTGCGACTTGGTGAGTAACGCATTAGCTAATGGAGTATCGCCAAGCGAAAGCACCTCACAAAGGTCTGTCCCTCCGCACGAGCGGCAAACAGCCCCATCCGCCGTCACTCCCATATTTTCCATGGAGCGTCACCGTCTGCCCAAAGGCGTTGCAAGTGCCGCTTGTCTCTTAAGGTGTCCATGCACTGCCAGAAGGCCTCGTGGCGATACGCTGCCAACTGACCGTCGGCTGCTAGATGTTCGAGTGCATCTGCTTCCAGTATCGTTTGATCTCCCCGGTCAAGGTAATCAAATATTGCCGGCTCAAAAACCATAAACCCACCGTTGATCCAACCCTCTCCAATCTGTGGTTTCTCTGTGAATTCGGTTACAAGACCACCGTCAAATACTAAGCCCCCGAAACGAGAGGGCGGACGAACGGCAGTTACCGTCCCGACCCGTCCATGCGATTTATGAAACTGCATTAGCTTATGAAGATCGATGTCACTAACTCCATCGCCATACGTAAGCATGAATGTCTCGGTGCTCAAAAACGGCTCGAGACGTTTCAAGCGCCCCCCCGTCATTGTGTCAAGACCGGTGTCATGAAGATGTACGATCCAATCCTCAGCCGCTCGCCCGTGGCGCGACAATTCACCGCGAGCTAAATCCAAAGTCATACTTCCACTTAATGTGTGGTAATCGTGAAAGTAACGTTTTATCGCGTCACCTCGGAAGCCCAAAGCAACAAAGAACTCCTTAAACCCTTGATGCGCATAGTTACGCATCACATGCCAGAGAATCGGGTATCCACCGATCTCTACCATAGGCTTCGGTTTCATCTCCGTCTCTTCAGCTAACCGAGTTCCAAAACCGCCTGCGAGCAGCACTACCTTCGTCATACAGAATCGAAGCCTCCGCCAACGAATGACCGTCTACAACTATTAATGGGTACTCTCATTACTGGACACCTTTGTGCCGATCAAATTCAACCCCGGATTTGCAAGACGTTGTATTTCACTAATTTGCCGTTCTTTCATAATCCCCACAACATCTGCGTGTCTCTGTGGATTATCATACGCAGGCGCGAGCATGTCGAAAGTATCAAGCACGGCCCACTGATACCGTTGCCGCATCGATAACTCTTTAAAGTCAACATAATTCGCCACAGGCAACACAAACTGAAATACTCGCCTCAGAACAGGAATCCGAAATAGTACCTCGGACAAGATAAAGGCGAGAGGCATAATTGCCTTAATGAGAGTCAGCAACCGCTCGGCTTTAATACGGCGCGTAAGCGGACGAACCCAGTATTTGCTATACAACATTGTGGACCACCGTCTCTCGTAAATAGTGACTGCAATACGCCCTCCATCTTCGACAACATCAGCCAAGCTCTGAACTGCCGCTTTCGGGTCCGGAGTATGTTGGATCACACCGATACAATAAACACCATCGAATGAACCTGGCTTAAACGGCAGCTCCAAGATACTCGCCTGTACGAGATGCACATTAGAGCGCCCAGAAACCGTTTCTTGCGCCGCGTCAATGGCCGAGCTAAGGTCAACTCCAACAACATCACACTCTTGATTCCGACTTGACACTTCAAGAAATCGACCTGCTCCGCAGCCTGCATCAAGAATGGTCTTGCCAGTCCACCAGTTCGACTCCCACGCCGTTTCATTACTAAGACGCTCTTCCGACTGTCGTGTCCCATTTAGTGAGTCTATTTGTTCTTGCCTGAAGCGGTTCCACTGATAGCCAAACGATGTCGCGTAGTTGCCAGTCGGCACAAACCTCGGAATCCCTCGTTCTATGGGGTAGCTAGCTTGGCAGCCTTCGCAGCGCAAAGAACCAGTAAGAATGTCCCCGTCATCCGCAATGGATTCAGGCTGGCACTCTAAGGCCTCGTGGCATTTCGGACAGACGAGTAATTCACTCAGTTTCTTTCGCATTACTACCTACGAACATGACCTTAACAACCCACAAAAGACTTAGACAAGGACCTAACTAAGACCAACCTCTTCATTCAAATTGCAAAACACTCGAGAGACCGTATCGAGCCGATCGTTGTCTATTTTTCGGCGAGATTGAAAGAGAACCCCTAAAGCATTCCACCGAATCCATTGGCCCCCATCTAAAATCGCATTCACTAATCGACCAATCAAAAGTAATTGAGCCATCCTAGCCACTACCAAAATCACAGTCACAGTTGCTTTATGAACTCCCACTTTGACCCCTAGTCGACCGAGTTCATCATAGGTTCCCACTCCATCCTGACTGCAAAGCCTGACCGCGCTACCTAAAAATTTTTTATAAGCCAGCGGGCGAAGATGCTTTGACCACCATGCAGGACTCACATGGCAATCTTGAGCCTTGTCATAAACCTCGGCGAACATCTTGAACCAACTAAGCCGAAACTCAACGCGCCCCATCTGCTTTGAACCACCTTCAACGTGGTCCGTGAAAATTCCGCCGATCGTAGGTGAAAATCCGATCGGAGATGTCACCGCTGCTAACGCATGCCAACCCGTCTCTGTCCAATTCCACCACGATTCACGAAACGCTCCTATTTTAGATATTTCACGCGTTCGGTACACAACCCCCGTCAACGACACACCGGCTTTCAGGCACCTTTCTATCCCCTCTGGCGGAGTCAGTATGCATACCTCTTTCGGATGAATCATCTTGTCCACGAACTGACCGCTCTCGTTTACCGCAACCACCCTCGTTGAAACGAACGCTAACCGAGAATTGGATTGCTCATGAACAAGGAGTGCGTCACGCATAAACTCTGGCAATAACACATCATCGTCGCAAAGAATGTTGAAGTATTGGGTAGTCACATTCTGCATGCCATAAATCATATTGTTCAGACTGCCGATGTTTTTTTTATGCCGGTAGTACTGAATGCGAGAATCGACCTTCATTAATTCTCGAGCAACGGATGCAGTGTCGTCTGTTGATGCGTTATCCAGGATTTGAATGATGAAATCTGAATAAGACTGACCTAACACGCTGAGTACGGCCCGCTTCATCAAAACCGGCCGCTCATATGTCGGAATTATGGTCGTTACTTTAGGTTCGCCCACTGCTCTAGATTGAGCACCCGTTACAATCCGGTCCTCATGCTCTTACCAAGCAAGACTGCCCTCACTGAGACATGCTATACACAGTGACTCAACTGACAGTCGAATTGATATTGTCTGAGTCTGCCCGTCCTCTCACGAAGACAGATCCAAATATATTAATTTCAGGAAAATCGTGACTTCAGCTTCGAACCATTTCGATAGATATCAAGAATCGGCTCACCAAATTTCGACTTATTAAGAACGTGCCTGATATCACTCTTGTACTTTAAAAAATTCCGACTTAATGTAAGCCGAAGAGCATCCAATCCTCCACCAGAAGGCCATGGTAATTGGTTGTGGTCATGGTGATTATTGTGGGCCCACTCCGCGACGCCGGTGTTCTTACAGGACTTGCACAATGGCGCCTTAATCTTATTTTCTCTCATCTCGTCATATGGTGTTTCGTGGATATCTCCCACCGCTGACTGCGCATCTGTACCACAACAAATCAATAATCGGCCACGCTCATCAACGACCACATCGTCCCAAGCCGGGCAATCATAATCAGGGCCGTCTTCTTTATAAGACGCAATAGACTCAACCATATGATCGAGGTAAAGATCTCGCTCCGCCTCTTCCTTCCGGTGCTCGGGTAGTCGATCCGTCGAGGCTTGAATCAATTCCACTAGATCATTCATAAATGCAACCGACGGAATAAAACCGATGCTATGGCGACGGCTATATCGATACGCTTCCCAGAATTCATGTTCATTAAACGTATACCGGTGCCAGGACATAAACACTTTAGTCCCTGGAGAGTATTTCTTCAGATCGCTATTAAAGGCTTCAAAGTTAGATAACACTTTTCTAAAGTCGCCATGAATCCTGCCGTACGTAGCTTCCGTCATCCCTGACAAGCTAAACAAGACTTCATTAATGACCGAAAAGTTTTCTTCACGTATAGGTTGCACTTTCTGGAAGTTCGAACTGATAACCGCGTACAGTCCATGTTCTCGCAAAATCTCGAGATATTCATTCATAAATGGCGACAAAAATGGCTCGCCCCAGTTGTACAAGTACACCCGGTCGATCTTCTTATCTTTAACAGCTTCAGATTTACTGAGACGGGATATCGTCTCTCTGAATGTGTCCACCGGCATATACGCCGCCGGCTTTTCCTTCCGCCGTAACTTTCCAGAATTTTGAGCACAAAACGGGCATGTCGCCTGGCAAATACCTGCTACTTCTATGATGATGCGGCCGGACGGTTTAATTTCCATGACCGTGGACATTTCGCCCAGAGACTGCCCGTCGGTGTTTTCAGTAAAGACAGGCGTCAGCGGCAGCACAGTCGCACTCCCACTTACAGCTGTTTCAGTTGGCATGCAAGTCGCTCCTTAACGTAACAGTATAGCGAAAGATCTCTCATCACATTTCTGACAAGGCTCGAAGATGTTCACCAGCATGGTTGTTAATAAATAAAAAAGAACAACATCTAAGGTGGTTCAGCTACCTGACACACTCGTGAATGGTCAATTAGCGATCGTCTGAGACCGAATCCCCTCCAAAAAGTCCAAGACTGACCGGTCCTCAATGGCAAATTGGTCTTCCGTAACTCCGTACTCTGTTTCTTGGCAGCCTCGACGACTAAGCGACAACACTGCGGGCTTGACATCTCGAGCATGAAGCCCGGTGACTAAGCTATCTCCAAATTTTGTAACCGTCTTCGAATCGTCAAGCAAAACCAGAGCACCGGTTCGTGTGCATGAGTCGATAAGCGGTTCTAGGCCGATCCCCGGCACAAAATTCACATGGAACAAATCACTTTTAATTCCTACGGTGCTAAGTTGGTCGGCCAGACGAAGCCCTTCTCGGAGCGAAAAGTTATAGCACGCGATAGTTACATCGTCTCCAGACCGATACCGAAACATCGAATTATCAGTCGTTTTCATTTCTACCGGAAGATCGAGAACAGGAGTACCAAAAAGACGTTGACTCGTGCAAATCACTCTAAACCCAGGATTGACAAACTGCCCACCCACGATAGACCGAGCTTCCTCTGCGGTATTAAGACAGTAAACATTTACATTGCCTAAAGACGCTACGTCACCAGCCGCATTAAGACTTGACTGAGGCCCCTGATAGCCCTGGTCACAAATAATCAAAAAAACCGTGAAGCTACCCAGTTGATTTAGCGGACGTGTCGACCGAATAAAGTTAAACGTATTGACAAGCTGGTCAAGACCAAGCAAAAGAAAATCGAGCTGTTTCATAAATACGGCAGCATTGCCACCATCCATCATCATTCCAAGCCCAACTCCTATGTGGGTCAGCTCACAATTACCCACATTAAGGATGCGGCCTTCTGGATTCACTTTCAGCCCACGAGCGAGACCGGAGAGTTTCGAACCCGTATCAATATTCTCGCCAAATAAAAGCACCGGCCCGCAGTGCTCGGTAACCGAGTTGACCGCTTCAACAATTTGCGTAATGTAGTTCTTACTCAAATCCATCCGCCTTAAGAAACTCGTCCGACACGCTTCGATATCTATCAACACCTAGAGTTTCACGGACGTTATAAACAGGGTCGTCAGGTGAATCCGAAACCAAAAGACCATCGTCAATAGAAATGCGCAGCGGATCATCTGGCCAACCTGGCGTAGGGCCTGCATGCTGACAAAATGTCGACAACCGAAGTTCTACACAGACAGGATTACCAGAAACAGCATTTTCTCGTGCCTGCGACAAGACAGTGACCGAATCCTCTACAACTGCTCCGGACGCATTCAAATATTTAAGCCCAACCCCCGCGCATACTTGGTCGAGGTTAATATTGCAGCGCCTCTGCTTAATGGTAGAGGACATTGAATGGTCATTGTTTTCAACAACAATCACCAGCGGAAGGTGATGGCTACAAGAAAACACTAGCGTTTCCCAAAAGCTACCCTCCTCCATCGCACCATCACCTGTGAGCACAAACACCACACCGGTTTGTCCCGTCACAAGGCGGTTCATGGCCATACCTGCAGCCACTGGAAGGTTGTTCCCGAGAATGCTCGACGTATAAGCGATAGCACTCCCATCAACTGCCAAATTCATTGATCCCATCAGACCACCAGCCGGAGAACTTTCTTCTAGCCGGTAATGCTGAAGCACTGCGTCAAGTGACTTAATACGGGCCAAGTTATAGGCAGCATTTCGATGAGTTAAACAAAGTCTGTCCTCCACCGCCATGGAATAATCCAATGCAACAGCTGCTGCTTCGTGTCCGAAACCGAGATGAATCGGGAGCTTGAACTGTTTCTCTTTCAACATCTCATTAAGTAGATGCTGCCAATATCTCAGTCTAAGAACCGCTAGCGAAGTTGCGTCACTTGCAGTCGTTTCGGGGGGCATATCACTCGCTGGCGAACTGTCTTCGACAAGCTTAGTCATCCGGCACCGCCTCTTAATCCTTACTCAAGTAATTATTTAGATCGGTCAACCCGGCTTCTAAGTCAATCTCCGGCTTCCACCCAAGTTGGGCTCGGGCTTTAGAATTGTCAGGGTTTCTCACACTCGGTTGATTTGGTGCCTTCTCAGTGATGAGAACCTCTCGACCCAGTAATCGACGACTTTCTTCAATTACCTCACCAAGTGTTACAGGTCGATCACCACTCAAATTAAAAACCTCAAATCCGGTACGCCCTCTACTTGCAAGAATGCCAGAAACAATGTCATTAACATGGATAAACCGACGCGCTGTCGCCAACGCTCCAACCGTCACCTCGTCTTTCGTTCGTACTGCCTCAAATAGATGTTCAACAGCAGACCAATTTGATGGACGCGGCCCATATACGATACCGAAACGTAACACGGTAACGGCCAAACTCGAAAACGACAACTTCAACAGTTGCTCCGCCACAATCTTACTGAGCGCGTATTCCGACGTCATCGACGTTACATCAACTGATGAATCTTCACGCTGCACCTCGTCGTTGGACACATCACCATAAACCCATTCACTCGAAGCAAATATCAATTGAGATGCGTGCCTCTTCTGAGCGGCTAGAGCAACATTCAATGTCCCGGTGACGTTAATATCAAACGCCCCCTTCGGGTCAGATCGACAATCCGGATCACGAGAGATGGCGGCCAGATGCACGACAGTCGCTCCCTCCGGAATGAGATCTGCGATTTCCCGGTCACGGATATCTGCTCGCTTCGAAATCGCATTATCAGGTGCATTGCTATCGATACCAGAAACGTCGATAGCTAATTCTTGGCACCTCTGAACCACTACCCTACCAATAAAACTTTCCGAGCCAGTCAAAAAAACGCTCAAGCAACTACCCCTCTCTAGTTACACCAAGACCCATTGTGACAATACGTAACACGTACGAAAGTAGAATTCTATAAACGCAGCCGACAGCGAACACTCCTTACTATTTAGCCTGGAACAACGGACAATAACCGAGCGCCTCGTGGCTCGTACGCTACCGGAACATCCATCATTCCAGACAAAGCCGCACGGACCCGGTCACGGTTCTCGGGTGGCACAAGTAACAACAAAAACCCGCCGCCCCCTGCACCGGCTATCTTGCCTCCAACTGCACCTCCTTTTCGAGCGAGGTCGTACAGCCGGTCGGTCTCACTGGAAGCAATCGTATCCGCCAGACTTCGCTTAGCTTTCCATCCCGCGTCGAGCAATTCACCAAGCTGTTTTATGTCCTCAGGATCATTTAGTAATAAATCTCGACATTGAGATGCCATCTCTCGCATTCTTATCAGGGTCTCACCGGTATATTTAATGTTCTCATTCTGTTCACGAAGGACAGCATTCGCATCACGCTGTATTCCTGTCCAAAACAACATGATATTTTGAAATAAGCCGTCCGAACCATTACCTGGCAGCCATACCGAATCGAGATGCACCCTGTCATCTTGCTGAAACGAAATGTAATTAAGCCCGCCGAATGCAGCAGCGTATTGGTCTTGTTTCCCGATCGGATGGCCTAACACATTAAGTTCAACATGACAGGCTTCCTCAGCAAGTTGACCTGCTGAAACATCCTCACCGCGCAATGTATGAAGTGCGTATAACAGCCCTACAGCGAAACTGCTAGACGAGCCCAACCCGGACGACACGGGTAGGTCTGAAGCTGTGGCAATAAACAGCGGTGGCTCAACATCGACAAGCCTGAGGCACTCTCGAGCAATATCGTTCTCAATCTCGTCGAGACTATTCACATGCTCAGTCTTTGAATAACTAAGCCGATAATTCTCATTAAAGAGTGGGCTGTGGCGCTTCACCGTAACGTAGATATATTTATCAATAGCCGAACTAAGAACAGCCCCACCATGCTGGCGATAAAACGCTGGGAGGTCCGTACCTCCTCCAGCAAAACCAACTCTCTGCGGCGTAATTGTAGTAACTGCGCGGGGCAGCAAGCGAAAGTTAGACATAGTCAGGTATCAGCAGTAGCTTTCCTCCCAAGACTCGTAACGAGACACAATCCACGGAACCGTCTCGAGCATTGTTTCGCCAGTGAAAGACGGTTTCGCCCCACCTCCTGGGTCGAGCTCACGTTCCGGACCAATCAGCACGCTAAGACACTCTGCATTAAAAGCCGCTCGACTATCCCTCGGGTCATCACCAACATATACAGTCCGATCCATCCGCAACAAATGCGACCGAGATGCTTTAAAAAACATGCCCGGATTCGGTTTTCGGCAACTACAGCCCTCATCCCAATGGTGGGGACAAACATACACATCGATGACATCAACGCCTTGTTTGCGTAATTCAGAAACCATTCGAGTGTTAATCTCGTCAACCATTTTCGCCTTCAACATACCACGTGCGATCCCAGCCTGATTCGACAACACGAGAAAGCGAAACCCTTTCTTCGCGAGTTGTCGCATCGCCTCTACTGTCTGTAAATCCCAATGGAAATCACTCCAACTACCAATGTACTCGCCACGTGGCGCACGTTTATTAATAGTGCCATCACGATCAATCATCAGGACACGTTTAACAGCAAGATACTGCTCCGCCAGTTTTAACCGATCCGGGTCAGAGATACTGTGATACGAATCTCCCGACACCAGCCCGGCAACCTGCTCACCTTTCACAAGCTTCTCCAAAATTTGAGAGAAACTCACGTCTGAAACACCATAGGCACCGAGCACTCTATCTCGCTCAATAATCATGTATCCGATTTCAACGTAATTAAGGCCGAATGTCGACCGTGTCGAATCGTAGACCTCAACGCCGCCATCACCATCGAGTCGAACATTACCATTCTGTTTTTGATGAAGAAGAAGTGTTACCGCACTCAAAGATGCTGAATGCACCGATAGTAATTTCCCAATATTTACAGGGACATAATTATCCGAATATAGAAGGAGAAAACGACAGTCGAGCATCGCTCTGGCTTCCCAAATCCGCCGACCCGTGTCCCATTCCGCGGGACCAGAGGAATAATCAATCTGGACGCCATGTCCAGTTCCATCTCCAAAATGGTCGCGAATCTTTTCACCGTAATACCCTGTTAACAGTACAACCCTTTCTACCTGCTGTTCTCGCAATTGGCAGATCAAGTATTCAAGAAACGGTCTCCCGCCGACTGGGGCCAATGGCTTCGGTAAATCCTCCGTAAGCGGTCGTAATCGTTCACCTAGTCCGCCACAAAGAATGACAGCTTGAACCGGTGCCTCCATCAACGGCCGTCCAAAACCTTAAGTGTCGACACTATTCCTTCGTCAATTCCTATCCTCGGACGCCATCCTGTGGTCGACATGATCTTTTCTGTGCTCGACCAAAACCCCGGGCCATTAGAAATATCCGTAAACGGCTTGACTCTGTTGTAATAATCCGCTGCGATATTCGCTACTTGAGCAACACTTGTGGGATGACCACTACCGATATTGAAGACCCCGGACTGCACCTCACTAGAAACTAGCGAGACCAAACCAGCCGCCACGTCATCAACATGAATAAAATCTTGAAGCGTCTCAGGGGTTCGAATGTCTGGGTCCACACCAGAGACATACGCATGACGAAGAGATGGAAGTAGCGAAGTCAAGCGCTGCCCTGGCCCATAGACGAAAAAGATACGAGCCCATTGATATTCGAAACCAGCGCTACGAGCGACGCTATCAAGAACACCTAGTAATGATGCTTTCGTCGCCGCGAATAAATCGACGTCAATCGGATGCTGATCTTCAGTCACTAGTCCAGAGGCACGACCATATTCCCAGCAGGTACCAGCCATGACTATGCGCTTTAATCCAGACTGAGCCAACACATCTAAGAGTCGGAGACTACTGTCAAGATTCAAACGACAACGCTCAAGGGAATAATCTGGAAGCCCCTCCCACGCGAGATGAAAACACCATTCAGGACGAAATTCAGCAACCTTTGTAATCCAGTCGTCATCTGAACACAGATCCGAAACAACCGCATTCACTCTCGGAATATTCGGCAGGCGTTCAGGATGTCGAGAAATACAAAGCAAGTCATGCTGGGCCAATAGCGGAATGACTCTACTACCAAGAAAGCCAGTCCCCCCGGTCACAAGAACGCGCATGACGATTAAAGGTTACTCAAGTAAGGCAACGTCAAAATTAGGAAAGGTACGATCCCGCTCAGAAATTACTTCTGGAGCTATTGGCCAGCCAACCTCAAAAGTCGGGTCGTTGTAACGGATACCACACGCAGAACCAGGAGCAAACATTTCACTCATGTAGTAATGAAGAACCGTCTCAGAACTAGTGGTAATCCATGCGTTTGCACAACCAGCCGGCACATAAATACTTCGCCGATCATCCGCCGATATTTCTACTGATCTCCACTGCATAAATGTGGGTGATGACCGCCGAAGATCAATCACTACGTCATAGATACTACCGGTCATACAGGAAATGGTTTTTGCTTCAGCATGAGGTCCTTGCTGGTAATGAAATCCACGTAAAGTGCCAAACGCATGATTTTCAGAAATATTACCTTGAGCCACAGTCGGCGAGAGCCCATGCCGAGCAAATTCTTCTGTACAAAAATGTCGACGAAACGCACCTCGGTTGTCTGTAAACACTTCGGGCTCTATGAGCCAAACACCAGGACAATCCATCTCAATAAATTTCACGTGAGTACAACCGGCTCATTGGGCAAAGGAACGATGACCTCTCCCTTCCAACCGTATTCATCATGCATCTGGGAAAGTATTTCGTCTTGAAAATTCCATCCAAGCAGTAATACGACATCAGGCTTTTCGTTCAATGCTTGCTCTGGAGGCACGATTAAAATATCGGTACCCGGTGTATATGTATTGTGCTTCAATGGCGCGCGGTCAGCGATTACATCTAGGTGACTCGAGTTAATGCCACAAAAGTTGAGTAACGTAGAACTCCGTGCGGATGCCCCATAACCGATTATCCGCTTTCCCTCGTCGCATCTTGATATAACTAACTCTCTGAGTGCCGAACGATGACGCCGGCACCGGTCTCCGAACTCGACCCACGGTTCTTCTCTTCCAACACCAATACTGTTCTCATGACTCAACATCTCTTCATAAACAGTCGTGCGTTTCCGTCCAGTTTTTGAAAAGTAGACAACCAAGGAACCTCCACTGATCGGACTCTCAGTAACATCAAAAGCAAACAAACCGAAACGGTCAAGCAATGAACTCATGCTCTGTAGGGAGTGATAGAAGAGATGCTCATGGTAAATTGAGTCGTAATGTAACTCCTCAAGAATGACATCAGACCTATGAAACTCAATAGCGCCAGTACCCTCTGGCTTGAGGCAAAGAGCCATACCTGCAACAACATCGTTCGCATCTGCGACGTGCGGAATAACATTACGCGCAAATACGGCATCAGCTTCGCCATCTCGTTCCACGATCCGAGACGCGACTCCCTGTCCAAAGAAATCCGCAATCGTAGGGACACCTCTCTCTTCAGCAATTTGAGCAATGTTTTGTGCCGGATCAACGCCTAAAACACGATCTCCACGTTCGGCAAAGCGTTTCAAGAATGTCCCGTCGTTGCTCGCGACCTCAACCACTTGCAGCGAGCCAGACTGGCAACAACGGGCAGCGAGGCTTTCACAGAATAACCTGCTGTAGTTGCGAGCGCCGTCAGATGTACCCGTCACCCAAACATACTTTTCAAACAAAATTTCCGGTGAAACCGTTTCAGTTAATTGAACAGTGCCACATGCCGGACATCGGCAAATTTCAAGAGAAAAAACAGGTAATGTTTCACTAACATCTGTACGCAAGCTATTCGCAAGAGGCTGTTTACCTAGATCAACAAGCGGAGAACTAACCTTTTCCGCACAGACTCGACATCTGTCAATTCTCTGCGACGCCGAGTTACTCACAGCCAACGCAGCTCTGCATCGAGCTGACCCGCATGAATAAGATGGTTCAATTGATCCAATCGATTCGTCTCACGACCACGAAATTGATCTTCGGTAAAACCAACGCGCTCAAAAAGCTCCACAAGCTCTCGACCACCACGATCAAGATCCCATTCCGGCTGATACCATTCCTTCAATTCACTAAGTATCCTCTTGAAGCTGACCTGGTAGGTTCGAGCATCCGGCCCATGTTCACCCGTATAGGTAATCACACTTCCTGGAACTGCACGTCCAGCTGCCTCAGCAAGATCTCGAACGGAATAATTTCCGTCAGAAATACCAACGTTGTAAGACCTTCCGGCAATAATCGACGCTGGCGCTTCAAGGCCCGCGATAAAAGCAGAGCAGGCATCACGCACATGAACCACCGGTCGCCAAGGGGTGCCATCACTCTTGATCTCAATCTTTCCTGTCGTGTAGGCACAAGCCACCAAACTGTTAAATACGATGTCACATCGCAATCGAGGACTCGAACCAAAAATTGTCGATGGCCGAAAACAAACAACCGTAAAATCTGAGCCTGCCAATTCTTTCAGTGCAAGTTCGGCATCCCATTTTGTCCGAGCATAAGCAGTTATCGCGTTCTTATCACTGTTATCTTCATCCAATTCATGGTCAATATTTGACATCCCATACATGCTCTGAGAGGACGCGTATACCAATCGTCGAACACCAGCTTCGCGGGCACATTTCGCCAACCGAATCGTACCCTGTAGATTAATCTGCTCCGTTAACGTCGGTGCTAATTCTCCCAGCGGATCGTTCGACAGTGCCGCAAGATGTACAACTGCATCAATACCATCAAAATCTGACATGCTGATGTCACGAATGTCCCGACCGACCGACGGATACGTTGATGAGTTGGATTCAATAAGGCATTCCTGATAGTAACCAGTGTCATAACCAACTACCGAATAACCTCTGTGTAAAAGAACGTCAGTCAACACAGAACCGACGTATCCCTTATCACCTGTAACGAGTACCTTCGCTACATCGCCCATAACTATTGGCCCGTCTCGACAAGGCGATCAATGACAGCCAACAGCCAGGACTGATGCGTGGTTTCAACAATGTTGTAACTCTCGCTATTGACCCACAAGTTGAGATCCCCGATCGCACGCAGCGGATTATCGGCATGAAATCCAGACAACGTCACCACCTGAAGCCCAAGGTCACGAGCAGCTTTAGCACCAATAACAACATTCTGAGACTGTCCGCTACTGCTGATAATTACAGCGACATCCCCCACATCACTATAGAATTCGAGGGCTTTACCCATCCAATTTTCATAGCCATAGTCATTTCCAAAACAGGTAATCAAATCAGCTTCGTTAAAATTGATCGCCCGTACACGTGCCGCCTTTGTAAGGTCGACCGTAACGTGGCTCGCAATTGCCGCACTGCCTCCGTTTCCGACGATAATAACCTTGCCGCCTTTATCGCGGACATTCACAAATATTTGGGAAAGTTCACCCAGTTGGTCTGCAGATACATCACGCAGGCGAACGCTTAGTTCATCAAAATACGAATTAAAAAAATACTCTTTATCAGACAGCTTTCTGCTCCTGAAGAAGCTGAGTTGGAGCCCCTTCTGCAATCACCCTACCCCGGTCCAATTGATACAACCGAGAACAATGTTTAACAGTTGACAAGCGGTGCGCTACGATCAGCAATGTCTTACTACCCTGCAGTGCTTCCACCGAATCCATTACGCCTTTTTCCGTAAGAGTGTCAAGCGCACTTGTTGCCTCATCGAGCACCAGAACCGAAGGGTCATGGTACAACGCACGCGCGATACCGATTCGCTGCAATTGCCCCCCAGAAAGACGAACGCCTCGCTCTCCGACGACTGTCTCAAGTCCATGCGGCTGATTTGCCACAAATGTATCAAGTTGCGCAGCTTGTACCGCTCGAGCTACCGCCTCCTCATCAATCTGGTCTGGAAGAATCCCGAAAGCCACGTTATTTCTTAGAGTGTCATCTGTTAAATAGACAGACTGCGGCACATACCCAATCTGATCTTGCCAGGAGCGAAGACCCGTCTGAATGTTTTCCTTGTCGACTTGGACCTCGCCTGACGTTGGCGTCAACAGACCTAAAACGATATCAACTAGCGTGCTTTTTCCAGAACCACTTGGTCCGACAAACCCAATCGAGTCGCCTTTCCGAATAGAAATATTAAGACCTTTCAATGCAAATTCAGCAGATGCCGGATACGTGTAATCGACATCAACTAGCCTAATGTCATTTTTAAATGAGTTTGCCACTCGAGAATTGACACTCGCTTCTACATTAGTCGGTAACTCTGAGGTCAATTTAAGTTCTTCGCGTAGCATCTTGATCACTGGCATGCCATATGGAAGATTCTGAACCGCACCAAGAACTCGATACGCTGACGGCATAAGCCGAAAAGCCGCAGCTGCAAAAAGCCCAAGCGTCGGCACAATGGCAGCCGCCGCCTGGCCCTGCATAAGCATCGTAATAATCAGGGTGGCCAAACCTGTAACTGCAAGTAGTTCAATCCACAAACGAGGTAGTAACTGCAAAGTGGCTTGAAATTGTTCAATGCGCGCACTTTCTGCATTGTGCTGTTCGTATTTGGCAAGGAATCCTGACTCTCGCCCAAGCAGCTTAGCTTCCTTCACACCGCCGAGTCCCTGCTGTAATTCTTGAATACGCTGCCCATCATGATGTTGCCGTGCAATACCCAAACGTAACAATCGACCACGGGTATAAAGGTGAAATCCCCATGCGGCACACCCAAGTACCAGCACCACTATGAGTGCACCAATCGGCTCGACGACAAACAAAAGACATGTCACTCCAACCAACACCAAACCTTCACCCAGTACTACAAGCGTTGGATTGAGGATCAAAAACCATAACTTATGCACTTCATTCACCGCATTACGAATCAACTGCGCAGAATTCCGCTGCAAATGAAAAGCATACGGCTGGTACAAATATGTGGCGAAGAGCTCTCGCGAAATGTGCCGTTGGACACCAAAAGCAAAATCGTTTTGGTACCAAGCCAAAAACCCAAGAAATAGCGCCTTAACCAAATAGACACCAACAAGAAGGAGCATCCCGCCGGTTATAAGCTGTACCTGCGTCGGCTGGCCCAACATCTCAATCACTACGGCTAACGGCGGATACGTTTCGGACGGGGCCGTCTGCAAGAGTAGCGCCACTGCCGGAATAACTAGACCTATGCCGAGCATCTCCAGCCCCATCCCAACCACCATGAGACTAAAGAGACCGATGATACGCCTACGCTCACCCACATTGAGCAGGCCGTATATTTCGAAGACGGTAGACCAGCCGTATTTTTCAGTCACCAAATGATTTACAGGTTTCTAGACGTCATAGCTCAATGGCAACCTGTCTCAAAACGAGTCAGTCGCCTTGCAGGATACTAGGTATTCTTGCGTTCCATAGAAAGAGACAGTTCTTGACTAACCAAGTTATTTCGAACCTTCTGCGGCGTCATCATCCAAGAATCCCTGATACCAAGCTATGGTCTCTCGAAGGCCTTCTTCTAGGGTGAAGTGAGGACTCCACCCGAGCTCTTTGGCAGCCTTGCTCCCATCAAGAAACTGATCTGGAATCTCATTCGTGGCCTGGTTCTGAATGACCGGACTGAGGTCTGTCCGGCCCATCAATCTTGAAATCTCTTCAATAATTTCGAGAACTCGAAGCGGGTGATTCGTACTGAAGTTATAACACTCACCAATAGCGTCACCGTTAAGCATATGTTCTGCTAGCTTTACGTACGCACCCACCGCTTCCTTGATATAAACATAATCACGCCTGAGGGTACCGTCACTCCGAACAATCGGTCGTTCGCCTTGATGGAGTGAACGGATAGTACCTGGCACGATTCGATTGAAATTAAGGTCTCCACCTCCATAAAAATTTCCACACCGGGTCACTGACACTGGTAATTGATAGGTATGCCAATACGACTGGGCAATCAGATCCACACAACTTTTCGATACGTCATAGGGGTGTCGCCCAACTAACGGTGCCTCCTCGCGGTACGGTAAATCAGCCTGTGTCCCGTAAGCTTTATCACTAGACGCTACGACAAGAGCACGGAGACCGGTGTGCCGACGTGCGGCCTCGAGCAAATTCCATGTGCCTTGAATATTTGAGGTAAATGTCGAAATGGGATTACGGTTCGCAATGCCAACCAGAGTCTGAGCCGCTATATGGAAGATCACCTCAACTTCGTACTCATTAACCGTTCTTTCAAGTAATTGGTAATCTTCTAGCGACCCCTGAACGACGTTCACTCGTTGGTCGAGACCAAGTCGTCGAAAATTAGCTCTGGGCACCGCATCGCGAACCAACGCAACAACTTCTGCTTTCTGTTCTACCAACCATGCCGTCAGCCACGAACCAAGTAGGCCGGTTGCTCCAGTTACTAACACTCGCCGGTAATGCCAAGGTTGCTCAACAATCACAATATTCTCTCGTTAGGTTGCAAGTTCTGACCATCAGTATGTGGCAACAGACAACGCCATCTAAATCACAAACCATTAAGGTGTTACGTCCTCAAAAATCAAGATTATTCAGCATCAAATCCACACAGAACTTACAAATATCCATCCGGCCAAACCCAAATACAGCGATCAGACTGGCGGGTTCTGTACTACCGCGCTGACGTCCAACATACAGTTTCTTTTGCGGTTGTGCGACTCATACCTACGCTCTCGCATGTCTTTTTTCTGTAGAACGATTCAGTCAAGCATCTCTAACTGACCCACCAAGATTCCAAAAACAGTAGGCTTCCCCGCTTTCTCACTTGCAGCCATACAGCCATAAGCAACCTGAAATACGACGTTCAAAACATGAACAAGATCATCTCGCAGCCAAAGTTCGTTTGTCAAGATACCCTATCGGCGTTACCAAAAAGCTGTACTGCGCACTAGAATCGATCCAGTCTGCCCCCGCAGAATCGACATGCCCACACATTGGAAATCTTCGTCGAGAAGATAAGATTCAATTCCGAGAGCATCTGATCCATTACGAACTTCTATGTCGAGCACATTTTCAATTGACGCCAGTGTGACTTACTCAGGCAAACCTGTAGACACACGGCAAACGTGTAAAAACACTTAAGATGATTAATTAGTGCCCTTCTCTATCACGTGAAGTGCCGACCCGAACGCAATAAATAACTGGCTGCTTCAAAATAAATCGAGCCATCTGTGGAAAATCCGATCTCCGCGTGTTTCCGGCTTTTCTAAAAGTGAACTACGTTGACCAATAAGGTTCCGTTTTTTCGACATGCACTTGGCCAACCTGAACTTGATGCGATCGGGGAAGTTTTAAATGGACCAACCCTGACTACGGGAAAGACCGTCGCCAAGTTCGAGTCCCGCTTCGCAGCATTACTCGGTGCGCGACATGCGATTGGCACAACAAGTTGCACCGGTGCGCTGCACATGTCTCTATTGGCGCTTGGTATCGGTTCTGGTGACGAAGTCATTACTACACCGATGACCTTTATGGGCACTGCAACAGCGATTATGTCGGCAGGTGCACGTCCCGTCTTTGTTGACGTTGAGCCTGATACCGGAAACCTTAACGTCTCACAAATTGAGAAAGCCTTAACACCGAAGACGAAGGCAATTCTTCCTGTGCATTTATATGGCCAAATGTGCGACATGCGCTCTCTTAGAGATATCGCAAACCAACATGGACTCCGCGTAGTCGAAGACGCCGCGCACTGCATAGAAGGAGCGCGGGACGGAGTTAGGCCAGGACAGCTAGGGGATACAGCATGCTTCTCCTTTTATGCAACGAAAAACCTTACTTGCGGGGAAGGCGGTGCGGTCGTCACAAATGATCCTCACATAAACAAAGCGCTTCGTTTGTTGAGATTGCACGGCAAAACACAAATCGACTCAAATCAAACTCACGAGAGCTATCACCAGTCAGACATGGTCATTTTGGGATGGAAATACAACATGGACAATATCCATGCAGCAATGCTGTTACCTCAGCTAGACGGCATTGAACTTAGATGGAATACACGACTTAACATTTCAAATCGCTATACGGAAGCACTCGCAGCACTTTCAGGCCTTCGGTTGCCCGCGGTTGTACCGAACTCGAAACATGCGTTACACCTCTATCCGATTCGCATTGCTCGAGGGCAACGAGATACTGTCATCAGTAAACTGATGCAGCAAGGCATCAGTACCACCGTCAACTTTCGTCCAGTTCATCTGCTCTCATTTTTTAGCCGTACGCTCAAGCACTCACCAGGTGACTTTCCTATAGCCGAAGAGATAGGAAGCTCCACTATTTCCTTACCGTTTTATCCGTCTATTCCAGACAGAGACATAAACGCAGTCATTGAGGCACTCAGATCTGCACTCAGCTGATTTACCTCAATAAATCCATTACAAATGGAGACGCCACAAGAAGTAAACCGGAGATGGAGGTTTTGCAATCCGACATAGCGACCATTTCCAAACCTTGGAACTCGTGGTGGTGAGTGGTCACTGTGGGCGACGCCTGCGACGAGGCAAGAACGTGGCAGCTCGCACAGGAACCACAAATGGTTAGCGCTAGTCACAACTCACAACATGGTCCTCGGAAGTTGTTGAAAATAGATGGAGGCGCCGCCCGGATTTGAACCGGGGATGGAGGTTTTGCAGACCTCTGCCTTACCACTTGGCGACGGCGCCTTAAAAGCCGAACTTAAAGATCTGAGAAAAAATATGGAGCGGGAAACGGGATTCGAACCCGCGACTTCGACCTTGGCAAGGTCGCACTCTACCACTGAGTTACTCCCGCATACCACAGACCACAAACGATAAACGTAACATAAGGGTTCAGACGCCCACAAGAAACACTGCTCACGTTCTCAAGAACAGACAACTACTCATCCAATAATGCGCAACAACGATTAGCCTTTACTTGCGTTTCCATCGTGTTCCAGCAGAAGTATCCTCAAGAACCACTCCGCGGTCATTCAAGTCATTACGAATCTGATCCGATAACGAAAAGTCTCTATTGCGTCGAGCAATATTACGCTCTTCAATGAGTTGCTCGATTTCAGAAACCTCCACAGGAGGTTGCTCATCCTCAGCACGGCGAAGCACAATAACTCCAAGAACCTCATCAAATTTCTCGAAAGCTTTACGAATAGTCAGCACATCTTCCTCGCCGAGAGTGCCGGCGTCCACTGCTGAATTAACATCACGAACCAATTCAAAAACCGCACCGAGAGCCCCTGGTGTATTCAGATCATCAGACATCCGTGCGTCAAAAGCCTTTCGCGCAGATATGACCCGCTCGGTTACCTTTACACTACTGCCCGCCGCTGTAACGGTATCCAGTCGACCGAGACAATCCATTAATCGTCGCAAGGATTCTTCAGCCTGTGCCAGGCTCTCCCAAGTAAAACGAAGTTGCTTACGATAATGGGTCGACAACAACACGTAGCGAAGTGCTGACGCACGATAGCCTTGGCCCAAAATCTCTTGAACATTTAACACATTGCCAAGTGATTTCGACATTTTGATGCCTTTGTCGAGCAACAGATGCTCAACATGGAACCAAAATCGAGAAAACGTCTCCCCTGTTGATCCTTCGGATTGCGCAATTTCGTTTTCGTGATGAGGGAAGATCAAGTCAACCCCTCCGGCGTGAATATCTATCGGCGCACCATCAAGTAACCGTAACGCCATAGCCGAACATTCAATGTGCCACCCCGGTCGCCCAGGACCAACACCAAAATCCCAACTCGGCTCGTCAGGCCCAGCGGCCTTCCACAGGGCAAAGTCGCGCGCGCTCTCCTTGGCATAATCATCGCTATCAACCCTTGCACCATCTTGCATACCCTCATGGTCAAGTCTTGCGAGCTTGCCATAACTGGGAAGCGTTGAAATTTTAAAGTAAATAGATCCGTCACTCCGATACGTATGACCGCGTTGCTCTAGACGCTCAATCGTCTTAACCATCGCTTCCAGATTGGCCTCATCGGTAGCACGCGGCATCTCTTCGACCGACTCTATGCCAAGTGTTGCCGCATCCTCATGAAATGCGGCAATGTACTGGTCTGTATACGCCCGAAGTTCAAGACCCGCCTTACGCGCACCTGCGATAGTTTTGTCGTCAACGTCTGTAAAGTTCACCACCTGCTGCATGTCATATCCGCCAACAGACTTCAAGGTACGTCGAAGCACATCGAGACAAACAAAGGTCCGGAAATTCCCGATATGCCCGCGAGCGTACACCGTTAGGCCACACGCGTACATTCGAACGGTATTACCGCGAAGGGGAGAGAATGAGTCCGTTTGTCGTGTAAGGGTATTGTAGAGACGCATCACGCTAGAAGCAGGCTACTAATTACCAACCTCCTGAAAATTCGAAAGCACTGGCAAAAGCAGCGCGGCAGCACCCCATCCGATCGACATAGCTAAACTCTAGGATATCGGCCATGCCACTCCACTTTAAATCTTCATTACTTGCCGTACTTAAGACAGGTTCAATGCGTTGCAGACTTACATCTTTATCCTCGCCACCCCCTGAATAGTTCACACGAACAGCGAGAGCTCTCCTAAGACCGGACAATTCAACTAAAAAACGACTAAAAGTCATAGATTCCGAGTCTCTCAATACAGTTCCCCTAATAACAAAAACCGACTGTGAGAACTCCTCAGCTTGCTTACCTTTATACCCAGAACATGAAGTCACTGTTGAAATAAGTTGCTCGAACATCGGAAGAAATCGGTTATCACAAGGCAGATCTTAGTTTAGGCATGCACTATGAGCATCAACCGCAGATTTCCCTGACACAGGAATAACTATAGTGAAATTTGTCGAAATAGAGCTTTCGCCTGCGCAAAGTCGTCGTTCATCTGTGCTTTAAGTGCCGCTCCATCCTCATATCTGCGTTCTTCTCTCAATCGAGCAATAAACGCAATAGTCAGTTCCGTCCCGTAGAGGTCTGACGAAAAATCAAAAATATGCGTTTCGACTGTTCGCTCGCCGGCACTCTCGAACGTCGGCCTGACGCCAATGTTAGTTATTGAGGCGTAAATCACACCATTGATCATTACCGTAGTTGCGTACACGCCGTCTGGAGGAAGCAATTCATTCGCTGTTCTCAAGTTTGCCGTGGGTACACCCTGTTTACGCCCACGGCCTGCCCCCTGACTTACCGTCCCATCGAGGGTATAGTGATGACCAAGCAAAGCACCTGCCTCATCAACTTTGCCTTCTGTGATGAGCCTCCTTATTCGAGTACTGCTAACAACAAAGTCCTTATAACGAACCGGCTCGACCTTGTAAGCCTCGAAACCGTATCGAACACCAAGTGTTCGAAGCGCTGAAAAATTCCCGGTTCGGTCATGCCCAAACAGAAAGTTCTCTCCCACCCACACTTCACATATACGAAGCCACTCGACCAATACTCGCCGAACAAACAGGTCCGGCTCCCATTTTGAAACCTCGGCGGTAAACCTCACAACTCCCACACCGTCGATACCGCTTTTAATCATGGCATCACACTTCTGTGAGTGCGTCATGAGTAACAACGGCGCTTTATCTGGACGAACAATTTTTGGCGGATGAGGTTCGAATGTCACAACGGCAGCTCTACGACCTCTCTTTTCTGCACGTCGTCGCACATTGTCGAGAATGGCCGTATGGCCCCGGTGCACACCATCAAAATTCCCGAGAGCAACCACAGCACCGTCCCAACCAACTGTCTTTGGGTCATCAGGGAAATAAATAACGTTTGAATTGGAGCCGGGCATACTCGTCAACGACATTAATAATGTTACGAAGAAACGGCTTTCACCGCAGAGAGCAGAAGGTGTTCAAGGGAAGCACCAGCTACGTCTAGTGTTAGACCATCATAGGCTAGCGTCATGTCCTCAGGTAGCGTTTTACACGTCGCTCGATGAGGAAGGTCGTGAGTCATATGGGTAAATAAAGTCCGCCTAGCACCGACCCGCCGGGCAACGGAGACAGCTTCGGCTAGCGTAAAGTGCGTCGGATGCGGCTTGTGGCGTAACGCGTCAAGCACCAAGACATCAAGATCTTCAAGCAAGACCCACGAATCATCAGGTATCGTATTGCAGTCAGTTAAATAGGCAAACTTTCCAACGCGAAATCCAAAAACAGGCAATGTTCCATGCATTAATGGAACTGGTATTACAGTCTCCCGTCCAACACAGAATGGTCCTACTACAGTTGCCAGCGTTAGCTGTGGCAATCCACCACCACGTGGCGTTTCTGGATCAAATACATAACTAAACATTTTTCTGACTTGAGCCAGCGAATGAGCATTTCCAAGACAGGGAATAGAAGATTTCTGACGAAAGTTAAATATGCGAACGTCGTCCAACCCGAGCACATGATCAGCATGGCTATGGGTCAATAAAATGGTATCCACCCGCTTTAATCCAAAGCGTAATGCCTGCGCACGCAGGTCTGGAGATGCATCAACCAAAACAGCCATGCCATCATCGAAAGTCAATTGAATCGATGGACGCCACCGTCGATCACGTGAATCGGTTGACTGGCACGTCGTACAGTCACACGCGATTACGGGCACACCCGCTGATGTCCCTGTCCCAAGAAACGTTATACGCACGTAGCAATCTATGAATTAGTGTCTGCAGACTCGTCGAGTCTTTGCTTCGCACTCAAGAATTTATTTCGAAGCTCGTACAATACCCGCTGAAGAAATGCCGCTTCGTCTTCAGTGAGGTTCCCGCGTGTCTTTTCTTCCAGCAAGACTAACATCTCAATCGCTTGTCCTACAGCTTCGAGATTAATCGGCGAACTCAGACCACTGTCTGGATCCTTGACTTCACCAAAATGGACTGCCGCCGTCGTAGCTAGCGATACGACAAAATGGTTGAAAGTCACGTTGCTCACTTTGTTAGCATACGCCACGATGTCTAAACATTCTCAACATACTACGTCTTCTGCCAGTTCATCCTTCCAGAAACTCCTCGACTTAATGGCTAAGCTACGGTCTCCAGCCGGTTGCGCGTGGGACCGAGAACAAACGCTTAAATCGCTCCGGCCATTCTTAATCGAGGAAACCTATGAAGTAATCGACGCAATTGATCGCAACGATGTCAATGCACTACGAAATGAACTTGGTGATTTTCTCCTTGAAGCAGTGTTTGTAGCTCAGATCTGCTCTGAACAGGACAACTTTCATATCGGTGATTCTATCGATGCTATCTGCGAAAAACTAATCCGGAGACACCCTCACGTATTTGGCCACGATGACGAAAATCAAGACAACTTAACTAGTGCAGACATTAAACAACAGTGGGAGGCCATCAAAGCTTCTGAGCAACGTGACAAGAACATCAAGCCAGGTATGCTTAGTAGCCTTCCTACCGGTCTACCCAGCCTCTTACACGCCGACCGGATAGGCCGTCGAGCGTCTGTCGTCGGATTCGACTGGCCCACTATTGAAGACGTCGATTCAAAAATAGCTGAAGAATTCGCCGAACTTGACTACGCGAGAAACACGGGAGACCTCACAGCCATCGAGGAAGAAATCGGAGACCTTCTTTTTACTCTCGCGAATCTCGCTCGTCATCTTAAAGTCGAACCAGAGTCTGCACTCCGCGCAGCTAACCACAAATTCACAAATCGTTTTACAGAACTTGAAGAATCTTTCAATGCTCGCGGAATAGCACTTCGTGATGCCAGTCTGAAAGATATGGAAACCGAGTGGCAACGTATCAAGAATAGCCGTTCGTGACACAAACGATGCAGAGACTGTAATTTACAGGAGTCAGCCTCTAAAAAAGCCTCGCGGTAAATAGATACGCTTCAATCGTTAATTACGCCCCAACACATCGGAATGGTAGTCCTGAAGAGGCCGCACAGATTTTTCATCCGAACGCAAGGAACGAATCGCACTAACCGTCGCAGTAGCACCGGTCAATGTAGTTACACATGGAACACCATAAAGCATGGCGATACGCCGCATCGCCATATCATCAAAAAATGATTCACGTCCCAAGGGTGTATTCACGATAAGTTGAACCTCTTTGTCTAGCAGACGATCGCCAACATGAGGCCGCCCCTCATTAATTTTATAAACGACCTCTACATCTAGCCCATGAGCGCGAAGGTATGCCGCCGTACCGCGCGAAGCGATCAATTCGAATCCTAATTCAGCCAGATCTCGGGCAATCGGTACAACATTCTTCTTATCATCATCATTAACGCTAATAAATGCTCTCCCAGAATCCGGCAAGCGATTTCCTGCAGCCAACTGAGCTTTTGCATATGCCGCTCCAAAATTATCTGCAGCACCCATCACTTCTCCGGTCGATTTCATCTCTGGACCAAGAATCGTATCGACGCCAGGAAAACGCACAAAAGGAAACACTGGACCTTTCACAAAAACACCAGAAATTTGAAGATCATCAACAAAGCCCAAGTCGGCTAGCGTTTTCCCCGCCATCAACTGCGCAGCAACCTTAGCCAAAGGCACACCGGTTGCCTTTGAAAGATACGGCACCGTTCTCGACGCACGTGGATTTACCTCGATGAGGTAGACCGTCTCTCCTTTGATTGCAAACTGAATATTAAGCAATCCAATGACTTTAAGTGCTTTAGCAATGCGCCGGGTGTAATCGCGGATGACCGATAAATGCTGTTCAGGAACAAGAACCGGTGGCACGACACATGAGCTATCACCAGAATGGATGCCGGCTTCCTCAATATGCTCCATAATTCCACCGATAATCACAGCACCTTCGGTGTCTGCAACAGCGTCAACATCCAACTCGAATGCATCCTCAAGAAACTTGTCAACTAATACAGGATGTTCAGGAGAAGCATCAACTGCCTCGGCCATATAGCGGTCCAGCGCCGCAGGATCGTAAACGATAGCCATGGCACGACCACCAAGAACATATGAAGGACGAACCAAAACAGGATAACCAATTGATTCAGCAATCTCACGTGCTTCTTCTCGAGAAGCCGCAAGACCATTTGGCGCTTGCGGAATCCCTAGATCCCACAAGAGTTGAGAAAACCTTTTGCGATCTTCTGCTAAATCTATCGAATCAGGCGAAGTCCCAATGATATCCACGCCCGCGGCCTGCAAGGTCAACGCAAGTTTCAATGGTGTTTGGCCACCGAACTGGACAATGCAAGAAACCTTGCCACCAGCCGACTGTTCACGCTGAATGACTGCATGGACGTCTTCGAATGTAAGTGGCTCAAAATACAACCGGTCAACGGAATCATAGTCCGTGGATACAGTCTCAGGGTTGCAGTTAATCATGACGGTCTCATAACCAACTTCGCGCAATGCGAACGCAGCGTGACAGCAACAATAATCAAACTCAATACCTTGTCCGATTCGATTCGGCCCACTACCAAGAATGACGACTTTCGGACGATCGGTTGGCTGCGCTTCGCATTCCGTCTCATACGTTCCGTAGAGGTACGGCGTAAATGACTCAAACTCTGCCGCGCAAGTGTCGATCCTCTTATAAACCGCGCGAAGATTATCATCGGCTCTGCGAGCTGCAATTACTGTTGGTTCAACCCCGATAGCCATACCAAGTTGCTCATCACCAAAGCCAGCGCGTTTTAAGGTCCGAAGAAGTTCACTCGACAGGTCGCGTGCTCCAACCAACGTTGCTTCTCGACGAAGCTCAACAATTTCAGCAAATTGAGTAAGGAACCAACGATCAATCTTCGTAGCATCAAACACTTGGTCTACAGACCAACCTGCCTCTAAAGCTTCAAACACTGCCCACATGCGACGATCGGTTGGCGAAACAAGGCGGCGCTGCAAGTCACCCGGCTCTCTCTCTTCAACAACATCATTCGAAAAAAGTATTCCACTTGCACCTATCTCTAATGAGCGAATTCCTTTCAAGAAAGCCTCTTTAAAGGTTCGACCAATCGCCATTGCCTCACCCACAGACTTCATCTGCGTAGTTAGCGTCCGGTCCGCCTTGGGAAACTTCTCAAAAGTCCACCGAGGAATTTTCACAACGACATAGTCGATTGCTGGCTCAAAAGAAGCTGGGGTTAGCTTCGTAATATCGTTCTGGATTTCTGAAAGCCGATAGCCAAGGGCTAACTTGGCTGCGATCTTTGCAATCGGAAAACCGGTAGCCTTTGACGCGAGTGCAGACGATCGCGAGACTCTTGGATTCATTTCGATTGCTACCATCCGCCCATCTTCAGGATTGATTGCAAACTGAATATTTGAGCCGCCTGTCTCTACACCAACACGGTTAATGATTCGTCGCGCAGCATCTCGCATCCGTTGATACTCTTTATCGGAAAGCGTCAGAGCCGGAGCCACTGTAATGCTGTCTCCTGTGTGGACTCCCATCGGGTCAATATTTTCAATCGAACAAATGACAACAAAATTATTTGCGGCGTCGCGCATTACCTCAAGCTCAAACTCTTTCCAGCCAATGACTGATTCTTCGATCAGTACCTCGTGCACCGGACTCAGCTCGATGCCACGATTCGCCAACTCACGGTATTCCTCCATGTTGTAGGCAATACCACCACCGACCCCACCCAACGTAAAAGAAGGTCGAATAATTACTGGAAAACCAAATCGATCAACTAACTTGAGAGCGTCTTCAAATGACCGGGCGTACGCACTCTCAGGCGTTTCGATATCAATCGAAGTCATCGCATCACGAAACTCAAGACGGTCCTCAGCCACTCGAATCGCCTCAAGAGACGCGCCAATCAACTTAACGTCAAACTCTTCCAAAACACCGTGCTCTCCGAGTTCCATCGTTAAGTTCAGCGCTGTCTGCCCACCAACCGTCGGAAGCAATGCATCAGGCCGCTCTTTTTCTATGACCGCACGGGCATACTCCCATGTCAAGGGTTCCACGTAAGTCCGGTCAGCGGCATCTGGATCGGTCATGATGGTTGCCGGATTACTGTTCATTAAAATGACTTCAAGGCCTTCACTTCGAAGTGCCTTGCAGGCCTGTGTGCCGGAATAGTCAAATTCACAGGCCTGACCAATGACGATCGGACCTGAACCGATAACAAGCACACGTTTGAGATCTGAGCGGCGGGGCATTAAGAGCGTCGACGGAGTTACTTCTTAGGTTGTGCGGGCACCGGCCCGATTCGCGATTCCATTACAGCGATAAAATTGGCGAACAAATAATCCGCGTCATGCGGACCAGGAGACGCCTCTGGATGATACTGCACACACGACACGGGGCGGTCATCATATGCGAGTCCCTCAATCGTGCCATCATATAAATTAACGTGCGTCACTTGGACGTCCTCAGGAACAGAGTCTGGATCAATCGCAAACCCATGGTTCTGAGAGGTAATCTCAACTTGCTCAGTTGCTAAATTCTTCACAGGATGATTACCTCCTCTATGGCCAAACTTTAACTTGTATGTCTTAGCCCCCATCGCTAAACCAAGCACCTGATGGCCGAGGCAAATACCAAAAACCGGGACATCCTGCTCCATCACTGCCCGTGCGTTGTCGACGGCATACACAAGCGGCGCAGGGTCGCCGGGACCATTACTGAAAAAAATGCCATCAGGCTCAATCGCAAGCAGTTCCGTTGCTGGCGCCGTTGCCGGAAAAACTCGTACTTCGCAACCATAATTCGTTAATCGTCTCAATATATTGCGTTTTATCCCAAAATCGTAGGCCGCAACTCTCAGCATCCGACGACCACCACGATCTGGCTGACTTATGAATCCACTTGTAACCGGATCGTTATCTTGCTCCCAATCGAATGGCTCGTCACAAGTCACCAACCGAACCAGGTCACTTCCTTCCATTTTCGGCAATGACTGCGCTTGCGAAACAAGTACCTCTGGCGCAACCGAGCCAGTGCCGATAACCCCGCGCATCACACCGACTGTTCGTAATCGCCGCGTCAACGCTCTTGTGTCAATCTCAGAAATCGCAACAATTCCGTGTGTAGCAAGATAGTCACCCAGCGTGCCACTCGCCCGCCAATTACTAGCGATTGGTGATTCCTCACGCATCACAAATCCTGAAACCTGAGGAGACAGCGATTCCACATCCGCTTCGGCTACTCCATAGTTCCCTATTTGCGGACAGGTCATCGTTACAATTTGTCCGGCATACGAAGGATCAGTCAAAATCTCCTGATAGCCAGTCATGCTGGTGTTAAACACAACTTCGCCGGTCGCCACGCCCCGAGCACCAACTGACTTACCCTGATACCAAGTACCATCTTCAAGCGCAAGAATCGCGTTCACAATATTCTTCCTTCAACTTGCCTCATTCGAGTCAGGTTATCTCCTTCCTCTCGGTTCAAGCGATGCAGCTATACGCGACCTTTCGCCGTCTTCCACCAATACTGTACTGAACCAAGAACGGTAACCATCTCCTACTATACGAACCCCATGGCTCCCAATCAGTACATCTGAAACAAGCAACGGCGTTACCCCTACTAACTCACCATCCACAAATACAGAGGCTCCCGTCGGCCGCGAATCAACAAAAACTGATCCACTAATAATTAATCCTGCCTCAGTCGCCTGAGTCGGCATATCGGCATCGCCAAGAACGAACTGATCGAGCACAATACTAACCGCAGCGATTGTTTTATCTGATGAGATTTCAACAGTTCGTTGATCTGGTCTGTAACCAGGCACGCTGACTTCAAGTTGATAGACACCATTCGGCATCTCAGACAGGGATAACGGTGTTAATCCGCGATCTTCCCCATCAATACTGACATTAGCACCTGGAGGCTCTGTTCGTACAAGCAGCCACCCAAACGACGAACTGGGCTCGTCTATCAATGCTGGGGTCGGCGACTCAACAATTGCGGGGGCTTCAGAATTAAGGCCCGACGATATCACCCCCGACTCAGGTGCAATGTCCTCTGGCTCATTACTACTGGGCCGAACTAAAGGAACAACCTCATCAGGCTGTTCACCTAGTAGCGGTTGCGTATCACTGGATGACAGCAAAACATCCTCAGGTGCCTCGGCTACTCGCACCACCATCTCGTCGTCAGTGGTCGTTCCGAGCCCAACACTCGCCATATATGCGAGAGCGACTCCAATCACCATAGCAAACAGGGCCGATGCGACCTTTATTAATGAACGAGGCAAAGATTTCGACGAAAAAGATTCGGTCGATGACGAAGCACTCTCGACAGATTTATCAGAGGTCATGGTCGATCTATTGCCCGATGATGAAATAGCTTTAGCACTTGGTGAAACAACACCCGTTTCTACCCGGTCTTCATCGACCATCTCGTGGAGATACTTGCCACCTTCATTGAGATCTTCGGCTCCAGGACCAAGTGCCTTATTGTCGATAGGTAAGGGAGCATCAGTCGACTCGCTTTGGCTCTCTTCATGCCGTGAATCTGCCGCGACAACATACCTTTCCAATAAATCCTCCCCTACGACACCTGAGGACACCGATTGATGACTACCAATTTTGGCTTCTTCTTCAAAGCTATCGTCTTCCACTCCAGTTTCAGGCAGGGGAAGCATCGGGTTGTGCTCAGTTACCTGTTGAATAACTTTTGTTTCTGACTGTCCATTAATATCAACCTCGCTCTGAGCCTCTGTTACGGCCGAACCCAGTCCATCACCTGCTACCGTCTCGGTTTCTTTTTCAATGTTCTCAATACTGAAATTGGACGAATGACTGCGATCCGCTATTTGCGCCAGTAGACTATCCTCTTCAACAGAACCGGTCAGTTCGAAAACCTCATCAAGATTTTCGCCAAATTCAGTATGTAGATTTAAATCCGCTGCAGGATCCACTTGATGAGAAGCCGTAACGACTTCTCTCTCGTCTCTCAGCGGCCCAGATACATCTTCTGAATCACCAGTTTTAACGCGAGTGAAATCAGCCGGAACCTCCTGCGCGCGCCCTGACATAGCCAATGCCATCTCATCGGAACTAAATCCGACAGCTTCACCAAGAGCCATGACAAAACCAGCAGCTGAGGCAGGTCGAATAGCTGGATCATCGGCCAGCGCATTTCGAAATGCTTGTTGCAGTCCCGGAGGGTCGACCACATTCACACTGTCTACAGCTACGAGTCGCGCCAAAACCTCATCGCCAGTTCCCGCTAATCGCTTCCCTGTCACAAGCTCGTAAGCAATCGTCGCAACCGCGAATCTATCTGCTTCGGGCCCCCAACTACGACCGGCAATGATTTCCGGGGCAGTAAAAGGACGTCGCACCGGCACCTTTAAGCCAACATGTTCCAACGCACTTGCCACACCAAATCCATTCACTCGGGTAATCTCTGGTGCCACAAACACATCACGAGCATGCAGCCCACCATGCATCACTCCACGCGCATGCGCGGCATCTACCGCTGCTGCTAGTTGCCCAACAAGCATGAGCATCTGATCCACCGGAACTGGCTCACCATGATGTACCGCAACATCAAGTGACTCAGCCGTAACATACTCAGTCGCCAAGAAAGGAATACCTTCTTCAAGGCCAGCATCCAACGAAGTAACGATGGTCGGATGCGAAAATCCAACATCAACGATTTGCTTTAACGCCTCTACAAAAATCTCAGCTTGCTCGGGGAGAAAGTCAAGGCTAAAAGCCTTAACGGCAACCAGGCGGTCACTCTCAGGATCGTAGGTCCGAAACACGGGTCCAAGAACGCCAATACCGACCTGATGCATGACCCGAAAAGGCCCGAATGCACCAGGAGGAGAAAATAGGCTAGCGTCCTCGTGTTTCAGTGCTGAGTTACCTCCTAAGGTAAGCGGGATGGTACCACGGACGGACAGGCGGTTCAACGATCGAGACTTCAGGGTCTGTGAACCAGCAGTGCCTTGACACTCTAAGAATGGTTTGCAACAGTACAATTACAACGTGCCCGCCGACTCGCCGCCGCCCAACACACCTAACGGAATATCAATCGACTTCCGAGAACTTCCATGGACTAGTCGCTTTGCCAACGACTATTGCTACGAATTTGACCAACTGCAAGAGTTTTTCCTAGCACACCCACAACAATCCGAAGCCTGGAAAACTGTTATCGAAGCCCGGCGCGCAACACCAACCGACCCCGCAATTGGAGAAGTGCTCGTCCGACAACTTCAAGAACGTGGCGCACCTGAAGCTGCATTGAGCAACGCGAACGAGCTCCTGAACAAGAATTCCGTCGCAATTGTCACAGGACAACAAGCCGGTCTTTTCGGTGGCCCGTTATTTACTGTAATTAAGGCACTTACGACTATCAAACTTGCCCGCCAAATTTCTAAAGATTACGACATTTCGGTTGTACCAGTCTTTTGGATAGACGCAGAAGACCATGACCTCGTTGAAATTAGCGAGTGCCAATGCCTTGATGCGGACATGAATCTTAGCTCCATCAAAATGCCTTTAGACGCACATCCTGGGACATCAGCCTCTACGATACGCCTCAGTACATCGATTTCCGAAGTCTTAGAACAATTAACCGCCATTCTTCAACCAACTGAATTTACTGAAGAAACACAGAAACAACTGCGAACGGCCTACGCGCCGGGAATGCGCCTGGTAGAAGCCTTTGCTCGTTGGCTCGACACTTTGTTAGGCAAATATGGACTCGTCACATACGACGCTTCTGACCCGAGAACAAAACCCATCGCCCAGTCATTGTTTGCTCGCGAACTTGAGACCAGAGGTCAAACATCACGACTCGCCGCGGAAGCGGGATTGGCTATGGAAGCCAAAGGTTACTCTGCTCAAGTCTCTCCCAACTTAGATACCACCGCACTGTTCCGGCTGGGTTCCCAGCGAACCCCGATCCGCATCGACGACTCGGGGTTTTTAATTGACGGGCAATCGATATCCGCCCAAACCATGCATGCAGAACTTGAAAAAAAGCCAGAAGCTTTTAGTCCTAATGTTTTGTTGCGCCCGCTCACTCAAGACGTATTATTTCCGACAATTGCGTACGTCGCAGGTCCGCATGAACTTGTTTACCTAGGCCAATTAAAAAAAATTTACGACTCTTTCGATGTTCCCATGCCAGTGATCTATCCCCGTGCGAGTGTCACAATCGTTGACTCAGCAACGGTTAAATTTCTTGATCGCAACAACATCGACTTCACGGCACTACAACCTCAAGATGATAGTGCGCTAAATACATTACTTGCGGCGCAACTACCGGATGAAATAGATACAGCAGTGACCGCAGTCAATCAAAGCATCTCTGACCATCTCTCGATTATTGAGTCGGCTATACTCCGCGTTGACCCAACGCTTGGAGGTGCTGTCAAATCCACCCACGGACGGATGGACAAAGAGCTACGCAACCTCAGAGGGAAAATCATTCAAGCTGCCAAGCGTCGCGATGAAACTCTCCGTCGCCAATTTTCGCGAGCACGTTCACAAAGTTTCCCAGGTGGTACGCCGCAAGAACGAAGTATCGGTTCCATTTATTTTGTCAACCGATACGGCGACGCGTTCCTTGACCGACTACTAGAACAACTTCCGCTAGAGATAGGAAGACACTGGCTCCTCACGATATAAGTGCCGTCAGCAGATATACTGACAACTTGATCAACAAGGACAAAAAATTGCGAACCACGGTCACACAAATAACTCTTTTGATCACTATTGCGCTGTATGGGTGCTCATCGGCCGATCAAGACAACGACCCGCCTCCAACCGTGAAGAATACCCACGCAGCATTGCCGAAGGACTCACCGAGTATCCCATCGGTAAAACCTGTCCCTTCAATACTTCCGCCGATAGTCGCGCAAGTCAATGGTTCCACTACGGTAACTCGAGAAGAACTTGAACGGGCTGTTCGCGCCAATGAGACAAAAGCAGGCCAAGTTGTCCCTCCGCAGTTTCGTGACCAGGTGTACCGTCGCGTACTTGACCAACTGATTGACTTTCATCTTTTACTCGAAGAATCAACAAGGCGCCAAGTCGTTGCTGCCAGCGACGAGGTAGAGTCAGAAATCGCAAGAATTCGGAACTCCTACCCGACAGTTCAGGCGTTCGATGAACAACTAAGAGAATGGGGGACCTCGCTTGAAGCACTCCGGGAAGAGACTCGCAAAGATTTACTCGTTGCCAAAACAATAGAAAAGGAACTGGAGCCCGCATTAAACCTAACGAACGGGACAGTACAGGCGTTCTATGACCAACATCCTGGGCAATTCAACACTGGTGAATCAATACACGCGAGTCATATCTTGATCGGTACCTCGCCGAACGCCAGTCCAACCGAGCGCGGACAATCCTTAGAAACCGCAAGAGAATTACGGGAAAAGGTAATAGCTGAAACTGCTGATTTCGCCGAACTGGCCCGCGAATATTCCACTGACGAAGAAACAGCTAGTAATGGTGGTGACCTCGGAGCGATCGAACGCGGACAAACAGTAGAACCATTCGACACCGCACTTTTCGCCCTCCAGACTGGAGAAATTAGTCCTGTGGTCGAGTCACCATTCGGCTTTCATATTATTAAGGCTGGCCAACGTCAAGAAGGAGGAATTACTCCATTTCAACAGGTGCGTGACCAAATCCGAAGCATGTTGTTACAGCAAGAACGTCAATTATTAATGAGTACGTTTCTAGCAAATTTGCGTAAAGCTGGGAACGTAGAGATACTCATCTAGAAGTATTAGGGCAGCGATATGAATGAAGAAGTATTTAGGGCAGTGCACGATGTGCTAGAACGTGGCGAGTCTGCTGCTCTTGTAACAATCATTTCGACACAAGGCTCAACACCCCAGCGTGTTGGCGCCAAAATGCTCGTCTATGCCGACGGACGAACTGTCGGAACTATCGGAGGAGGGTGCTATGAGAATGATGCGTTCTGGAAAGCTCGTCGGGCACTCGACACACGTAAACCGCTCGTTGCGAAATATGAACTAACCGATGACATTGCCGAGGAATCTGGACTCATTTGCGGAGGTCAGATGGATGTGTACATAGAACCACTTGAATCTTCACCGCATCTTTACCTAGTTGGTGCGGGTCACGTGTCCTACCACTTGGGACGCCTTGCCTCGACTGTTGGATTCCGCGTCCATGTAATTGACGACCGAGATAAGTTTTCCAATAAGGACCGGTTTCCAGATGCAATGGAGGTCGTGGTCGACAACATCCCAGAATGGCTCGAAAAAGCCAGCCTCTCACCTCATGCCTATGCCGTGATCCTTACACGAGGACACACACATGATCTTGATGCATTACGTGCACTAGCAACTCAAGACCTTAGGTACCTTGGTTTAATCGGAAGCAAAGCCAAGGTGACTCGTTTACACGAGGTATTGCGTGAGGAAGGCATAACGATAGAGCATCCGGATCGACTCCACGCGCCTGTCGGTTTAGATATCGGCGCGATCAGCCCAGAAGAAATCGCGGTTAGTATCCTTGCCGAGTTAATTGCAGTGAAATATGGAAAGCTGGAAGGCGCGGAAGGCGCGATGGATTCTGGAGTAAAAGCGCTTCGATGGATCCCACCTGTCAAACGAACGACGCCTGTCGCTGCCGACAGCTAGAATAGCAGTTGATTCATGGCAACTGGTGAAGCGTTTACACAGAACGGCAGCTACACGCTTTCGGAACGATCGAGTCGCATCCTAGGAGCGTTGATTCGACAATATATAGATCGCGGCGAACCAGTTTCATCTTTGTGGCTAGCGCAGCATGGTGGCGTTGGACTCTCTTCAGCCACTGTTCGAAGCATAATGGTTGAGCTAGAACAAAGTGGCTACGTTTACCAGCCCCATACTTCAGCTGGTCGGGTGCCAACTGATCAAGGTTACCGATATTTTGTAGATCGACTGCTTCGTACTAGGAAAAACAGCTTGTCGTCGCCCGTGGTAGAAGCTCGCCTTCGACAAGCGATCTCTGTTCGTGACGTAATCTCGAATGTATCTCATGAACTCTCTGTAGCCTCGCATCACCTAGCCTTCGCCTGCATGCCACGCGCCGCGGCAGACAAGTTTAAGCACATTGAATTTGTACCAGTTAATGACGCAACGGTACTGGTGGTCGTGAGGACGAAAAATGGTAGCGTCTCCCAAAAACAGGTCCGCCTGCATGAAACGGTCGACCGAGTCGCACTAACGCAAGGAGCGAACTACCTAAACGAAGAATTCTTCGGGCTTCCGCTATGGGATGTTCGCGGTGCGATCGTCGAACAATTACACCAAGAACAGATACTTTATGACGAACTACGTTCAAGAGCACTGCGATTGGCCAGTGTGACACTCGAAGATATGGAACCCGCGAACCAACTTTTCATTGAAGGTGCCGGATTTCTGGCCGCGGAAGTCTCCGATGGTGAAGACCGTGTCCCTCTCGAGATTCTTCAAACTTTGCTAACGATGATTGAGCGCAAAGACCTCCTCGTGAAACTTCTCAATGAGTACATCGATGGACCAGGCATGACCGTCATAATCGGAACAGAAAACTCAACGCCAGAAATGCAGGCGTTCAGCCTAGTTACATCAACCTATTTCGACGGTGAACGCCGCGGTAGTATTGGCATCATAGGACCAAGACGCATGCGATATTCCAAGGCGATTTCTGCTGTTGATCGAGTGTCGACCGCCGTGAGCCGCGTGCTCGTGGCCCAAACACCCCCCTCCACGCAATGACAGGCAACGGAACACCGAAAAAACCTGAACACAGCGAAGCTGCGGATCCTCTGAGTAATGCCGAAACCGAAGTCGTAACGCCGGGGTCGGCGGCAGGGCTCGACGCATCCGAACAGACCATGACAGAAAACAACAACACTATAGAACCTAATGTCATAGAAGATGACAAACCTGAATCAGCTTCTGATATTCCATCTTCAAATTCTGAAGTGATTGCAGAACGTGACAAATATCTCGACCAATTACAAAGAAAAATAGCCGAATTCGAAAACTACAAAAGAAGAACAAAAGGTGAACGCCAACAACAATCAGAAAGAGCCACTATTCAACTAATCACAGAACTTCTTCCGGTATTGGATGACTTTGAGCGTGCACTAGAGACTGATACTGAACAGTCCGATGCTTTCCGTATTGGTATTGAACAGATACACCGCAAGTTAACTGACATCCTCAGAAAACGAGGTGTTACACCGATTGAAAGCGTCGGCAAAACATTCGACCCTAATTTCCATGAAGCAGTCGCTCACGAAGAAAGCAATGCGCATCACGACGGCGAGATTATCGATGAATCGCGCCGTGGGTACATGCTTGGTTCTGTTCTTTTACGGGCATCAATGGTGAGGGTGGCCAAAGCGTGAGTAAACGTGATTACTATGAAATCCTCGGCGTCTCAAGAAACGTCGGCGACCAAGAATTAAAAAGTGCATATCGAAAACTAGCGCTTCAATACCATCCGGATCGTAATCCTGGTGACAAATCAGCCGAGGAACAGTTCAAGGAAGCCGCTGAGGCATATTCCGTGCTGGCTGACGCCGAAAAGAAAGCCCGATACGACCAATTTGGACACGCTGGAGTCGGCAGTGCCGGCTCAGCACAAGGTTTTGATCCCACCATTTTCTCTGACTTTAATGACATTTTTGGTGGACTGGGTGACATATTCGGATTCAGCAGCGGTGGTCGTCGAAGAAGTGGGCCGGCACGGGGAGCTGACCTGCGCTACGACCTAGAGATCTCGCTTGAAGAAGCAGCCACCGGAACAGAGGCCACGCTTCAAATTCCTCGTGAAGAAACCTGTAAGAATTGTGGCGGTTCAGGTGCTGCTGCCGGTTCTTCGCCAAAAACATGCCAACACTGTCGTGGCCATGGCCAAGTTCGATATCAACAAGGATTTTTTACTGTTGCACGAACATGCGACCGATGCGGAGGTAATGGGCAAACGATCTCTAATCCATGCGAATCCTGTCGCGGGCATGGCCGTGTGGGTCAGGAGCGGAAACTAACCGTCAAAGTTCCGGCTGGAATTGATACAGGGCAACAGCTTCGTCTACAAAACGAAGGAGAGCACGGTCCAAAAGGTGGCCCCGCAGGCGATCTCTACGTCGTCCTGCACGTTAAAGACCATCCAGTATTTACACGGAATGAGAGTGACATTCTTTGCGTCATACCTGTGACGTACCCTACACTTGTGCTCGGCGGTACAGTCACGGTTCCTTCACTTGAAGATGAAGAAACCCTTCATATTTCTAAAAGCACCTCTTCAGGTACACGATTTAGACTCCGAGGCAAGGGATTGCCTCACGTAAACGGACGTGGTCGAGGAGACCTTTTCATTGATGTTAAGGTTGACGTTCCCACGTCAGTTTCGTCGGAGCAAAAACAGTTAATCGAAGACTTAGATAAAACTATGCCCCAACGAACCTTCGGACCGGACACTAGGCGGAACGGTCATTCTTCCGACGTTCGTCCATTTTTTGAACGAGTGAAAGATATTTTTGGCTAAAGCAGTTCTGCGTGATGACCGACGGCCGGTTCTCGACGTCACACTTCCAGGCCGTCCACAATCTTTATGGAATCGACTGGATGTATTGATAGACGACTACAAACCGTTCGCCATTGAAGATGTCGACATCGACATAACAAGCAGTCCAACTGTGCATTGTCGGCGCATTTTTTTCTTTTCTAAGAACGACCGTGACCACGCCTTTCAAGCCATCGAGCATGACTTCGGCTCTGACGTGCTCTCTGTCACCGTCGTAGACCTACTTAACGACAATTGGGCCAACCGATCCTTTGGTAATCTTCGTGCCGTGAAAATAGGGGACCTGATCGTGACACCGCCCTGGGACCGCGTGTCGCATGAAAATACTAGTACTTACCTTATCGAAATCGATCCATCAATGGGCTTTGGTACCGGTCATCATGCTTCCACAAGACTTGTCTTAAAGAGTCTCTTAGAACACAAGACTACCTTACAGAAAAGTAGTCACGTCCTAGACATCGGCACAGGATCTGGTGTCTTAGCGATTGCATCGGTATTACTTGGCGCAAATGCCGTAACAGCCGTAGAGCGTGACATCGATGCACTGACGAATGCACGGCAGAACATTAACCGTAACGGCGTCTCCACACGTATCAAAACCATTCATGCTGACCTCAGTGAAGTTCAGGACTTCCATCTCCCCAAACCCGATATCATCCTCGCCAATCTGACCGGTCCGACCTTCCAGAAACACCAACGTTTATTCGAGACATTGGGTAGCCCTTCCGGCCTACTTATGGCTAGTGGGCTAACTGAATCTGAGGAACAAACCACCTTAATGGCATTCGAAAATAAACTTGCGATCGAATCTCGCCACGAAGAAGATGGCTGGGTATGCCTCGTGTTTCGTTACCATTGCTAAACTTAAATATAGGTAGTAATGTCGTTGCCGCGCTTCTATCTCCCAACCCTCTCGCGCCACTCGGAAGAAGCGAAACTACCGGCCGAGGAAGCGCAACACCTAACACGCGTACTTCGATTGCAACCTGGCAACAATGTCCAACTCTTTGACGGGCGTGGGCACGAACGGGAAGCCACTATCAAACACGCTACGGGCAAAAAAGTCACTGTAAGTCTTGGTAAGTCAGTTTGTGAGACCAAAGAATCAACCATAACAATCAATCTCGGTATCGCACTGCTGGCAGGAAGAAAATTCGACGTGGTCGTGCGCGATGCCACTATGCTGGGGGCCTCTGTAATAACTCCGCTGATCACTCTTAGGAGCCGAGGTTTCAAAATCAGGAAAGACAGTAACAGGTTGACCGAGAGATGGCACGATATCGCAGTTGCATCCACCAAGCAGTGTGGCCGATCTTATCTACCAGTAATAAGTCCACCTTTTCAATTTAGCCAGTACCTTGAAACCCAGTCGATTCACGCGGAACAAAAACTTCTACTTGTAGAACCAAGTAGACAGACGCCAGGGCATAGGTTCACGCCACTACAGGAACTCGCCGCCACCACCAAACCACAAACGGCTTCTATCGCCATTGGGCCAGAGGGCGGATGGACCGATGAAGAAATACGACTAGCAGAGACTGGCGGTTACGTCCCGGTTACTCTTGGGATGAATACACTACGAGCTGAAGCAGTTCCTACCATAGCCCTATCAGTTTTTCGTTTTATGTGGTCAGATCTCTAGAACGTCAGACTCCTACAACCGCTAAAGAACGCGCAGGCTATACTTTTCATCTCCGTATGCTGTTTCGAGGCCAGTCATTAGGAAAGTACAAAATTCTTTCTCCGCTTGGCAGTGGCGGCTTCGGTGCCGTCTATCTTGCCAAAGACACCTGGATTGACAAAGACGTCGCGCTTAAAGTGCCACATAAGCAAAACCTCAACTTTAGCGAGCTACTTCGGGAGCCGCGGCTACTCGCCGCACTTGATCATCCAAACATCGTTTCCATTACAACAGCCGAAAAAGAAGATGGTGTTTTTTTCATCGTAATGGAATACGTCAACGGAGATACTCTAGAAAACATTATCTCTCATGACGGAGTACTCGACACCGCCCGTGTCGTTAACTACACAAGGCAAATCGCGACCGCTATCGACCACGCTCATCGACAAGGAGTGATCCATCGCGATCTAAGACCGCCAAATGTACTTGTGTCCAATTCTGGAACATTAAAGGTCGCAGACTTTGGCACTTCTCGATTCTTAGAAATTGCCGCTCATGGCACGACAGTTATTGGCAGTCCCCCATATATGGCCCCGGAACAATTTGAGGGGAAAGCTGTCTTTGCGTCGGACCTATATTCACTTGGTATCACGATGTATCAAATGCTTACCGGTTCGCTACCCTACGAAACACCCGCACCCACTGATCTTGACAAGTTGATCAGTGGTGAACTTGTTCGGCCTCCAAGACTAGAAAACCCTGGTGTCCCAAAGCCAATCAACGACATCGTAATGACCGCACTTGCGCCAACGCTTTCAACTCGCTACCAACGTGCATCAGAATTAATTGCTGACCTTGAACTGTCATACGGCTCCCAGAACCGTCCGACACCAATTGAGGAACAGACGGGAACCGACAACCCAGTTGGCGGTCCGCAAGAACTACAAATTTCGAGTGTTCAAAAACGACTTCGATCTTCCACACCAACAACCGGGAAATTTTGCTGGCAATGCCATAAACCATTGCATGCAAGAACAGACCTTTGCCCGTTTTGTCACGAAACACAGTAGCTACTCGGGCTGCCTCTTTGGCACTGTCCTTGCCAACAACTACACTCGCCTCATAGACTGGCATCAAGCGTAACTTACTCACTGCGCACGATTTCATACGTTATGAGCTTTGGAACCGGACAAATCTGGATGAACGGTTCGCTGGTCGACTGGGCCGATGCGAACATTCATATTGGCTCGCATGTCATCCATTACGGTAGCGGCGTCTTTGAAGGCGCACGCTGCTATGACACTGACAAGGGTCCAGCCGTATTCCGTCTTGATGCACATATAAGGCGCTTGTTCGATTCTGCCAAGATCTACCGAATGGATCACGAACTCGGCCAAGAGGAGTTCAAAGGTGCAGTCCTCGAGACTATTCGGGCAAATCAGTACCGGTCATGTTACATCCGCCCTCTTTTGTATCGGGGCTACGACTCACTCGGAGTAAATCCTTTTAGTTGCCCAGTCGAAGCTGCGATTTTGGTCTGGCATTGGGGAGCCTATCTCGGTGAAAAAGCCTTAGAAGATGGCGTTGATGTTCAAATTAGCTCATGGGGGCGTGGTGCTCCAAACCGTTTTCCTTCCGTGGCCAAATCAACTGCAAACTACGCGAACTCTCAGCTCATCAAGATGGAAGCAACGCTGAATGGTTATAGCGAAGGAATCGCGTTAGACCCTCGTGGCTTTGTTAGTGAAGGAAGTGGACAAAATATCTTCGTCGTGCGTGACAACATCATAACCACCCCTCCGCTTGCAGATTCAATCTTGCCGGGCATTACGCGCGACGTTGTCATCACACTAGCCAGGCAACTTGGTTTTACGGTACTAGAAGCAACGGTGCCCCGGGAAACTCTGTATATCGCCGATGAAGTATTTTTTACCGGTACGGCTGCCGAAATATCTCCGATTCGTACAATTGACAAAATTACCATTGGATCCGGAAAACGTGGCCCAGTCACCGAAACCATTCAACATTGTTTTTTCGACATTATTAATGGTCGTCTTCCAGATAAACATAGATGGCTTACGTTTGTGTACGATGCAGACAAAGCAAGCAGCGACTCTATCGATGCAGTGGCAAAGAGTAGTTAATTCGACAACCTGAGACTCACGTAACTGGGAGTGTCATCTTTCAGGAGTGAGACGCCTGGCCTTAAACCCTTACGCTTCCAGCTTGTCATTGCTAGCGAGAAGAGAGTTCACGTCAAGCCAGCTACGCGACCGGCTTACCAGAAAAGGATTCACCTCAAAGGTAGTGGACCACACAATCCAGCGACTCACAAAAGAAGGAGCACTGGACGATCGGCGCACAGCAGGGATCTATGCTCGACGAGCCGCTCTTATAAAACATCGCGGTCCAAGACGTGCCATACTCGACATCGAGGCCATTGGTGTTGCACGGGAAATTGCTCGTGACGCTGTTTCCCAAGTCTACAAAGAGGCCGACACACAACTGATTATTCAACGTGCGCTCAACCGACGCCTCACCGGCCGTGTCCGAGACCGCGCCCATTTCCAAAAGCTCTACCAATATCTTGTTCGACAAGGATTTGATGGGAGCCTGGCTTATAGCGTTCTGAAAACTCACTCAACCGACGGCACCTGCTCTGAGGATTAATCCAAACTTCTCTCTGTGCAAGAATTAGAACCATGACATCCGCTGATATCCGGCAAAGTTTTCTCAATTACTTTCAAGAACAAGGCCACCGTATCGTACCAAGTAGCCCATTGGTCCCGTCGAACGACCCAACCTTATTGTTTACGAATGCCGGGATGAATCAATTCAAAGAGCTCTTCCTCGGAACAGAGAAACGGCCTTATCAGCGTGCGACAACCGCGCAAAAATGCATGCGTGTCAGTGGCAAACACAATGACCTCAATAACGTCGGTCCATCCTTGCGCCACCACACGTTTTTTGAAATGCTCGGCAACTTTTCATTTGGTGATTACTTTAAAACAGACGCGATCCCATTCGCGTGGACTCTTCTCACCGAAATATGGCATCTGCCACCTGAACGGCTCTATGTCACCATCTTCGAAGGAAACCCTGATATACCTCGTGACAACGAAGCTTATTCAATCTGGCAGCAACTCCTTCCCGCCGACCGTATCGCTGAGATGGGCGCAGCCGACAATTTCTGGGCCATGGGTGACACCGGCCCCTGCGGTCGGTGCTCAGAAATTCATTACTACAGAGGCGACCATCTGCCTTGTTCGGAAACACCATGCCGTGGAATTGACTGTAGCTGCGATCGATATGTCGAAATCTGGAACAACGTCTTTATGGAATTCGACAGGCAAGAAAACGGCGTGCTTGCTCCTTTGCATAAGCCGTCAATAGATACTGGGATGGGACTTGAGCGGATCGTAGCTGTCTTACAAAACACACTCTCGAATTACGACACAGACCTTTTTTCACCACTGCTTGGAGCAATTAGCAAGCGTGCAGGTGTCTCGTACCAGCCACTAACGGGACGTGACAGCAACAGCACAACTGATGTGTCACTACGTGTTATCGCAGACCATCTTCGCGCCATGACACTCTTAGTCGGTGATGGTGTTACGCCATCAAATGAATGGCGTGGATATGTTCTCCGAAAAATCATGCGACGTGCCATGCGGCATGGCAAAAAGCTCGGGCTTACAGAACCCTTTCTTCACGAACTCGTCAACGTCGTCGTTCTTGAAATGGGAAGTGCTTATCCTGAACTCACTGTCAATCAACCGGCCATCGTTCAAACGGTGCGACGCGAAGAGGAGCAGTTCGACAAAGTACTGACCGACGGGCTACCGCGTCTTGAAGACACGCTAGCAGCATCAGAACGCGGAGACCGAACCGTGTCCGGCAAAGACGCTTTTCGTCTCTACGATACATTTGGTCTCCCACTCGACTTTATTGAAGACCTCGCTGAATCTCGCCAAATAACAATTGATCGAGCCGGCTTCGACCAAGCCCTGGAAACACAACGCGCCAGAGCGAGAGCGAGTACAAAATTCACGGCAACAGAAACAACTCGTTTCATCCCACGAACAGACGACGACCTAGCGTCACTGACCGACACCTTCGTCGGTTATACCGATACTAAGAGTCATGCCAATGTTAAGCATCTCTTTCGAACCGACGGAACAGCGACCGCAATGCTCCAGTCAGGTGAAAAAGGCTTCGCTATTCTCGACATAACGCCGTTTTACCTTGAAGCAGGCGGACAGGTCTCTGACATAGGCACATTCACGACCACAGACGGAGGACGAGGCCACATCAGCAATGTGGTCAGGCCAGTTCCAAACTGGCCACGGATGCATGTGCTTTCAATAACTGAGTCTTCTCTCAGTGTGGGTGCGAATGCCCTAGTCGAGATCAATGTTAATAGGCGAAATGCAATACGCCGAAACCACACTGCGACTCATCTCCTTCACGCAGCACTTCGAGAAGTCGTTGGCGTACACGTTAAGCAAGCCGGGTCACTTGTCGCCCCCGACAGACTTAGGTTTGATGTGACACATCATGAGCCAATCACATCCGATCAGATCACTGAAATTGAACGGATCGTAAACACCCGGATCATTGACAACCAATCGGTTCTCACACAGGAACGCTCAACCGACGAGGCCATTTCAGACGGAGCGATGGCCCTGTTCGGTGAAAAATACGGCGATATCGTTCGAGTTGTCAGTGTGGATGATTTTTCAATGGAATTATGCGGAGGGACACATTGCACATCGACAGGAGACATTGGCACATTTCTTCTAACACACGAAGGAGGCGTTGCAGCAGGCGTTCGCCGACTCGAGGCGGTAACTGGAGAACATGCACTTCATCTCGTACAAAAACGTAATGCAACTCTCAACCAAATGCTTGACGCGCTTGGCGCAACAGCCGCGGATGCAGTTTCTGTAGTAACGAAACTGCAGACTGATGCCAAGCGCTTAAGTCGAGACATAGAACAGTTAAAAGTCAAAGTGGCAATCGGTATAGAGACGGCGAACGGAACCGACAGTGCCAGCAGTAACGAGACCCTTGACTCTACTGATATTCAGGGGATTAAACTCATCGTAAGGCGCGTGTCAGGACTAGGACAAAATTCACTTCGGACGCTGGCCGATAAACTCCGAGATCGCTTAGGCAGCGGCATTGTAGTTCTCGCTGCAGACACGGACGGAAAAGCGGCCCTTGTCGTAACCGTCACACGGGACCTGATCGACCGTGTTCATGCTGGGCAGTTAGTCAAAACCTTAGCTCCCATCGTCGGAGGCCGTGGCGGTGGCCGGCCTGATTTCGCTCAGGCTGGTGGTCGACAGGTCGAACGCCTCGACGAAATTGCGCAGCAAAGCCGCACCGAGATTGAACGCATACTTACCACTTCGTGACCAGTGACACACAAATCTCCTACAAACCTAACTAAATCGGTCGCAATGCGACTTGACGTGTGGCTCAACGTCGCCTGCCTATTCAGAACTCGCTCTGAAGCTCAGCGTGCCATAAAAGGCGGTAAGGTTGATATCAACAATCATCGCGCGAAGCCACACCGGGAGGTCCGCTCAGGTGACACAATATGCATTACACGGACAAACGGAATCAAACAAATCGTCGAAGTTCACACCCTTGCGGAGCGCCACCTCTCAAAGCCTGATGCGCGGAAACTTTACGCTGATCGCACACCAGCACCATCCGAAGAAGAAACTGCATTTCGTGCTCTAATCAGACATATTGGCCCCAATAATCGTACCGGAGATAGATCACCAAATAAGCGCCAACGCAGGCAACTTAGAAAACTGAAAGAAGTCGAATAACAGATTACCAGAGACCGTTATAATAAGAATATGAAGATTTGGGTGTTTGGGCTTGGACTATTTTTTGGCGTTCTCGGCCTCTCTCTCGTGTGGTCAGATGCGACTGCTCAAGAACAGTTGCCGACTATTGAGGTCTACAAAAACCCCACGTGAGGCTGCTGTGTTAAGTGGGTGGTTCACCTACAAGAACATGGTTTTACGGTCAATATGACTGATGTCCCAAGCGTAGTTCCTCTTAAGCAGCGTGCTGGTTTAAGCCCTGAACTCTCATCGTGTCACACAGCGATAGTGGGTGATTACGTCATTGAGGGACACGTCCCAGCATCGGATATTCAGCGAATGCTGTCCGAAGGACCAGACATCCGCGGACTTGCTGTTCCAGGTATGCCTATTGGATCACCTGGCATGGAAGGCCCGAACGCGCGTGCATATGACGTTTATGCCTTTGATCGTTGGGGCGACGCTAGCGTTTATTCGACCCACGGAAAGTAAGAGTCGCGCACAACAGATCGGACATTTTCAATCACTAGCTCAGAAATATTAAGAAACGGTATACTTAGGAATTAATGGCGAACCACAAAGCGGCGATAAAGACACACGCACAAAGTTTAAGGCGTCGGGAACACAACAGACAGCTTAAAAGCCGCATGCGGCATGCCCTCACCACAGCGCGAAACGTTATTGATGCCGGTGATACTACAAAAGCTCGTGAGGTTGTTCGAACAACTGTCTCGTTAATTGACAATCTTGCCGGTAAGGGTGTCATTCATCAAAACGCAGCGTCCCGCCACAAATCACGATTATCAAAACGACTTACAAACGCGAACGTCTCGGCCGCGTAAGTCTTTAATTCACCTTAGCGGCGCACAATTGTATAACCAGCTTTTCAAGTAAAACCCGAGACTCGACTGCAGATCGCTTCAAATCTGAATCTGCTCGAAAGACGGCGTCGATAGCAGGAGCAAGTCTCTGTCCAGATAAACGTGTCCGTACAACCCACGCCAACTGCCCGAGTAACATCTGCGGCACCGCTCCCCCATCAATCAAAAGCGCCAGTTCACGCAAAGCTTTAGCAGTTTGTCCTTTTTCGATAGCATTAGTCACTGCCCAATCATCAAGCGACACCGCCGCGCCAGCGACTTCACGCACATCTGACTCACGAATGCGATCTTGTCCGGAAGCAAAGAGAAACAGGCGGTCAAGCTCTCCCCGAAGACGGCGAACATCCGGCCCGATCCGAGTGGATAATTCTCGAACTGCCCCAGGATCCATGGCAATGCCGACCGCTTTCGCCTGTCTATTGATCCAATGCGCAGCGTCGGACACATCCTCAAGATTTCCACACCGGACCACCGTAGCACTAGCGTTCAGGCGCTTACTGATCCGTCTTCTATCATCTAAACTCTCTGCAATCAGTACCAATGTTGTTGTCTGAGCAGGATTCTCTAGGTATTCCTCCAATAAAGTTAAACCGCGTAATGTTAATTCACTCTCACGTTTTGGCTGCAGTAGTAGTTCCGCTCTTTGAACGATGACAATTCTTTTCGGAGCCATCATTGGAAGTGTCTGAAGAGCGCCGAGCACATCACCAAGTGATAGTTTCGATGATTGGGATCCCGCATCTAGACCATCAAAACGATCGACGTTGAAAGGACGTAACTCCTCTTCTACAGCCGACTCGAATGTATCGACAATCTCATCCTTCTCATACTCATCAGCTCCGAGAACAAGATAAACAGGATTTAATTGACCGCTATTAATGTGCTTGCGAAGTGCAGAAGGAGCTAGTGTGCCCACGACGTCAGCAACCTAAAATGCTTCAAGAATCGAACTAACCACTGTCGCAGCAAAATCGGTTGCGATCCGTTCGACCGCATTGTTTTGTTGACCAAAAAATGCGGATACATTCTGTACGTCCCCGGCACCAGAGGCAACCTCGTATTCATCACTGAAAATAAGCTGTTGATCGTCCCAGACGATTTCATTCGTCGTCAGGTCTGTAAATTCAATCGCTGCGGTCAACGTAAAGATGTACCGGGACGCTTGTTGATCCGCAGTAAAACTCGCAGGCGTTATCGTGATGTCATTGATCACGCCAGTCAACGTCGCATCTGCCCCACCGGGGTCAGTCTGCACACGATATGAACCTCGACCGATAAATGCTGACCGCACTTCCTGCGTCAATAAACGCTCGACGTCAAAAACGACCGTATTATTGTCAAAAATAGGAATCGCAATCGTCTCGATATAGTCCGGAAGGAACCCCCCACGACCTGCGAGTGCGTAGCCACAGCCAGACATCAAGTTGCACAATAATACGAAAATTATGCAACGACCGAACCGAGAGATTCGCGCCATGGTCATAGTCTCCTCCTCGCTATTACTTGGCAACGATATTGACGAGTTTCCGCTGCACAAGTACAACACGAGCTATTTCTTTGCCTGTCGTGTGCGCCTGAACCTTCGGCTGTGATAGAGCCATCTCTTTTAGTGCCTCGTCAGGTGTGTCAACAGGTACAGTCATCCGCGCACGAACTTTTCCATTCACCTGAACAGGCACTACAAGTTCTTCAGCACGGGCAACCGATTCATCACATTTAGGCCACCCTGCTGCCTCCACACCATCACCATGACCCATGGCTTCCCAGAGTTCTTCAGCCAAATGCGGTGTAAATGGTGACAGCAGCAAGACCAGAACTTCCGTCGCTTCCTGGACGACGGCAAGCGAGGCAGAACTCGCTCCTGCAATTGGCGCATCTGAATCACCAGACATGGGGCCAATCCGCATCATTTCACAATAGCCATACAGATCATTGACCAATTCCATTAACCCAGACACTGCCGTATTGAGATGTACACGTGGGTGAAGATCTTCAGATACTCTACGAATCGTATTATGGGTCTTCCGTCTCAGGTTACGTTCGGCGTCACCAAACTCAACCGACTCAAGGTCGGGAATATCGCCGGTCGAAATCACACCGGCGAATGGCATCACTAAACGCCACACGCGTCCAAGAAAACGAGCACTACCTTCAAGACCGGCATCAGTCCATTCAATTTCTTTTTCGGGCGGTGCAACAAACATTTCATACAACCGCAACGCATCCGCACCAAAAGCCGCCGTCATCTCGTCTGGATCAACGACATTCCCTTTCGATTTTGACATTACGTTTCCATGCCGTAACACCATACCTTGAGTAAGCAGCCGTTCAAACGGCTCATCATGCTGAACCAAACCGAGGTCCCGAAACACCTTACAGAAAAACCGTGAGTAGATGAGGTGTAGGATAGCGTGCTCAACGCCACCACTATAGAAATCAATTGGCGTCCAATATTTAACCTTGTCGACATCGAATGGTGCATCGTCGTTCCGTGGGTCACAGTACCGGTAGAAATACCACGATGAATCAACAAATGTATCCATCGTATCCGTCTCTCGCCTGGCCTCTGCTCCGCAAGTCGGGCACGTGGTCTCGACGAAATCTGGCACCTGAGCAAGGGGTGATTTCCCGCGTCCTGTAAATTCTTTAATTATGGGTAACTCGACGGGAAGTGCATCAAGCGGAACAGGCTGAGTCCCGCACGCATCACAGTAGATAATTGGTATCGGTGTTCCCCAGTAGCGCTGCCGAGAAACGCCCCAGTCTTTCAGTCGATACTGTACCTGGCCGCGCCCGTAACCATTCGCCTCTGCATCACGTGTCATCGCCGGCCGTGCCTCACGACTCTCCAAACCCGAGTACTGTCCCGACGCAACGAGACGTCCAGCGTCGACCGAGGCCTCTTGCAACGTTCCACCTTCAAGAGCATCAATACCGGGAGGTTGAATCACAACACGAATCGGCAAGTCATATTTCCGTGCAAACTCAAAATCTCGTTGATCGTGGGCAGGGACAGACATGATTGCACCAGTTCCGTAATCGGCAAGCACGAAGTTCGCGACCCAAATCGGAACAGATTCTTTTGTAAAAGGATTTACTGCGCAACGCCCCGTATCAAATCCTTCTTTATCGATCTGGCCGGTCAGTCTGGCAGTGCGGTCCAGTTCTCGAAACTGCTTAACACGGGCCCTGAACTCATCCGAGTTCTCACTTTCGGTCGCAAACTTATCGACTAATGAATGCTCTGGAGCCAGCAAAACGAAACTCGCACCATAAATGGTATCGATACGCGTCGTAAAAATATCAATTGCGTCGCCTAGCCCCTGGTGATCATCTGCATCGGTCATCGAAAATGACACCAACGCGCCCTCGGAACGACCAATCCAATTGCGCTGCATCGTAAGAACCTTGTCCGGCCATTGTTCTAGTTCAGATGTCTTATCAAGCAATTCATCAGCGTAATGCGTAATGCGAAAAAACCACTGTTCCAAGTCTCGAGTCTCGACGATCGTATTGCATCGCCAGCAGCCACCATCAACAACCTGTTCATTGGCAAGCACCGTGTTGCAACTGGAACACCAGTTCACGGCAGAGTGCTTACGGTAAGCAAGCCCTCGCTCGTACATTTTGAGAAACAGCCACTGATTCCACTTGTAATACGACCGATCGCACGTCGCGAACTCACGTTCCCAGGCATAACTAATCCCGAGACGCTGCAATTGATCTTTCATGTGCGCGATGTTGTCTCGCGTCCACGTTTCCGGGTGGATATTATTCTTAATCGCGGCGTTCTCTGCCGGCATGCCGAAAGCATCCCAACCGAATGGATGTAAGACGTTGTAACCACGCATACGCTTCATCCTCGCAACAACGTCGCCGATCATATAGTTGCGAACATGGCCAACATGGGCATGTCCAGACGGATAGGCAAACATCACCAAACTGTAGAATTTCGGCCTCGACAGGTCTTCAGACACCTCGAAAGCGCGGCGCTCTGTCCACCTTTGCTGCCATTTGGTCTCGATTGATTTGGGGTTATAGTCGCGCACGGAACTAACGGTAGGAGTTTGGTGCCTATAGTTTAGCAGTCTATAGCTATAAACTGGTGCTTATCGACGGCCAGTACGGTGTTTGTGCCAAAAGGATCGGTCCAAGCGCAGCCTCAGCCACGTCGGTCGATCCTGCCGCCGGTGGAATTTCTTCGAGGCTTTGAATCTGCTCAGCTGTCACGACAAGCATCTCTTCAAGACACGCCTCCAAAGCAGGCAAATGATATCCGCCTTCCGTGACGATGACGATCCGACCATCACAGTGGTCAAGCGCTAGTCGATAAATCAGTCGAGTTAGTGTCCCAAAACCCTCCGCCGTAGCTCGCATACCACCGAGTGGATCGTCCATATGAGCATCAAATCCAGCCGACACAACGACGAGTTGTGGTTGAAAAGCCAGAGCGATCGGCAAGGCGACCCGCCGAAACATAAAATCCAGATCCGCATCTCCGGCACCAGCCTCAAGTGGAATATTTACAGTAAATCCGGTACCGCTGGCCCGCCCGAGTTCATTTGCTGCACCCGTACCTGGATAAAACGGGTACTGATGGGTCGATATATAGAGCACTCGAGGATCATCGTAAAAAATCGACTGAATACCATTCCCATGATGCACGTCGTAATCAATAATCACGACCCGCTCAAGGCCACGCGATAACGCATGGGCCGCCGCAATCGCTGCATTGTTGTATAGACAAAATCCCATAGCACGATCTCGCTCAGCATGATGGCCTGGTGGCCGCACAAATGCCACCGCCGGCCTATTCCTCTCGAGTGCATAACGTACCCCAGAAACCGCAGCACCGGCAGCGAGACGAGCGACTACTTCGGTTTCTGGAGAGGCATATGTATCCGGATCAAGCTGAACCCGTCGTCCACCCGTGGAGGCGATCTCTGCGAGGTACGCCTTTTGATGCACACGGGCCAATGCAGCCGTCTCAACTGGCGTCGGCTCAACAACACGACCACCGTTAGATCGCCAGCGATCAGCGACGCGGGTCATCACCATCGCACGTGCCGGCTGCTCTGGATGGCCCGTCGGTGTTTCGTGGTTAATAAACCGTGACGAGCTGATTAGAAGGACGTCGGACTTTGACATAATTTAATTTCACGCGCCTTCCAAACTACTTTCCTGTCCAAGTAATTGCTTAGCTCGCTCCTCGAGTTGGCACAATGACCGCTCAAGTTCCAGTCGTTTCTCTTCCAAGGTTGTCGCAGAGACATTTCGTTCAACATCGATCGGTTTACCAATCACCATGGCAGCACGCGCAAATGGCTTCGGCACCTGTGTTGCATCCCAACTTCGAGCTGTCCAGTGGCGGTCTGTTTCCGCATGAAAAGGAAGAATCGGATTACCAGTCAAGCTCGCCAGCCATACTGCACCCGGTTGCACTTTATATCTCGGGCCACGGGGCCCATCGACTGTAAACCCTGTTGCTGATCCATTAAACGCCATCCGTCGCATCTGGGCCAACGCTCGCCGCCCCCCCCGTGATGTCGAACCACGGGGCGCATAAAATCCAAACCTTTCAATGATGCGGGCAATCCATTCACCATCGAAGTTTTGGCTTGTCATAACGGCTATTCCCCGGCCACGATAAAAGTAGGTGCCAAGCAGAATTCGACCGTGCCAGCAAGCAAAAATCGGTTGCCGTCCCGACTTAAGAATGGCCTCATCGTGCTCTCGACCCTCCACGGTCCAGCGAAGTGTCATCCCAATAGCCGCTACTGTCGGATAACCGACGGCAGCAATCGCTGCAGCACGAACCTGTTGGCCACGCGTAAGTCGATGAAGCAAAGACGTAGTGTTCACATCCCTTCGTAATGAGGCCCGCCGCCACCTTCCGGAGGCACCCAATCGATAATCTGATACGGGTCCATAATGTCGCAGGTCTTGCAGTGGACACAATTTGAAGCATTGATCTGAAGGCGCTTGCCTTCACCGGCACCAGCATCAAGAATTTCGTACACATTGGCTGGGCAAAAGCGCGTACAAGGATTCTGGTACTCACTAGCACAGCGCGTGCGACAAATGTCTGTGTCATGCACCACTAGATGCGATGGCTGATCTTCTTCATGGCGAGTGCCTGAATAGTGCACGTTCGTCAGTTTATCGAAAGTAACCGTTCGGTCGACCGCCACTTTTTCAGGATGGGCGTTTGCTCCACGTGTGAAATAGTCAGATACAGTCTGCATTCTCTCGTGTCCAGCATGGGCCGGCATCGGGTCCTTAAACCACCAACCTCCATTAACCAGCGATAACCCAGCAAAAAGTGAACCCGAAACCAAACCACCATTAAAACTCTGGTGGACATTCCGAACAGGATAAAGTTCCTGTTTGATTGGCCCATGCTCGACTAACTCAGCGTAACGGCTAAGCTTCGTCGAAGACAGATCGTTTGACCTAATCGCCTGAAATGCGACCTCTCCAGCATGCATCCCACTACGCATCGCAAGGTGAATCCCCTTCAGACGCATGGAATTCACGAATCCAGCCGCATCGCCAATTATCAAAGCACCGTCCACGTAGAGTTTCGGAATGGCATGCCACCCACCCTCAGGAAGTGCCTTAGCCCCATATCGGACCATTTGACCATCCGTAAGCAATGAAGAAATTAGTGGATGAAGTTTAAATCGCTGAAACGCCACATGAGGATCAAACAGTGGATTCCGATAGTCAAGACCTGCGACAAACCCGACCGAAAGACGATCTTCACTCAACGCATAGACAAACCCGCCACCAAATTCAGTTAATTTGAGTGGGTAGCCCAGGGTATGCATTACACGACCTGCCTCAATCCGTCCCGCTGGTATCTCCCACAGTTCTTTAATCCCAATGGCGTAACTTTGAGGTAAACATGCGGTAGCGAGACCAAAACGTTTAATAAGGGTCTTGGTTAAATTCCCGCGCACGCCATCGGACAGGATCGTTACTTTGGCATGAATATCGACACCGGCTTCAAACATTGTCTTCCGTCCACCATCGCGTCCAATACCCCGGTCTCCAGTCCGGACGCCGATAACACGGTCCCCTTCGTACAAAATCTCCACCCCAGAAAACCCAGTAAACAGATCAACTCCAGCTAATTCAACCTGCTCGGCCAACCATTTCACAAAATGATTCAAAGAAATGATGTAGTTTCCGTGATTCCGAAAAGGAGGTGGAGTAAATGGAAAGTTAAATCCACGGCGGTGGGTCAGGAACGAGATAGTGTCTCCACTCACCGAAACGTTAAGAGGAGCACCTCGGCCATGCCAATCCGGAATAAGTTCTGTCAGTGCTGACGGGTCCAGCACTGCACCGGACAACATGTGGCCTCCGGCATCGCGCGCCTTTTCGAGAACAGCGACAGAGAGCGGTTCTCCTCCCTGTTCCGCATTCAGTTTCGCTAATCGATAGGCCGCCGAAAGACCGGCTGGTCCACCACCTACAATCAACACATCGACGTCAAGCGTCTCTCGCTGCAGGGCGGCTCTCCTTTTTATGCTGTCGAATTCAGCAGGTCCTTCAATACTTACTACTTCTCATTCAACGCGGTTATAAGAGCAGGGACAATTTCAAACAGATCGCCAACAATTCCATAGTCCGACACCTCGAAGATTGGTGCATCAGCATCTTTATTGATCGCAACAATCGTCTTGGCTCCCTTCATCCCAACAAGATGTTGAATGGCACCAGAAATACCCAGCGCCACATACAGCTTTGGTGCGACCGTTTGCCCCGAGCTACCAATCTGCCTGTCCATCGGCAACCAACCCGAGTCACAAATCGGACGTGAAGCAGCAAGTTCTGCACCTAGGGCTTTCGCCAATTCTTGGGCAATCGGCAATTGCTCTTCCCCTTTAATGCCGCGCCCAACCGCAACAATCTTTTCTGCTTGCGTGAGGTCAACTGCTTGTTTTGCTTCCTTGAAGGGAGCATCCGGGCGCTGTCTGATTCCCCCACTCCCCATTTCAACAGGAACGGTCCGAATTTCAGCGGGAGCGCTACCTCGAACGACCGAATCGGCTCGACAAGCGCCGACCTGCATACTTACAAAATGAGGTATCGCTCCATCAGGGTGAATATCTGCAACAAATTTCCCTTGAAACATCGGCCTAATGAGCAAGCGCACACCTTCTTCCATTTTCGACCCGATACAATCTGGAATCAGGACCTTGTCGAGTCTCGCAGCAAGTTTGGGTGCATAATCACGCGTCTGATAGGTGTGAGCACAGAGAACCAGATCTGGTTCTTCCATGCGCACAACCTGAGACAGTGCCTCGACAAAACCATCAGGTGTATAGCTCTCCAAATCTGAATGCTCGACAACGAGCACCTCTGACACAGCGGCGCCCGCCAATTCTCCGGCTACTCCGTCGATAGCAGACCCGGCGACAACAATTTTGACCACATCTCCCATTTGTTGAGCCGCCGCAACGGTTTCCCAGCTCACAGGATTAAGACAACCATCTCGTTGCTCAGCGACGACGAGAATCATAGAACCCTCGCTTCTTCGCAAAGCAGACGAACAAGTGCACGTGAAGCTGCCTCTGGAGAACCTTCAATAAATCGTGTTGCTTTCTCTTTTTCTGGCACGTAAAGACGAACTATATGCTGTCCTGCTGGTTGCAACGCTTCGGGCTCAACCGAACGGACTTCTTTCCTCTTGGCGGCCATAATGCCCTTTAATGTGGCATAGCGAAGTTGATTAATACCGCTCTGAATAGTCAACAGTGCCGGGGTCGGCATGCTGACCCACTGAAACCACCCTCCCTCCAGTTCACGCTTAACCCGTATACCATTCACACCACTGGCATCAACCTCCATAACGATAGTGGCGTGAGGTAATCCTAAGCGTTCAGCAAGGATGACTCCTGTTTGGCCGAAACCTTGATCATCCGACTGTAAGCCGGTCAATACCAGGTCGAACTGTTCAGGTAACATGGCAGTCGCCAGTGAACTAGCCACTACATTCGCATCAGCAAACGCTAACTGTTCATGCTGTACGTGAATCGCACGGTCAGCGCCCCGTGCCAAGGCTTCACGTATTACCTGTGTGACGCGCGGAGGACCGGCGACGCAAACAACAACCTCGCCGCCATGTTGCTCTTTAAGTCGGAGTGCTTCCTCTAGTGCATAGGCATCCGGTTCATTCATTTCAAAACTAGCGTCATGGTCTCTGACCCATTCCGCCGATTCGTTCACACGCAACGGCCAGTCACGAGTCACAACCTGCTTAACGCAAACCGCAATATTCATAGTGTCTCGACCATAATGAAAAGAAGTGTTCTCAGCTTCTTGCTGAAAACTCAGGCTTCGTAACGCTTAAACACAAGGCAAGCGTTCGTCCCGCCAAACCCAAATGAATTCGAGAGCGCATACTCAATAGACAGCGCACGTTTCTCGTTTGGAACATAGTCGAGGTCGCAATCAGGATCCGGGACTTCCTGGTTAATCGTTGGTGGCACGATCTGGTGCCGAATGGCCAGCGCAGAAATACCGGCCTCTAGCCCCCCCGCAGCACCCAACAGATGACCAGTCATTGATTTTGTTGATGAAATCGACAAATTCTGTGCATGTTCACCAAAACATTTTTTTATTGCGAGTGTTTCAGTCTTGTCATTGTACGGAGTCGATGTACCGTGAGCATTAACGTACTGAATCGCCGAAGGTGAAATTCCGGCATCTTTAATAGCATTTTCCATTACACGAACCGCACCGGCACCATCCTCAGCAGGAGCAGTCATGTGATGAGCATCTGCCGACATACCATAGCCGACCAATTCACAATAAATCTTTGCACCACGTGACTGTGCACGCTCAAGTTCCTCAAGAATTACAACACCTGAGCCCTCGCCAATAATGAAGCCCTCACGTTCACGATCAAATGGGCGACTTGCCCTCTGGGGATCATCATTACGAGTTGATAAAGCACGCATTGATGCAAAGCCCCCGACCCCCAAAGGGGTAATGGCCGCCTCAGATCCGCCAGCAATCATGACCTCTGCACCACCGCGTCTAATAATTTCAAGTGAATCGCCAATTGCATGCGCTGATGCCGAACACGCAGTACACGTGGCCGAATTAGGTCCCTTAGCACCAAAGCGGATCGAAACCTGACCGGAGGCCAAATTAATAATGGCTGAGGGTATAAAGAATGGCGATACCTTTCGAGGCCCACCCTTTAATAACGCGCTATGTTCCCGTTCAATGGTACTAAAACCACCTATCCCGGAAGCGAGAAACACCCCGACATCAGTACCAAGTTCCCCATCTGTCGACAAGTTTGCATCAAGAAGAGCAAATTCACTCGCAGCAAGTGCATACTGAATAAAGACGTCCATCTTTTTGACGTCTTTCTTCGCAATAAACTGTAAAGGATCAAAATCCTGAACTTCGCCAGCAATAGTTGATGCGAATTCCGTCGGATCGAAGTGGGTAATGGTGCGAATTCCACTCCGGCCCGATAGTAACCCGTCCCAGTTTTCCTGGGTCCCTATACCGAGAGACGACACAAGGCCGACCCCAGTTACAACAACACGCCTTTCCAACGCTACTCCTATCAACTACGAGAACGCCCGGGCATTACTTCTTTCCTTTGCCGTGAGACTCAATGTAATCAACGGCTTCCTTTACCCGGGTAATCTTTTCTGCATCCTCGTCAGGAATCTCGAGACCGAATTCTTCCTCAAACGCCATAACCAATTCTACGGTGTCTAATGAATCCGCCCCCAAATCGTCGACGAACGAAGCATCCAACGTTACTTCTTCCTCGTCTACACCTAACTGCTCAACAATAATGCCTTTAACTTTTTCAGCAACCGCCATTCAACAACCTCCTACATATACAACCCACCATTTACTGCTACTACTTGCCCTGTAATATACGATGCATCGTGTGACGCAAGAAAGCATACAACCGAAGCGACTTCATCTGGAAGACCTAGGCGCGCCATAGGAATCCGCTCCAGGAGCATTTCACGTGCACGCCCCTCAATTCCCGCTGTCATATCGGTGTCAATCATCCCTGGAGCCACGACATTCACCGTGATCCCACGCGTAGCGACCTCCCTAGCAAGAGATTTGCTAAACCCTATTAAACCCGCTTTCGATGCTGAATAGTTAGTTTGGCCAGGATTTCCAGACTGTCCCACAACAGAACTAATGTTGATTATCCGCCCACTACGCTGTTTCATCATGGTCCGCAGGACCGATTGGCAACATCCGTAAACGGACGTTAAATTAGTTGCCAAGACAGCATCCCAATCTTCTGCTTTCATACGCATCAGTAGTTGGTCGCGCACTATGCCTGCATTATTCACGAGAACATCAATCCGTCCGAACTGTTCAACCGCCTCTTTCGCAATATTGGGGATCGAAACAGCATCAGTGACATCAAGAGATAGCGCCACAGCCTTTCGACCCTCCGCATTAATCTTGTCGACAACCGCGTCCGCATTGCTAGACCGCGCTGAGGCCACAACAGTAAAGCCGGCTTCGGATAGCCTTAGCGTAATAGCTCGACCAATTCCTCGAGACGCACCAGTAATCCAAGCGACTCGTTCAGTTGTCTTTTCCATTAAATATACTCATACGGTATTGTCGCCTAAAGATGCCCAAATAGACTCAACTGACGCCAAACCATCTGAATCTTCAACATTCAAAACACGAACAGCACGATCTGTTTTTTTTATTAATCCAGTTAATACACGTCCAGGTCCAACTTCCAAAAACGTTGATACCCCCACATCAACAAGCGTTCGTACTGAAGCTTCCCACAAAACTGGCGAACTAACCTGACGGATTAGCGCTTCCACCGACTCCGTTCCTGCTCGCTTTGGTTTTGCATCGATATTGGCGATGACCGGAACAGAAGGGTCGCGTACGACTAGGGCACGAAGTTCAGGCTCCAAACGAATCTCTGCCGGTTTCATGAGTGCGCAATGAAAAGGCGCACTGACCGAAAGCGGCACAACTCGCTTCGCTCCGAGTTCACGTGCCCTAACACCTGCCCGCTCTACCGCCTGAACATGGCCAGAAATAGCAACTTGACTCGGTGTGTTCAGGTTAGCGGCACTCACTACTTCATCTCCCGCAACTTCAGTGCATGCCCGCTGAACTCCTTCTGCGTCGAGTCCCATTACTACCGCCATGGCGCCTTGCCCGACAGGCACAGCCTCCTGCATATACCGACCCCGTCTACTTACCAGGCGAAGGGCATCAGCAAAACCTAGCGTTCCAGCTGCAACGTGAGCCGAATACTCACCAAGGCTATGCCCAGCCATATAATGAGATCCATAGCCACGAGACGTTAATAGACGACAAACCGCCACGCTCATAGCCAAAATCGCTGGCTGTGTATGCTCAGTTAACTGTAACTCTTCTGCTGGACCGTCAAAACATAGCCGGCTAATTTTCTGACCGAGCGCATCATCAGCTTCTTCAAAGACTTGACGGCAAATCGGAAATGTATCCGCGAGTTCCTTTCCCATACCAACGTATTGGGAACCCTGTCCAGGAAAGACGAATGCGACCATCGAACCTAGTTCCTCCTTTCTGGACTGAGTGATGACATGCTCTCGTCAATCGATTGCACAAAATCTTCCTTCACAAAACGATGCGTTAGCGCCAACGCATTTCGTACCGCCTTAACCGACGAACGTCCGTGCCCGACTACCGCGAGACCAGCTACACCAAGCAACGGAGCGCCTCCATACTCTGAATAATCAACACGTCGTCGAAATCGTCTATACGACCTCCGCGACAACAAATAACCCAATTGCGTCGTAAAAGTACGACTCAATTCATCACGCAATAAATCTTCGACAACTTCTACAAGTCCTTCACTCACTTTAAGAGCAACATTGCCGGTAAATCCATCACAAACAACCACATCCGCATCGCCACTGTACAAGTCTCGTGCTTCAAGGTTACCGATAAACCGAATGTCACTATTAGATAACAAGTGATGGGCATCTCGGGTTAGTTCATTGCCCTTAATAGCTTCTTCCCCGATGGACAACAAACCCACTCTAGGATTTGCGATTCCGAGCACTCTTTTCGCATAGACCGTACCCATCGCGGCAAACTGCAGTAAATGACGCGGCCGACAGTCAATTGTCGCACCGACGTCAAGTAAGACTGCGTCCCTATGCCGAGTGGGAATTGTCGTCGCTAGGGCCGGTCGGTCTACGCCGGGCATCATTCCAAATACTGAATGAGCGGCAATCAGCGTCGCCCCCGTATTGCCAGCACTAAAAAAAGCAGCTGCCTCACCATTCGCAACTACCTCGGCTGCCACTTTCACAGAAGCATTTGGCTTACGCCGAAGCGCTGTCGGCCCTTCATCCATAGCAATTACTTGACTCGCCGAGACAATTCGAATGTCCACTTCTCCCGTTACGATGTTTTCTTGTCGCCGCAACTCATCTCTAACAAAAGGATCTGGCCCCACCAAGGTCAATCCAAAACCTAAATGGCGCGCCGCACTAAGTGCCCCGGCAATAACATTACGGCCACCGAGGTCACCACCTGCAGCATCGACAGCGATTCGAATCCCTTTCACGGGAGCACCTATTGCCAATCACCCCATGGCTATAAACAAACTGACGGTATGTGCAACTTATAGGTTCGGCATGAGGTGCCACCTAATAAGGCTCACGCCTCTTTAACCGCCTTCACCTGACGCCCCTTGTAATAACCGCAATTCGAACAAACCCGGTGGGGTATTTTTGGTTCATGACATTGCGGACATTCATTCGTCTCAACAGGATCAAGAGCATCATGAGCACGGCGCTTGGATGTTCTCGATTTTGAATGTCGTCGTTTTGGATTCGCCATTTCTCTAATCCTTTCCCGTTATCTTGTCCGTCGGTTCTGGGAGTAGCTTACGAAGCCCCTCAAGGCGTGGGTCATGCCACGCTGTATCACACCCACAGGCGACCGCGTTCCTATCGGCACCACAGACATGACACAATCCCAAGCAATCTTCACGGCACAATGGCTTCATCGGAGACGCCAACTGCAACTGCTCTCGAGCCATATCACCAAGATCAATTTGGTGATCTCGATAAAAAGCTGTCGCTAAATCATCCTCAGAAATTTCGTGCTCACTTTCTCCCGTATTCACCACCTTCGGCAGATAGCGCAGATCCACATCCATTTCCATTCGCACATCGAACGGTTTCAGACATCGACAACATTCCCGACGAACAGTTGTAACAACCTGTCCGAACAATCGGTATTTATCGCCGTCTTTCCGAATCTGAAGTTTCAATTCGATTGGGGTGGTCACCACCCAATCACTCTCACCCCTATTAACTATTGCAGACGGTGGAAATGACCTCTCAACCACTGCTTCTGAACCGCGAATTTCGCGTAAGTCCAATAGCATCAACAATCTCAGCGCCCTCGCATTGCACGGCCCCGAACCCTCAACTATACCACGTGACTGTTTCCAGCCTCACCCCACGGCCGTGGAACAAACAACTCTTTAAACAACCCGATGGCGAACCGGTCCGTCATGCCAGCAAGGAAATCTTTCGCTGCAACATCCAACCCATCCCGCTCAAGTGTCTGATGGTCTAAAAAATATTCTGGCGTTTCACGGACCTTGTCCCACAGCCCGCTGAGAATGCCATATGACTTTTTGAACTCGGCTGTCGCTTCGTCATTCTCGTAGACAGCATCAAAGAGAAAAGCTCTTAAATCAAGAGTCGCCTGCAGCACCTCATCACTCATGTCAACATCAACACCACTAGAACGATTTAGTGTCTGACTAACAACATCCGTAACCATACAACCAATACGTTCAGACGATGTCGAGCCAAGCACGGAAACGAGATTGGACGGCAATTCCTCTAGCCTTAAAATTCCAGCACGAACAGCGTCGTCAATATCATGGTTAACGTAGGCAATGATGTCAGCAACTCGTGCAACCTGTCCTTCAAGAGTCGAAGCTCGATGTTCCGGATCGGCTCCCACCGGCGCACCTTTCTTACCCTTTGAATGCTTCGCGATGCCATCTCTCACTTCCCATGTGAGATTAAGTCCTTGGCCTTCTTGCTCTAGTACATCCACTATCCGAAGACTCTGCTCGTAATGATTAAACCCACCCGGGATTAGTTGCTTTAATACTCGCTCACCAGCATGCCCGAACGGCGAGTGGCCGAGGTCATGTCCCAACGCTATCGCTTCCGTTAGCTCTTCGTTGAGTCGTAATACCTTAGCTATCGTCCGGGCTATTTGTGAAACCTCAAGTGTGTGAGTAAGTCTGGTACGATAGTGGTCACCTGTCGGGGCTAAAAAGACTTGCGTTTTATGCTTTAGCCTCCGAAACGCCTTCGAATGAACAATCCGATCACGGTCGCGTTGAAACGCTGGGCGAATGACATCTTCTTCCTCAGTGCGAAGCCTTCCTCGACTTTCACTACTGAGTGTTGCAATAGAAGCAAGCGTTTCGCGTTCACGCGTCTCTAACTGTGCGCGAAGTCCGTCAGTTCCCCGAGAAGTCATTTATACGCCAGAAGCCCGGGACGGGCCTATTGACACCACCGCATGCTTAAAGAGCATCAAGTCAGTTCCATCATGCTCTACAAGCAATGCGAATCGATCGAATCGTTTAATGCGACCAATGATTTCCGAACCATCCATAAGCCGAATAACAACCTTTAATCGTTCGCGACGAGCGCCATTAAGAAATACATCCTGCAATGAAACCTGAGGAGTGTGCTCGTGTGCCGCCGACATTTAGACCTATTCTTCTCTCTAATTCTCTAAGAGCAATCGTTCACAGTAGCTGAGCCTGTAATACAGAGACTACCTCTTTTAACGTGTCTGGATGTTCGCCTGCTCGATTGATCCAACGTAGATTAGGCTCTTTACGAAACCAGATCAACTGACGCTTGGCGTAACGTCTATTTTCTTGAACGATTAGCTCGCGCGTTGCCAACTCGTCACGAATACCTTCTAGATATTCAAGAACCTGCCGATATACCAACCCCCCAAAAGGGTGCGCTTCTCTCGATAACCCTAGATCGATCAAAGTTTTGATCTCATCAATAAGTCCACGCTGAAATTGATCAGCCACTCGATATTGAACGCGCCTAGCGATCTCCTCGGGTGGCAGATAAAGACCAAACGTGAGCACTCGGTATGAAGCGATCGGAGACCGAGTCGAATCAAAGTGATCCGTAAGCGGCCGGCCGGTCAGGTAATACACTTCGAGAGCCCGAATAAGTCTTTTTTCGTCACGCCGCTGAATTCGCCTAGCTGATGCCGGGTCAACCCTCGCAACTAGACGATGAAGATACTCAACCCCTCGTTTCGTAGCAATTCTCGAAAGCCGAGTTCGCATTCCATCATCACGACCCGGCCCATCAAACAATCCTCGAGTTAACGCACGATAGTAAAGGCCAGAACCTCCAGCCAAGATCGGCAACCTCCCACGACCCGTAATACTGTTGATCGCAGTTGTGGCATCCCGTGCGTATTGCGCAGCAGAGTAATCAGAGGAACCATCTACTACATCGATAAGATGATGGGCTACACCCTGGCGGGCTGAAATCTTCGGCTTGTCAGTTCCTATATCAAAACCCTTATAGACGGCCGTCGAATCACAACTTACCACTTCACCATCAAATCGCTGCGCGATCTTAATGGCAAGAGTACTTTTCCCCGTAGCTGTTGGCCCAACAATCGCTACAAGAAACGGTGCCTCAGCCGTGCCTAAAACCACCAGAACTCCCAAATAATTACCATCGTAAACATTACAAATAGCTTAATGGCTCGCCAATAGGCCAATCTACTGAGTTGACGTAGACACAAAAGCCTATACGTTCGATCCGACGAGCAGAGATTAATCTGAATCAGGCCGGCGGTGATTCATTGAAGAAAAACGTCACCGTGAAAAATGCGGTGTCATCAGGGTATTCAGGAGGTAATGGTTGGGTTGGATTTGATGTCGACAACGCATTAAAGGCAGAGTTTGTAAAAGCATCCATGTCGGCTGGCTTAGCAATGGTCAATTCAGAAATAGAACCATCACGATGCACGTAGAACGTAAGCACGACATTTCCGTGAAGTGAGCGCGACATAATGGCGTATGGCACAAACCAGTTCCGACGAATCTGCGCAACAAATCGACGAATCCACGGTCCGAATTCTACGCCCTTTGAATCAAACTGAATCCATGGTCCGAATTGACCAACAGAACCCTCTTCATTGTTAAAACTTTCTCGCTGGACATATTCGTTAAGATTCCGCAATGCACGCCCGAGCAATCCATCCGCTGGTCGATCTGAACCATTGTTCACGGTATCCGGATCACGAAGTCCGTCCCCGGGCAACGCCAATGAACCATCCTCTATAGCCCTAGCAATCAGTTCCTCTGTCGAGAGTTCGCCTGGATTTTCAGGGCTTCGTGATTGATCAACCGCATCAGAATTTACTGCAGACTCGGTTAATTCATCCGGATCAGAAGGAACTCCTTCTAGTGGATTAGTTTGATCCGCGTAGAGTTCAGCCGTTGGATCAGTTTCACTGTTAGAAGGGTCATCCGATTCAATGAATAATGACGAATTACCCTCGGCATTCGGTAATGCGTTAAGCGGCATGTCTGATTCTGCCGGGGACTGAGCGACTCGATCACGATCCGAGAACGGAGCCTCTACCCGTGGTCCTTCCTGTGATTCAAGGTCGACACGGGGTTCAATAAAAACAAATGTTCGATTCGCATCTGGAGCAACAAGCGGCTCACTCTGTTGGAGTTGTGCTAACTCCATCAACCGCTCTTGCCGAGCGTCCTCAGCAGCACGCACGAACGGCAGCATCGGAAGGAACAGAATAAGGGCCACGACGAAGAGATGCGCAAAGAGCGACAGAAGGACCTGCTCTCGCCAAGACATGGCCGAATCCAAGCTCGGCGCATCTATATAACGGTCCTCAAAGTCAAAGTACATGGGCCAATTGTTGATTATAACTGGCTCTTCACCGCAACGAGTCCGCTATTTTTAGCTTAGGACATCCTTCACTCCAATGCAGAACCCTGGGCCCGAATGCCTTCATAAAGATAGACGACCCCAAATTGCAGCATGTGAGCTCGAGTCCCAATAAATCCTGCCTCCTCCATCATTTTGCAGAATGCCAAACCACTTGGAAATTCCCCAACCGACTGCGGTAAATAGCTATAAGCACTGTCGTGCCCAGAAGCAAGACGACCGAACCACGGCAAAACCCTTCGAAAATACCACCTATATAGTGTTCGAATACCAGGCGTACCAGGCATCCCAAACTCTAGAATCGCCAACCGTCCGCCTGGACGAACCACCCGCCGAATTTCCAGTAACGCTCGCATCGGGTTCTGAATATTCCGAATTCCGAAAGCTATCGTCACCGCGTCTACCGACCCAGGCGGTAGTGGAATCGCCGTTCCATCCGCACGAAGTAGGTGTACCTTTGGCAATAAATTCAGGGCATTTAACTTTTCCTGACCATGCTTTAACATTTCTGCTGAAAAATCGACTCCAATGACACGATTAGGTGAATGCTGGGTCTCACATAGCGCAATTGCCACATCAGCGGTACCCGTACACAGGTCAAGAACGGTTTGAGTCCCAGTTAATCCAAGCGACGTAACCATTCTCCGACGCCAGCGCCTATCAAAGCCGACACTCAGAAATCGGTTCAATGAATCGTAACGCCCGGCGATCGCATCAAACATACCCGCGATGCGATCCGGGGCCTTATTAACTACCCGGCCCATGCTGGATACAGGTCATTTTCAATGCCAAGGCATGACAAAATTTTTCCTGCCATGAAATCAGACAGGTCGTCGATGGTTTCAGGTCCCTGGTAGAAAGCCGGCATCGCTGGCAATACGTGAGCTCCTGCCTCCGCGCAAAGTACCATATTTCTGAGTTGCGGAAGACTCATCGGGGTTTCTCGAGGAACAACGACCAAGCGCCGTCGTTCTTTAAGCATCACATCAGCCGCCCGCTCAATGAGATTACGCGACAATCCATGTGCCACGCCCGCCAGTGTTTTCATTGAACACGGAACGATTGCCATGGCGTCACACAAATAGCTTCCACTCGCGATGGTCGCGCCGACATCTTTATTGCTATGGATTACGAAGTTGTCCGAAGCAACCGTGACGCCATAGCGCGCAGAAATATACGCAGCTAATTTGTCAACAGCAGCCTCTGCTCCAAGTTCATCACGCAGAAGCCGACGCCCAAGATCGGATACGACCAACTCCACCTGGACATCTAGTGCCAGTAGTGAGGATACCGTCCGAACTGCATAAAGCGCGCCACTTGCACCTGTAACGCCTATTGCAACTCGTCTCAGCCTAGCCGGCATAGAGAACCCCTGCCGTCCAAACAAGATATAGCAACCCGACATAGCCGTTCAAATTAAACGCCTCCTTAACCCGAGAAAGATCGGTCACGCTGACCAACGATTGCTCATACATCAAGAGTATGGCAACGACACCGACTCCTCCAAGATACATCAGACCCAATGGCGTGACCAAAGCCAGCGCCCCTAATGCCAAAACTGTTATGACATGAAATCCTCGTGACATCCCCAATGACCGCGCTACTCCGTACCGAACCGGAATCGATCGAAGTCCTTGCGTGCGATCAAATTCGAGATCTTCACAAGCGTAGAGAATGTCAAAGCCAGCCACCCAAAACCCTGTTGCCACAGCAAGTAACCATGGTTGCCAATCAAAACCGCCTCCGGCAGCCAACCAACCACCGACAGGAGCAACAGCCACTGCAAGACCAAGAAATAATTGTGTGTAATGCGTGAACCGCTTGGCTAGGGAATACCAGAACACGATCACTAGTGCGACCGGAGACAACGTAAAACAAAGGGACCCAAGTGGATAAGTCACAGCAATAAAGACAGACGCGCTCACAACAACAATCGCTCTCCCCTCTCTGGAAGACACTTCTCCTTGCGGAATTTCCCTACCACTCGTCCTTGGATTCCGTGCATCAAACCGCGCGTCAACTACTCTGTTGAATGCCATTGCCGCCGTTCGAGCCGACAACATCGCGAGCACAATCCATCCCAAACGGCCCCATAGCAATCCTGTCTGTTCGTTCGCTAACAGTGCCCCCGTCAAGGCAAATGGAAGTGCGAATACTGTATGGCTAATACGTATCAGCGAGGCATACTTATACAAACGTGACAGCATGAACATTCCGAGAATAAAGGTTTCCTATCGGTCGGTTACGAAACGGCGATCTCCTCAAGCCATGTGATGGAACACGGCTCGATTCCGCTTAGCAGATATTCTTCCACATCTGAGGTCCCGGTCGGAATCTCAACGGCTATCAGAGCGGCTTGCCTTCCTAGTTCAATAGCGCCGTGTGACCGACCCCAGCCGAGTGCTTGCGCTCCAACGATCGTTGCACTCTCTAGCAATTGTGCCGCAGGCACATCTGGCGCCAATCGCCGAACTTCTGACATTTCCTTGAAAACATTAAGGTCAGGCGCACTCGCGAGACTATCTGTTCCAATCGCAACACGTAGGCCTCGAATGTAGAACTCAGAAATCGCCGGAACGCCAGCTCCTGTCCAATCATTACTCCGCGGACACACTACCAGCGTTGTACCCGCTTGTGCTAACCGGTCAATCTCGTCCCCAACAAGCTGGACACCGTGCACAGCGATGGTATCGTCGCGAAGCCATCCGACTGACTCAAGATAATCGACGGGACGCAGTCCAGGAGGCACCCATGCACGGCTCATTCGACCACGTTCTTCAAGAATATTTCGCCACGGACCTCCACCGGAAAGCAGAAACTCTACTTCTTCTTCGGACTCAGCAAGATGTACTGACCGCGGACCCGGCAATCGACCGATCGCACAAAACAATTCAGCTGATACTGAATACGGCGCATGTGCAGCCGCTCTAATTTGGACGCGGCCATTTAACTGCTCCGCTATCTGTCGAGATACCGGTTCAACAAGGTTGTCTGCGTCAGCCGCTTCAATATCGAAACCGAGGAACTCATGAAACAAAGTTGCATCGATACATTCGGTTCTTAATGTATCGAGTGAATCAAGAGTATTAGCGATGTCACCAACCAAAGCGGTCCCGCAACGCCGACACTCGCTCGCAGCATGCGGCACCCGTCCTGCTAAAGATGAAACAACCTTCGGCCGTTCATCCATAACGGTACGTGCCCAGCTTGGCATCGATGTCGCGCGTGGAATACGCCCTTGCAATCCTGATAATTCCAGGTGCGTGTGCGCATTAACAACGCCTGGCATAATCACTCTCTCGCCAAGATCAACACCAAAAGGCTCCGGGGAACCGACTGGTCTGGATGCTCCAATAGCCGTGATCGCCCCATCTACGATCTCTACCCAACCATCTTTAATCGGTGTCGATGTAATCGGCAGAACCCATCGGGCATGGTAGCGATTACAAGACATAGGCTTTCGTCGTAATGGCAGCTGGATATAACTTTAATCAGGTGGGGTTCTGGCAAGTTGTCGCTGCTTCCCGACCGCGCTTCGCGCGGCGTATCGGTCAAGTTCTTCAGGAAGCGCTGTATGTCCTGCAGTCCTCGCAACTGATAATTCTGTCATCCGAGGAATATCCCGTATACGAAATATTGGATCGCCAAGTATTTCGTAATGCATATTTCGGCGCTTAGGAAGAAATCCAGCGTCTTCGATATTACGAACGATCTCAAGTTCATCCATGCAGTACGACGCGCCAGCTGCCCGTACGACATTCTCTTCAATCATCACACTTCCCATATCGTTGGCACCATAGGCCAAACTCAATTGACCAACTTTCCCGCCCTGAGTAACCCACGACGCCTGAATGTTGTCGACGTTATCGAGAACCAACCGTGCCAATGCCAACGTTCTGAGATACTCAATCCCTGTGGCTTCGACGCCATCAAGTTCCGTGTGTAACGGTTGATAGCTCCACGTGATGAAGGCAGTAAAGCCATGTGTCTCATCCTGCAATTCCCGTATGCGCATCAGGTGTTCGACGCGTTCCCGATATCCCTCGACTGTGCCGTACATCATTGTTGCTGTACTGCGAAGACCAGATTCATGCGCACAACGCATTACACCGAGCCACTCATCTGCAGTTGCCTTACTGTAACAATTTAGTTCTTGACGCACCCAATCGACGAGTATTTCCGCACCACCACCTGGAATACTGTCAAGTCCGGCAGTAATTAACCGATCGACGACTTCCTTTACTGGCAGTTGAGACAACCGAGATAAATGAATCACCTCTGGAGGTGACAAGGCGTGAAGTCTGAAATCAGGATATCGGCACTTAACCGCACGAAATAAATCTTCGTACCAATTCAGGGGCAGGTCTGGGTTGTGACCGCCCTGTAATAATAGCTGCACACCACCAACGGCTATCGTTTCATCAATCTTTGCAAAGATTTCTTCAAATCCAAGCACGAAACCATCACCTGAACCAACTTCTCGGTAGAAAGCACAAAAGTTGCACTTCGCTACGCAAATGTTCGTGTAATTCACATTGCGATCAATGATGTAACTCACAATGCGGTCGGGATGTTTCTTGGCGCGAACTGAATCAGCCAAGAGACCGAGTTCGTGGATAGGAAGGTCTTGGTAAAGCGCTAAGGCCGCTTGCCTATCGAGGCGCCCTCCATCAAGAACCGTTTGAACAGCGGCGTCAATTATTGCCACGCTCATTTCTCGTAAAACTGAAGTGCTCCAGAGTGTTGAAAAATGCCCGTTTTAAGAGCCAATTCAAAATAACGCCTAAGTCCGTCACGGCAATCGTCAGTCAATTCAAACTGAACATTCTTACGCAGATACTCACGAGCAAGCTCAGCTTGATCTTCATCTGTCGGTCCAAACTGTCCAGCGATTTCATCAAGCGCCTGCAAGCCCGCATCACGTGCTTTTTCCAGCGCCAAAAGATGCTCAGAATCGACAGCGCCATGCCGCCCCGCCCACACCGCCCAGACGAACGGCAATTTCGTCATAGATGTCCATTCTTCGCCAAGATCAATCTTGTCAAGATCGACAACGGTCCTGTGCTCTGTAAAAAGAGCATTGTCTCCGATGAGTAATGCTGCGTCACAACGCTTCAACATTGAATCAAGATCCGGCGCCATCGTGTGGAAATTTGGTTCAATATCAAACCACTGAGCACATAAAATCCGAAGCAGGGTAGCAGCTGTCCGGGAACTCGTATCGACAGCAATCGACCGAATAGCTTCTATCGGCCTAGTCGTAAACAACGCCACTGACTCCACGGGACCGTGAGACACAACTCCAATATCAGGAACCAGGCGATAGTCGGGCTTGCGAAGGTACTCTATGGTCGGTATGAGACCCAAATCGACCGATCGTTCGTGTAATAGCGACGCACATTTAGCAGGGACGTCAAATTTAAACGAAAACAGATCTTTCTGAGCTTCAAGCCCATGTACCAAAGGACGTGCATTCAGATACTGTACCGCTCCGACACGGATCGCACTCATCGTTTTTCTCTACTAGTCCTTGATTATTTTATGAGGAGTTAATTGGAGTTAGTTCGAATCGACAGTTTCGTTGCACAGGCTCCAACGAGGCCGCAAGGATATTTTTTTTAATCTCTTCAAGTGGACCACGTCTCCGACCATTCTCAAGTGTATCGAACGGCGACACCCTGTCTAAATCATTGGCCCCGAACGCAAGCGCGACCTGAGCCAATTTCGGTCCGTAAAGTCTCCAATCAATTTGTATCGACGGGATATTGTCGACCAGCACGCGCGCTAACGCAACCCGATGCAAATCTTTGTAGCCGGTTGTAGGCTCTAGCTTCAATTTTCTTGGTAGGGGAGAAAACGCCTGGATTCCATAGTCATGATTCCATCCCTTGATACGATTCGCCACAATGTCTGTAGGCAATACGGTGTCCTGAATGACTGCACTATTAATTAGAATGCCTGTCTCTACACAGCGCTTTATCCAGACTGAATCGATTTCACTATCCACACTTACTTCAGACAGACGAGCTAAGCCATTTCGCTTCAGTTTCGACAAAAGCCCCTCAAATCGGCCGGGCTCATTGGCACATAGCGACACCAGGTCCTCAAGCCTAAACCCTGTAACGGGTATCTGCCCGGACAGCGAAACTATTCGCTGAACTTCCCGAACTGCGTTATCAATCGAACCTGGACAACCAATAATTCTCACCTCACCGGCAGTATCCGGTATCTTTTGATTATCGAGCTCTTCATTCACTGCAACTTCAAAAACACGAACAAAGGTAACTCGAGGTCCTGACTCACGTCGCCTTCGTTCATCTGCCAGCGCGCCGAGTTGAAGTAAATTAGTAGTCGACGACAGTTCGGAAATATCAAGCTCTGAAAGCTCATCACCAGCCACAAGCTTCTCCGCAACCAAATTAAAACGTGATAGATCCATCAAGAATTCTCGCCTACTCCGGGCAGGTAATTCGCATCCTTCATCGCCTGAGTAATTGCCTCTGCAACCGCAAGTGCTCGCCGACCGGCAACACCAGTCACACTTGGCTCAACGCCATTACGAATTGAACTCACGAAATCTAAGAGTTCGCATTCGAGTGGCTCAATCGCCTCCACTTCAATTGGCCCACCTTCAACAGAAGGGCTTCCATTATTATTTCTGGAAACCTTCCAAGCTTCCACCTGCTGCTCCGCGTAATCGACGGTAACTAACGCATGCGGCTGAAAGACACGTAGCTTCCTAACCTGTTCACGACTGATCCGACTAGCCGTGAGATTCGCAATACAACCGCTTTCAAACCTTAGGCGGGCATTCGCAATATCGATGCGGTCAGTCAACACCGGGATCCCTACCGCTTCAAGAGATACTGGCTCCGATCCGACAAGCGATAGCACAATGTCAAGATCATGAATCATGACATCAAACACCACATCAATATCGAGGCTACGGGACTGAAAGGTTGAAAGTCGGTGTACCTCAATGAATCCAGGTGCAGAGATCAGCTTCCGTGCGGCCGCCACTGCCGGATTATGTCGTTCAGTGTGACCAACTGCCAAAGTAGCACCAGACGTTGCAGCTGATCGAAGAAGTAAGTCTGCCTCAGCGGATGATGAGGCAATCGGCTTCTCGACTAACACCGATACTCCAGCCTCCAGCAAAGGCACGGCAACTGAAAGATGGTCTTGAGTTGGCACCGCGACTACGACACCATCCACGTTGGAAAGCACTGTCCGGATGTCCGTAATAACATCCGTTCCGAATTCCAAAGAAACGTTTCGCACTCGATCCACATCAACATCCACCACACCAACAAGGTCAACATCATCCATGGCACTCAGAATTCGCGCATGGTGGCGCCCTAGGTGACCGACACCAATTACTACTGCTCGAAACGCCGATTCCATTATTCAGAGCCTGTCTTCCCCTGGCCCAGAGAGCGTCCTACGATTGCGACACCGGCCTGATCCGAAGCGTCAAATACCTGACTTCCGTCAAGGATGAGCGTTCGACCAGCATCAATTGAAAGAGTAGCAGCCCGAGCCTCACATAAAGTCTTTATAGTAGGCAGACCGATAACTGGTACATCAAATCGCATATCCTGCTCCGGTTTCGCAACTTTGATAACCGTTACACCTGATCCAGCTAATCGAGACGCTCGCATAATCACTTCATCTGTGCCTTCCATTGCCTCAACGGCCACAACGGCTCGATCCTTAACAACGATCGTCTGCCCAATGTCCAAACCCGCAATTGCGTCAGCTATTTCATACCCGAACTGCAAATCCTTCTGTTGATCAATAGTCGGACGTCGCGACGTCAAGTGGCCTTCCCGGGCCAGTAATGGCTCCAGAAACAGCGTCGAGTCAATCAAGTCAATGCCATTATCTTGCAAGACATCAGCCACAGCAGAAATGAGCGCATCAGTATTTTTCGTCGCCGCTTTTCGAAGAACAGACAATGCCGTGAGGTCAGGAACCACAGAAAATAACTTGTTATGTTTGACCTGACCGGCCATTAAGGCCTGCTTAATTCCTGCATCTTTAAGAATCTCAATGCAACGCCCAAGCTGTCCCAACGATACCCAATGCACTTCAGATGGTCGACCGACAGCCGCTATTGTCTCTATTTCTGGATACGCTTCATCGTTTATGGCAACGACGGTAACGTCGTGCCCCAAACTCTTCGCAGCTTCCAGAACGAGAAAAGGAAACTTGCCGTTACCAGCGATCAAGCCGATACGCATGAATCACATTACAACGTCTAGTCGTCAACCCCGACAGGCTCAGCCTGCTTCGGTGGGCGGCGCAAATTCACGCCGCGTTTGGACGTGCGAATAAAGTCGACCAAATATCGAACCTCTGGTCCATCAAGATGAGATTCAGAGTCGATCCGGTCAAGCGCCTGACTCGTATTAAGTTTAGATTGCAGTAAATGCCGATATGCTTGCTTGAGTCGCGCAATGGTTTCCTGCGGAAATCCACGGCGCTCAAGACCAATTGTGTTCACCCCGTATACCCGAGCCATCGCACGACTCCCAACAGTCTTTCCATACGGAAGCGCATCCATCGTAACTACCGAATAACCCCCAATATACGCTTCTCGTCCCACACGACAAAATTGGTGCACAGCTGAAAACGCTCCGATCGTAGCACCATCCTCTACAACAACATGACCAGCCAAGGTACCACTGTTAGCGAATATCGTCTTATTACCTACGATACAGTCATGGGCGACATGCGCGTAAGCCATAAGTAGATTGTCATTTCCGATTCGAGTTACTCCACCACCACCTGCTGTACCACAGTGGATGGTCACACCTTCTCTAAAGACGTTACCGCTGCCAACCACGAGCCGAGTCTTTTCACCATGATACTTAGTATCTTGCGGGCTCAAACCAACCGACGCGAATGGATAAATCTCGCAGTCATCACCTATTTCTGTATCACCGGCAATCACAGCCGAAGCACCGACCCTGCAATGTCGACCGATCTTGACTTCTGCTCCAATAATGGCGTGCCTATCAACGATGGTTCCTTCTCCCAACACCGCATCGGGATGAACTTTCGCTGTGGAATCGACATGTGATGATTCTTCCAGAGTGATTCGTAATTCTGCCTCGGCAACGGTTTGCCCATCAACGGTAGCAATTCCATGACTGATGAAGACTCCGTCAGACTCGCCATGAAGAGTGACTTCCAGAAACAACCTGTCTCCAGGAACCACCTGTCTGCGAAACTTTGCATTGTCGACACCTCTAAGCATTGCGCGCGCAGTCGGAACGTCCTTCGTATCGTCAAGCAAGAGAAGCGTAGCAACCTGTACTAACGCCTCAATCATCATGACGCCTGGCATTAGCGGACTTCCAGGAAAATGTCCCTGGAAATACTCCTCATTAACCGTTACATTCTTTACCACCGCGATGCGGTGACCAGGCTCATGTTCGACTATGCTGTCGATAAGTAGCGAAGGATATCGGTAAGTGAGTCGGTCAAGAATCAGAGGAATGTCGAGAGGCACCAGACTACAACGCTCGCTGTCAAATGTATTGGTTAACTAAATGTCCTCATCGCGGGTCAAGGACTCGACGGCGCCAAATTCAATTTATCAATCACTTCCTGAGTTAAATCCAAAGAACGGTTGGCCCAAATCACACCAGGCCCCACTGCCATCAAAAAATCAAGCCCTTTTTCGGTCGCGACCTCGTCAATAGCTGGACTCAGTACGGTCTCGAACTCAATCTGTAATTCCTGCTGGAGTGCTTCGATCTCTCCTTGAGCATCCTGTTGAACACGTTCCATCTCGGCTTGCGCATCTTGCGTCTGCCTTTGCATATCCAACTGCATCCGAGAAATCTCGCGCTGTAAGTTGATTCGTGCTTCACCGCTCATCACTGACTCTCCCTGAGCGAGTTTCTGCTGAGAGTCCTGCAGTGTCTGATTAGATGCCTGTAGTTCAGCCTGCAACCCTGTATTGCGGGCCTCAATTTCTGAAATCTTTTGGTCCGTTAACTCCTGAACCCTCGCATTTGACGCCTGTCCATCGGCAGACCCTGCCAACACGCGTTGCAAGTCAACATACCCTATACGAGCACCTGCCGGGAACGGAAGTGTTGCCGGCGAAGCAGCCGGCTCATCTTGCGCGAAAACTGGCGCCGTACCAAGGAAAACCGCCATAACCGCCATCACGCTTAAAGTGCCAGATCTCATCACAACTCTTTCTTATTTCATACCTTGTAAAACGTCTGTAACTGCTCTTAGTTGTTCAATCTTACGACGTCAGAATGTCGAACCCATCGAAAAACGGAAACCATGTTTTTCTTGTTCATATAGCCGATCGTTAAACACACCATCCACCTGCGGGTTGTAGTAATAAATCAAACGGAATGGAACATTCAACATTGGCATAAAGATACGAAGCTCAATGCCAGTTGAGCTTTTGAAATCATTCATCATGAACTGGCTTCCAAAATTTTGTACCTGCCCCGCATCGTAAAACGAAATGAGACGAACAGGACCACCAATTAAAAATTGGTATTCCACATTAAAGAGCACACTCTTATTTCCACCAAGAACCATACGTCCCTGATACGAATACGGGTCAACCATGCCTGGGTTCACCTCCGCCATGGTTGGACCAATTCGCCGAATGTCAAACCCTCGCACTGAATATTCGCCACCCAGCCACAAACGCTCGAATACAGGAATTGAATCTGGATCACCAGCCATGATGTACGACACCTGAGCATGAACACCAAAAATCGTATTGGAAAAGTGAGGCGTCCACCATGTTGATTCGAGAGTGGGTTTGACGAAACGAGTATTGCCGCCAGCACCGGCCAGTTCTACTCGCGCGGCTAACGTAGTTCCCTGTGTCGGGAAAATAGGATGATCAACTGTGTCATAACGGATTTGCGGTATAACTTTGCTGATCGTTCTCATACCACCCGATCCTAGCAGCAACGCATCCGATAAAAACGGATTGAACGCCAGCAGTTCAGGATTCGTACCCATGAATGGATTAACATCACTAACTTGAGATTGATCCAAGCTATAGCCGAGATAAACCCTCGTGAAATACGAAATAGGAAATCCAGCAGTAACCGATGCTCCCGTGGTTTCTTCGGTGAAACTTCCAATCCACTCCATCCGCCTCGAATACACCTGGGAGCCGATAGACAATGGCATGCCAAAATTAAAAGGTCTCGTAAATGAAATTGAATGGTTTCGTGAGCGAGAGCCGCTCATGAGATTGACACCAAGCGTCTCACCGCGCCCCAGGAAATTAGATGTTGAGAATGAGATTTGACCAAAAAACCCGTCGAACTGTGACACACCCGCGCCAAACGTCAATTGATTAAGATTCGCTTCGCTCAGTGCGATCGTGACATTGACTTCATTTTCAACTTCTTCATTTTTTTCAACATTAACAGCCGTATCATCGAGCGGTTCAAAAAACCCGAGCTGATTCAGTCGCCGAACGCTGTACTTCAATGCCTCGGTATTAAAAACGGCATTTTCAATGATCTGTAATTCTCGACGTATGACTTCGTCGTGCGTGGTGCTATTCCCTGTAAACTCAATCCTGTTAACAAAAAACTGCTCGCCTTCTTGTACTCGTATTGTGACGTCAACAACTGGCGCACCCTCGATACGAGCCGGACGAATTTCAGCTATCTCACGCTCGTCGCTATCTTCGTCAATATTTGCGTGCGCTTCAGTATTGCCATCTCCGTTCCCGGAAACGGAATTGGAATCAACAGCTGGTTCATTCCCTGTCGCCAGTTCGTCCAGTTCATCAACATAAACAACCTGATCATCAGTCCGCGGACTCAAGTCTGGCGCGAGAGTCATTTCATAATAACCAAGTGAACCATACAACTCTCTGGCATCATCAAAACCTTTTCGAACATCACCCTCACTATAAAAATCACCGGAGCTGATGTTGTCGAAAATATCTCGAAGACCTTCTTCAAGAAGAATCTCGTTACCGGAAAAGGTCAATTCGCCGATACGGAAGCGCTCGCCTTCGTCAATGGGAACCCGTAGCGTCATTCCTCTGGTTTTACCATCTTCAGACTCGTCCAAATAGTCGATGATCGGTTGCCCAACTTGGGCCTCGATATAGCCCTCGTCCCGATAATAGGCCTCAATAGCCTCAGCATCTTCCTCATACTCTTCTGGTTTATAAGTCCCTCTTCCAGTCATCCAAGAAAGCCAGTACCGTTCTTTGACCTTCTTCATCTTCTTCTTTAAGGTCTTATCGGTCATGTCAGAATTGCCGAGGAAATCGATCGCCTGTACCTGGACCTTCGAACCTTCATTCATCTCAAACTTCAAACTGACGAGCTTTGGTCCCCCAGCTACTGGTTCGATGGTGTGATCGATTTCCGCAAACGGATAACCTTTCGAAGCAAACATATTGCTCAAAAGGGATTTCACACGCCGAATCGTACCAGGGTCAATGAACGAATCAAGCCGCATCGAAATACCCTGTTCCTGAAGGTTCAAATTGATATCTTCAACCTTGAGTTCATCTGAGCCTTCATAGCTAACGATTTTGACTCGTTCTCGTTCTTCAAGATTAAAAATAATCCGCTTTGCAGGAACACCGTTTGAATAAGGTTCGTCAACAATCTCAATCCAGAGATCACTGAGAAACCCCGTATCCCACAACCGCTCATGATCATCAAGAACTATTTGCTCTGTCGCTTCCGAATACGGAACCCACTTACCCTGGGAGGGCAAACTAATATGGTCCTTGATTTCCATGTAGTACAGATAGGTGTCGTAGTCAACGCCACCAACATTGTCTTGGGTCGGAAAACGAAGCTCGACCTGTTTCAGCAAAATGGGTGAACCTTCTGGTGGCAACGCTTGGACAACGGGCTCTACCGGAAGCTGGGATGCGCCGAAAATTGATGGAGGTTGCTGGGCAGTAGCAGTAAACGAACTCGCCCAAAAGCAAGTAATAACCAAGCCCAAGACCTGTGTTATCTTGCCGGACCGAGCTAACGCCGTTCTAAAACTCCTCTTACTTAACATCTAATTCTCTGTATACCTAACTGCAGTTGATAGAACAGATCACCGTATCCCACAACGAACACAAGGGTTTACCTTTGTTCATCTAACGCACCCATGCGGTTATTTTACGGGATTTTAGATACTGAGGGAACTTTTCGCCGAAAACCAAGAACCCTAACTAAGCCAGCCGACTTCCTTCCAACTCCCGACCAGCTGCACGGTACGCAAGAGCCCCAGCATCTAGATACACCTCGACCTCTCCTGACTCAAGCCGCCCCCGGATCAACTCTTCAGATAGCGGATCTTCAACATAACGCTGGATAGCCCTCCGCAGCGGCCTAGCGCCATAGGACCGGTCTCTACACGTAGCTTCGATGATCCAATCAACTACTTCTGACGTAAGCCGTATAGATAGGGCGCGGTCGAGGAGATTCTTATTAAGCTGCTCAATGAGCATAGCCATAATCTTTCGCAGATCGTCGTCCGTTAGGGCCTCAAAAACGATAATCTCGTCAACACGGTTAACAAATTCTGGATTAAAAGTCCGCTTAACCTCTCCAAGAACCATCTCGGAGACACTCCTTTGAATCTCACGAGCTTCAGATGACTGAAAACCGACAGATGCTTTCTTTTGAATATAACGAGCGCCAATATTTGACGTCATTATAATGATAGTGTTCTTGAAATTAACTCTATTCCCAAGGCCATCTGTTAAATGGCCATCTTCAAATACCTGCAACAAAATATTGAATAAATCTGGATGAGCCTTTTCTATCTCATCGAGTAACACAACAGAGTATGGATGCCTTTTAATTTTCTCGGTCAGTTGCCCACCTTCTTCATGGCCAACATACCCAGGCGGAGAACCGATTAATTTTGAAACAGAATGCTTCTCCATGTACTCAGACATATCAAATCGAACGAGAGATGCATCGCTGCCAAACAAAACATTTGCCAACGCACGAGCTAACTCCGTTTTCCCCACGCCTGTAGGTCCAAGGAACACGAAACTACCGACGGGCCGATCCGGAGACTTCAGGCCAGCCCTCGAACGGCGGATAGCCCTCGCAAGTGCCGATACCGCGAGTTGTTGACTAATTACTCGTTTATGGAGCTCTTCCTCCATATTAAGTAACTTAGTGCTTTCATCTTGATTGATAGATACTAAAGGCACGCCGGTCCACTTTGAAACAATTTCATCAATATCCTGCTTAGTCACCGCAGCCTTGCTGCCACCATTTTTCACGTCGAACTTCTCACGAATAACCTGTAAATTTTCCCGCGCAAGAACCTCCTGCTCACGAAAGAATTGCGCGCGCTCGTAATCCTTCTGGGCAGTTGCATCTTCCATTTGCTCTACCGCAACTCGAATATTCTTGTTAACTTCACCGAATTCTTCCCTATAACCTGATTCTCGCAACTTCGCTCTGGCACCAGCCTCATCAACAAGATCAATTGCCTTATCGGGCAAAAATCGATCCGTAATATATCGACTCGATTGGTAGACTGCCGCCTCCATTGCCTCAGGCGCATAAGCTACGTGGTGGAAGCTTTCGTATTTTTCTTGAATACCACTAAGAATCTCAAGTGACTCTGCTTCAGAAGGTGGCTCAACTTTGATGGCTTGAAATCGACGTTCTAACGAACGATCTTTCTCTATGTATTTCCGAAACTCAGATGGTGTCGTAGCACCAATACAGCGAATCTCTCCGCGAGAAAGAGCTGGCTTTAAAATATTAGCAGCATCAAGTGAGCCTTCGGCTGCCCCAGCACCAACGAGTGTATGAAGTTCATCAATAAAGACAATAATGTTTGGGTTTTCAGCTAATTCTTTCATTATTGCCTTGAGCCGTTCCTCGAACTGCCCGCGGTACTTTGTCCCAGCAACAATCAATGAAATATCGAGCGCAAGCAAACGTTTATCGGCAAGGAAATGCGGCACATCCCCACAAGCTACCCGCTGCGCCAAACCTTCAACGATAGCCGTCTTACCGACACCAGGTTCTCCAATCAAAACAGCATTATTCTTTGACCGTCGGCACAAAACTTGTTGCACTCGTTCAAGTTCCACGGAACGACCAACCAGCGGGTCTAGATTGTTTTTAGTCGCCGCATCAGACAGGTCGCGACTAAACTCCGCCAGTAATGGCGTCTCCTTCACTCGACTAACAGGCGTCTTCTCGTTTAACAGTTGCACAATATCTTCGCGAACCGTATTTAATCGCATCCCTTTTTCGGAAAGAACTATCGATGCGGCGGAACGTTCTTCACGTAATATACCGAGCAGTAAATGCTCGGTTCCAATGTAATTGTGAAGTAAACGGTCCGCTTCTTCAGCCGCAAATTGCAAAACTCTCTTGGTTTCGGTGCTAAATGGAATCTCAACCGAGGTGGAAACCTTTTCTCTGAAGACAGTTCGCCCCTCGATTTCCTTCCGAATATTCTCCAAGGAAAGATGTGAGCGGGAAAATATACGACTCGTCAACCCCTTGCCTTCACGAATAAGACCGAGCAAGAGGTGTTCTGTCTCTATGGAAATACTTCCAAGTTGACTGGCTTCGTAACGGGCAAAAAACAATACACGCCGCGCCCGTTCCGTGTATCGTTCAAACATTCACCACACCCGCACCCTTGATACTCGCATCCCTAGATGCGACCTCTTATGCGATTATAAGGTACACCCGTTCGACGCAACTAAAAGCCATAGAAGAACCCTTCCAAGCTCAGTTCACGCAACCGAACCTCAAACACTGCCGGTCGTTTACAATGGGGAAAGCCTACCATTAGCAAGGGCCAACACACGGTCGCATGCAGAAGCCAGTTGAGAATTATGAGTTGCAATCACTGATGTTAAACCATGTACTTTATGCATTTCTCTAAGCAATGCATGGAGTTTTGTACCAGCCATTTCATCAAGATCACCGGTCGGTTCGTCGGCCAAAAGCAGTGCCGGGTTCATTACAAGTGCCCGCGCAACCGCAACACGCTGCTGTTCACCGCCGGATAACATCCCGGGGCGATGATGCAACCGACCTTCAAGTCCGACCTCTACCAATAAATTCGAAGCACGTTCTCTTGTATGTGCTGAAGAAATACCAGCAATTCGCATAGGCATCTCTGTGTTCTCCAACGCCGAAAACTCTGGAAGTAAATGGTGGAACTGAAATACAAAACCAATATTTCGATTACGAAAACGAACAACAGCATCATCACCAAGTTCTGAAATCTTTGTTTCTTCTAGCTGGACCAAACCAGACTGAGCACGGTCAAGGCCACCTAAAAGATGAAGCAAGGTGCTTTTTCCAACGCCCGACGCACCAACAATGGCGACCATTTCGCCACGATGCACGTCAAGGTCCAAGCTATGAATTACGGAAAGTGACTTCCCTCCAATTAAATATGATTTGGAAAGCCCGCTCACCTTAAGAAATGGCATAAATAACAACGCCGCACATCACTGAAAGCGCAAAGCCTCGGCGGGATCTATCCGACCAGCGTGACGTGACGGATAAATCGTCGCTAACAGACACACCACAAGTGCAGATACAACCACGACTAAAAAATCGATGGGGTCAACAACGAAAGGAACGTACGAAATTTGGTAAGCATCTGGCGGCATTCGAATAACACGATAATGGTCCATCACAGTCGCGATCACATACCCTGCCACTGCTCCGACAGCGGTCCCTACAACCCCAATGATCACCCCTTGCAACATAAAAATCTGACGCATGCTCCGAACACCGGCCCCCATCGTCTTTAGGATAGCAATGTCTCGGCTTTTTTCCATCACAAGCATTACGAGTGATGCAACGATATGAAGAGCTGCAACAAGCATGATAAGAGCCAAAGCAATAGAAATCGCCATCTTCTCAAGCCACAAAGCGGAATAAAGCGACTGATTAAGCTGCGTCCAATCATCCGTCACGTATGCAGCACCGAGTGCTTCTGGAATCGCCTGCGCCACGTCCCGTGAAGCATAGATATCATCAATTTTTAATTCCATCATGTCGATGCGATCTTGACGAAAGATACGTTTCGCAAGATCAATCGACACGTACCCATAACTTGTATCGTATTCATAAAGTCCCAGACTGAAAATCCCAACAACTTCAAGTTGCCGCGGCCGTGGCAGCATCCCCATCGGGGATAGTGATCCTGTTTGCGTGACGATACTGACCTCATCGCCGACAAACGCACCCAATCTTCGCGCAAGTTTTTCACCGATTACGATTGCACCTGTCGATTCTCCTTCGTAAGAATCAAGTGCGAGCCACTCACCGTGCTCAATCGAATTGGCCACTTGCGTCACATCAATTTCAAGGAACGGATCTACTCCTTTTACATTGATAAACGCATCGCCTTGTCGCGTACGCACTAGACCTCGTCCTTGAATAGACGGCGCCGCAGCTACAACCCTAGGCAAACGATTAAGCAACTCGGCTTCTGTTCGATAATCAGAAAACCCTTGGCCCAGCATTTTATAAACAAAGACATGAGCCTGCGCACCGAGAATCCGGTCGCGTACCCCTTGCGACAGCCCCTCCATAAGAGCTAGGGCAACAATCAAGGCCATCACACCGACCGCCACACTAAGGATCGAAATAAATGAAGTGCTGGCAAGTGAGGCTTGCTTACGGCGAGCAAATAGATACCGGATAGCGACGTAGAGCTCGAAGGGAAGGCTCATTCTCGCGAATTCCTAAGAATCTCTTTTCGGACGCATCAGAGGAAAGAAAATAACGTCTCGAATAGAAGGACTACCGGTCAAAAGCATTACAAGTCGATCAATTCCGATTCCCTCACCACCAGTTGGCGGGAGTCCGTATGTAAGTGCACGAATATAATCGTCGTCCATCGAGTGCACTTCATCATCTTCCGAGTCACGACCCGCCAGCTGCGATTCAAATCGAAGGCGTTGCTCCTCAGGATCGTTTAACTCAGTAAATGCATTCGCTACTTCCATCCCACCGATATAAAGTTCGAATCGCTCAACGGTATCCGGGTCATTTGGCCGTTGCTTAGAAAGAGGCGAGACTTCGGTCGGGAAATCGTACACGAACGTTGGCTGGATCAGATCCGACTCACATAATGTTTCAAACATTTCCAGAGTAATTTTCCCGGCACCAGCCGTCGGCGCCACCTCAATTCCTATTTCGGCAGCCAGGACAGATGCACCTTTACGATCTCGTAGTTCATCAGTAGAAATACCGCGCCCTAATTTTTCAGCTAAAGCCGAACACGTAGCCTCACGCAAACTAATTCGCCGAAAGGATTTTTCAAAAGAAATCGTATTGTTCTCAAAAACACAATCCTTCTTGTTCAGCACTTCAACCGAAACCGCCCTTAGCATCTCCTCCGTCATCACCATCAGCGACTCATAATCACTGTATGCCTCATAGAATTCAAGCATGGTGAATTCAGGATTGTGATGCGTAGAGACACCTTCGTTACGAAAATTTCGACTTAGCTCATACACACGATCTATACCGCCCACTACAAGACGCTTCAGATAAAGTTCCGGAGCAATCCGCAGATAAAGCGGTAGGTCGAGAGCGTTATGATGGGTCACGAAGGGGCGAGCGAGTGCCCCTCCAGCAATGGGTTGCATCATCGGTGTTTCAACTTCTAAGTAACCACGAGAATCAAGAAACTTACGAAGGAATGACAAAACCTGGCTGCGTGTTTCAAAGACATCCCGAGACGCCGTATTGACAATCAAATCGAGATAGCGTTGACGATAACGAGTCTCCACATCGGTCAGGCCATGCCATTTTTCTGGCAGTGGTTCGAAACACTTAGCCAGAAAAACCAGTTGACTAGCCCAAACCGTCAATTCATCCGTACGCGTCCGAAACAAATGTCCTGTAATTCCGACAATGTCGCCAACGTCCAACACCTTAAATACCTTGAAATCTTGTTCACTAAGCGCATCCTTCCTTACGTAGACTTGAAGCCGCGCACCACCTTCTGCTAAAACCAGAAAATTCGCCTTACCGAAACTTCGAATCGCTGTGATTCTCCCCGCCGTCGTTACTTCTGGGCGTTCACTCTCCAAATCATCGCCGGTCTTTTCGCCATGCAAAGAAACAAGTGAGCTGACCTCATCGGTTCTATCAAACCGACTCGGATAAACATCGACACCAATCTTTTGAAGTGCCTCGTAATTAGCCTTTCTTTGTTGCTTCTCGTCAGTATCCCGTTCTTCAGTCACTTATTTCCTCATGATCCGTAATCGCTCGACGCACGCCATCAAGAACACCATTTACAAAACCTACGGCGCCGTCACCACTGAATGTTTTGGCCAGTTCAAGCGCCTCATCGATAACGACTGCTGCTGGAGTTTCATTGTCTAATAATTCATAGACGGCCATACGAATAATCAGACGATCAATAATGGCCATTCGAGATAAGCGCCAATTCTCAGATTGACACTCAATTAAAGGGTCGATCTTACTCAAAGCACCGAACGTTCCGCGTGCTAACTGACCCGCAAATGTTTGGCGAGAAGCAGGTGCAGGATGAACTGACCAGAACAGAACAAGAGATTCGTCACGCTGTTTCTCGCCGACACCACCAACCTCCCACTGGTACAGTAACTGCAAGGCTGTTTCCCGTCCCAAGTGCCGCTCTGTACGAAGTCCAGACCTGTCCAATACACTATCTTCCTTGCGACAATTGTGCGGTCACATTCGCTAGCTGAATAGCCGCGAGTGCCGCTTCGCGCCCTTTATTAGAACTACCTGCACTAGATCGGTCCTCAGCCTCTTGTTCATTATTTGTGGTGAGAACACCAAAGGTGATTGGCACACCGGTTAACTGTGAAGCCATCGTTATTCCATGCGATACGGCTGAGGCTATGAAGTCAAAATGGGGCGTCTCACCACGTACAATGCAGCCGATACAAATAACAGCATCAAAAACACCCGTATCGGCTGCCAGACGGGCTGCGAGAGGAATCTCAAACGCGCCAGGCACTTCAATAATTGTGATCGGATCAAATTTTTCATTAGGCACGGCGCCTGCCTGCCTAAGGGCCTCGACGGCTCCGTCGCAAAGAGCTTTCGTAATTGCTCGGTGATACACGGATACGACAATCGCAAAACGAAGCTGTGCTGCATCAGTCGCACCGTCAATAAATTGAATGTCCTTCATGAACCTGTAAATCTCGGACGACGTTTTTCCAAAAAGGCTGTTGTTCCTTCTCGCCAATCGTCGGTCGAAGCAGCCAGACCTAATAGTGACGCCTCCATAGAGCAGCCATCACGCAGTGTCATTCCGAAACCGTCACGCACAGCTGAAAGAATGTATTTCATCGCGACCGGAGCCTGCCCCGCGAGATGCTGAGCAAGACCATGCACGACACCTGTCAGTTCTCCGGAGGGAACTACCTTATTGACAAGGCCGATGCGCCAAGCCTCTTCGGCAACAATCGGCTTGCCCGTCAGCATTATTTCAAGCGCCCTACCACAACCAACGAGCCGAGCAAGTCGTTGGGTACCACCATATCCAGGGATAAGCCCAAGCGAAACTTCCGGTTGCCCAATACGAGCCGACTCAGACGCAATTCGAAGTGTACAGGCCATGGCAATCTCACAACCACCACCGAGTGCATAGCCATTAATAGACGCTATAACCGGCTTGCCCATGTGCTCAAGGTCGTTACACACAGCCTGACCACGAAGGGATAGTGTCTCCGCTTCTATCGGCGTTAATGTCGAAAGTTCTTTGATGTCAGCTCCAGCAATAAACGACTTATCTCCGGCTCCGGTTAGAACAACTACCCTCACCAATTCATTAGCAGCGAGTTCTCGAGTCACACTTTGAAGTTCATCAAGCGTTAACTTATCAAGAGCATTCATTACCTGTGGTCGGTTAATTACAACGGTCGCGATCCCGTCATCAAAGTCAACGCTTATCGTTCGATAATCCATGCTAATTTACCGATCGATTAACACTATACCCCACAGCCATACCACACTCGCACCGAACACAGAACCTACGAAATCTGAAAATAGATCTCGTAGTTCCGGTGTTCGCCCTGGAACAAATGACTGATGCCACTCATCACTGGCTCCGTACACGACAGCCAATAAAACCGCCCACAAGGCATTTCTGATTGTCACCTGACTCCATTGTGCGTCAGCAAGTCCCCTCAACAATGCGGCTCCGAGCACTGCATATGCAACGGCATGGAGCCCAACATCTGGTAGCACTGAGGGCACCGGAGGAGACGATAGGCCTGACACAAAAAAAATCGCTGCCATCACAAAAGCAGATGGCCCCCATGCGGAGACCAGCTGTAGCGTCTCTGAATAGTTCCGCCGGATCATAGAGGAAATGGGTACATCAACCAGGTAAATAAAGTTCCTACCAAAACAAATCCAGCGAAGATAGCCGTACCAGTTCGGCACTGTTCAATCGGGGCATCACGCATTAGCACTCCGAAAATCAGTGATACGAAACCAGCAAAGAGAATCATTAATACAAAATGACTTTGCATTAGTACTTAGCTTGCAACCTACTTACGACCCAAAGCAACATCAAACACATCGAGCACAACAAGCATGTTTAGTAAACCTGACACGATCAAAAATGAATTACCGTACTCGTAGGTCGTTGCGACGACACGTCCTACTCCAAAACCAAACATTTGGGCAATAAAATAAGGTGCTCCAATACCAAGGTCTGCTAGCGCCGCCAAGGCCACAAGTGGTTGCGAGGGGACGATGGAAAATAGTTCACCTTCAAGCATCAGTCCGATACTAAACATAGCTGACAATGCAACAAAAAAAATACATCCTTTCGACAGTCGCCCAAGCCACAAATGACCCGCGCCAGGCACAGCCCATGCCATCAGACAAACCATCACTGCCGTACCCGGTTCAAGAGATCTCGACACCATCTATAACTTTCGTTCAGGGTGCACCGAAAAACGTTCCCGGTCCAATCGGCGGCCCACGATCGCCGCTATCAAATAAGTCACTCCTATTGACTGCGCTTGCATAATGAATATTACGGTTGCTCCCGATATTCACGAAACAAAGAAGACACAGATAACTACGACAACAAAGTAAGCGTGCCAGGCTGCCTCAAAGCTGCTCAAAAGAGGTCAAATGTCTAAAAGAATCAAATCGTCCATGGATGTCTTCGTCAGCCAGACTTAACAAACGAGACAGGCCGAAATCCTCCACCGACAAGGAAGCCATCGCACTTCCACAAATAACAGCTTGCCTGTAAACATCGTCGGTGAAAGTCTCCGAAGATGCCAGATAGCCAATAAATCCTCCTGCAAAAGTATCGCCGGCTCCAGTCGGATCAACAACATTTTCGATAGGTAGTCCAGGCGTCGCGAAATATCCATCTCGATCAGCCATAAGCACGCCATATTCGCCACGCTTGATCACGACTCGAGAGGGTCCCATCTGACGTATTATGCGGCTAGCCTTAACCAAACTTGACTCGCCACTTAAAAGGCGCGCCTCCTCGTCGTTAATCACAACTACATCTACCTTCTGCAGAACGGTCTTTAGTTCATCCGGAGCGCCCTCAATCCAGTAGTTCATTGTGTCTAAAGCAACAAGCTCTGGATCCTGAACTTGCTCAAGAACCTCAAGCTGCAAAGCAGGGTGAATGTTGGCAAGAAAAACGATAGGACTCGTTCGAAACGTATCAGGGATGTGGGGTCTGAACTCTTCGAAAACATTGAGGTGTGTATAAATTGTTTCCCTGCTATTAAGGTCGTTGCCGTACTCACCCTTCCAACGAAATGTTTCTCCAGAAACACGCTGAAGACCAGCCAAATCAATTTCTCGGCCGCCGAACACTTTCATCTCCATCTCACCGAAATCATCCCCAACAACGGCAACAAGCCTTACACCTGCAAAAAACGAAGCTGCGACACTAAAGAATGTCGCTGCACCACCAACTACCCGAGACACCTCACCGGAAGGAGTTTTAACCGAGTCGAAAGCAACCGAACCAACTGTTAAAACAGGCCGCATTAACTTAAGTACCTTTCAATAAGTGGAGCCAAATCGGTCCGTGTTTTCGTAGGTATCGAATCGGTGCTAGTGATAATTGCACTGGACAGCGCGTCCACACACTGACACTCGCGACTCACCGGTAGTCGGGACACTAAGTCTGCAATAATTTGCTTTGCTATTGTGGCATTCGCCTGCAAAGTCTCAATAATCATGTCGACAGTAACTTCATCATGGTCCGGATGCCAACAGTCATAATCTGTAACCAAAGCCAACGTCGCAAAGCAGATCTCCGCCTCCCGGGCCAACTTTGCCTCTTGCAAATTCGTCATGCCGATCACGTCCATATTCCATGAGCGGTAAAGATTCGACTCTGCTAGCGTCGAAAATTGTGGCCCCTCCATGCACAAATAGGTACCACCTCGATGCACAGTAGCCCCGGCATCTGTCGCAGTATCAATAGCAATCCCACTCAACACTGGGCATAACGGCTGAGCAAACGATACGTGCGCAACGATCCCACCACCAAAAAATGTACTAATTCGACCACGGGTCCGGTCAAAGAATTGGTCCGGAACTACAATATCTTGAGGGCGATACTTCTCCTGCAAACTTCCGACCGCACTAGCAGAAATAATCCATTCTGCACCGAGACATTTTAGGCCAAAGATATTCGCTCGGAAATTTAATTCCGACGGAAGGATGCTGTGCCCCTTGCCATGTCGAGCTAAAAACGCGACGCGATGGCCTCGTAAATTACCAATAACATAGGGTGCCGAAGGCTTTCCAAACGGAGTCTCTACTTCTCGTTCTTCACAATCCGTAAGTTCATCGATATCGTACAGACCGCTTCCACCGATGATTCCAATCCGAACCTTGTCGTCTATAGTCATAACCCTCAATCAGCCAGTTTTCTCTTGCTTTAACTCGACGAGAACCCCGTGCGTACTTCGCGGATGAACGAACGCCACAAGAGAGCCCTCTGCCCCATTGCGAGGAATGTCATCGATTAACTGAACACCGCGTTCACGGAGATAATCCAAAGCCTCGACGAGATCGCTCACGCGAAAGGTAATATGGTGAAGGCCCGCGCCTCGCCGTTCAATTGAACGGGCAATAGGAGACTCCGGCGATGTCGCCTCCAACAACTCAAGCTTAGCATTCCCCGTCTCTACAAAATGCGCACGAACAGCCTGCGATGGCACGTCCTCTGTCACGTCAACATCCAGGCCGAGACCATCGCGATAAAATCCAAGCGCCTTTTCCAAATCGTTGACAGCAATGCCTATGTGATCAAGTACAACTTTCATATCAACGATGACTCCTAAAAATGCTTTGCGCCACGTTCTCCGCCGCTGTATAAGGATCGACTTCCCTAGAAATAATTCGATCGAGTGCTTCTTCTAGCACCGTTGCCTCAGTTAGCACAGTCCCGATTCTACGACGCAAAATCCCTTCAACGCGTGCACGTGCACGTGCACGTGCACGTGCATCATCAACGCCACCACGTTTCACCAAATCAGAGATAGCTACTTCCAGTTGATCAATCCCGTCGCCATTTAAGACCGAAGTTTTGATTACCGCCGGCAATTCCGAGTTGAGTTTGGATGAACCGAGCATTAACATCGCTTCGATCTCAGATGCTGTGCTGTCTGCACCATCCCGGTCTGATTTATTCACAACAAAGACATCCGCTATTTCCATAACACCAGCTTTTATCGCCTGCACATCATCGCCTGCACCAGGCGCAACGACAACGACTGACATATGCGCAGCACAACTGATGTCAACTTCTCCTTGTCCGACTCCGACAGTTTCGATCACCACAACATCAAAACCAGCTGCATCAAGAATGCTAACCGCATCGTGTGTCGTAGGAGCCAAGCCTCCTAGTTGCCCCCGCGTCGCCATACTCCGAAAAAAGACACCAGGATCTAGTGTGTGGCACTGCATGCGAATGCGGTCTCCCAATAATGCTCCCCCCGTAAACGGACTGGTCGGATCCACAGCCAGCACTGCAACCTTAAGTTTCGCCTTCCGCCATAGACGGGTAAGCCGGTCCACAAGACAACTCTTGCCAACACCAGGAGGGCCGGTAAACCCTACGACGTGTGCATGGCCGGTATTCGCATGCAGTAACCCAATCAAACGGTTTGATTCGGCCCCCTCGAGTTCAACGATAGAGATGGCTCTCGCCACTGCTCGCGTGTCACCAGACAGTACCTGACGAGCAAGATTCATTTAGCAGTCAACCTCTTAATGCTGCATTTTGTCACGTAACAACCAGCCAAACACTGTATGCGTCGAGACTGTAGCACAGCAGATCATAGGTAATACGGTTCAGTTCCAAGCCCAAACGGTCGATAAACAGACTGTGCGACATAAAACAGCATCGATATTCAGAATTCTTCTTTTAGCACTACTCGTTACAAGCATCACGACACCGGTTTTTGCAGACGTCACTCTATTCGCTGGACCAAATCAAACACCCACCAATAGACCTTTAACTGGCGCGTCTTTAGGACTGTCACTGCTAATTGTCGGATTCGAATTTGAGTATGCCGCTACAGTAGAAGACCGATTAACCAAAGCTCCCTCACTAAAAACAAGTATGTTCAATGTTCTTGTCCAAACACCATTTAGCAGTCTCGCTGGCTTGCAGTTCTACGCTACTGCCGGCGGCGGCCTCTACCGAGAACAATTTATGGAAAGCCTTGCGACTGGTCTAGGGAGTAATTTCGGAGGGGGCGTAAAAGTTCCGCTTGCTGGCCCATTTCGACTAAGACTCGACTACCGACTCTTCTCCCTAAAAGGTTCTGCGTTGCACCCTCGCCCCCAACGCATCTATGCCGGCCTTAATGTCTCGTTTTAGGGATTGAGTTCGCCGAAGTCCATAACAAGTTCGAGATTAATTGGCATCTGTCCAAGCCCAAACGAATCGTTAAATGTTTCATAAAGTCCCTGAACTTCGTTCGGGATTTCTTCATTCAAAATCTGCGCGACAGAATAATCCGCCTCAGGAACAGTTGGATCAATAAACCATACATAAAGAACATTATTGTTCGGTCCTGGCTCAATTGCTTTGTAGACCTTCCAACCGGAAGCCTGCTGCACTCTCTCGGGGTTCTCACTCTCAGCCATCACCTGACCCAAACGTGCCATAACTTGTTCAAAGCCATCTACACTGTCTTGTTCGATGTAGTTAAACACCATGCCTACGGGTTCATCTAATGTTTTGAATGCTTGGGCCTCCGCCAACGAAGGAGCAAAAGACAGCCCCGCGACCAACCCAAAAATGACTGCGAGCGACAAAATACAACCGCTCCAAGCCAACTGCCATCGCGACTCACCGAATATCCAAATTCGTGACATCACTTCACCTCAGCACACATTTGTTCTGACCATTATTGAGTCGCGGACACCAGAGGAATCAGACATCCACGTACATCGCAAGAGATGCGACTCATCGTGAAGGAATACGCAAGGCACCGCGAATACGCACGGCTCTCGAGTAAAGCGGGTGACGGCAGACTGCCCACCGTCACCCGAAAAAGAAAAATCAACTAAATTAAAAATCAGCGACCAATTCCAACTGTACGGGCAGCGCCTTGACTTGCCCATCCGTAAGCGCGTTGGTGTAACTCTCATAAATCTGCTGCATTTCATCCGGCATCACAACTTCATTAATGATCGTAGCGGCAGCATAGTTTGCCCCACTAACGACCGGATCGATCACCCACACATACGGCACAGCACCCTGACCCGTAAAGTCAGCCCCTGCGCGAAATACCTTCCAGCCCCTAGACTGATCCGTCTTTCCAGTCTCATTAAGTGCCTCGCCCAACTTCTGCATGACAGCTTCATAATCTGCAGTCGCACCTGGCTTGACGAATTCAAACATTAACGCAGAACTTCCACTGAATTCAGTCGTCGGTTGTGCTTCAACGGTATTGGACGTTACAAACATCCCCAGCACTATACCAATGGCGAGAGTCGCGACAAGCGCGCTACCCATAAAGAGCCGCTGGCAAATCATTGATCGGTTTAAAAACGAGCTCATCTTTCTCTCCTCCTGGTCGACAATTTCTTCCTAAATAGCTGGTTACTTTACCGTACACACTATTCTAGACGAAAGTTCTCATTACCTCATTTGATAGAAGCATACCCTTTCGGCTCAAACTCCACCGCCCATCCTCGTCAATTAGGAACCCCTGTTCCATATAGGGCTTTAAATCAGAGCCAAAACGAGTTCGCAAGTCTACACCGTATCGCTCGCCAAATTCATTAATATCTATGCCTTCATTCAGTCGAAGCCCCATAAATATTGCTTCGCCTATCAGTTCTTCAGCACTCAGGTTCCGATGCCCTTCGGCAACAGTTCCTCGTTCCCCAATCGTATCAATGTAACCCGTAATTTCAGATATGTTTTTCCATCGGCAACCATCGAGCATGGAGTGGGCGCCGCAGCCAAACCCGACCCAGTTTTGATAGCGCCAGTACTTGAGGTTATGACGAGAATACCGCGCCGACCGGGCCACATTCGAAATTTCGTACTGCTGGTAGCCAGCATTATCAGTCACGCTTAATGCATCAAAATACATACCAGAAGCGTCTTCATCAGGTGCAAGGGACCAACCACTGCGGGCCATTTCATCGCGGAGCGGCGAGTTAGGATAGATCTCCAACATGTACAACGAGGCATGATCAGGATCACATCTCACCATTTCATTTACTGATTTCACGCAATCTGCCCTTGTCTGCCCAGGCAACCACAGCATCAAGTCAATACTGAGGTTATTACAACCCGCAGAACGAATCGCCGTTATGGCTGCCCTTGCCTCATTAACTGTGTGGGCTCGACCTAAACGCTTCAATTCATGATCAAGAAATGACTGCACACCGAGACTCACGCGTGTAATCCCGGCATCAAGCAGTTCTTTCACGTGAAGCTGTGTGCAAGACTCAGGATTCATTTCCAAAGTGGTCTCTACATCAGAGCCAACAGCGAATACTGAGCGGCAAGCTGCCAATATCTCAGAAACGTCACTTGCAGTAAGGAGAGACGGCGTTCCACCGCCAAAAAAAATAGAGTCTACCGAGCGTGCATCGTCCCAACGCTCTATTTCATCTTTGATCGCATTCACATAGCGTTGCTTTAGATTTTCGTCATACAGACCGCGATTAAAATTACAGTAATCACATATAGCACTACAAAATGGGATATGTAGATATAGTCCGATTGAGTCCGACAGAGAAGTAACAGTCGAAGGCATGTGTGACACAAGTATCAGTAGTCGACCTATGCAGTTCTAACTACTACCGGCTTTTCCACCGGACCAACCGAGTTCAAGTTGACCTTCTTGGGGCAGATCCCGCAAGCGTGCTCTCGCTCGAACACGGGTCTGACGCGGAAGAGTCGAACGTGCTTTACGTGGATTAGATTTCCAACGCTGAAACAGCTGCTTCGAACTTGGAGGAAAATCAAATTCTCGATAGTCCGGTCCAGTGAACTCCAAAAACTCGCACATCTCCAGTAGCCGTGAATACATGCGCTCTCCGACACGACAGAGAAGTGAATCAAGGTTGTCTCTATCTGGGACACCTTCGTGATTCGACGTAAATATTGTCGGCAGTCGGTCATTGTACCGAGTGTTAACGATAAGGTTCATCGTCTCCTCAACCCAGTCAGTAAGCCGTTCTGCTCCAAGGTCGTCAAGCACTAGCAATTCAGCAGTCATTACTTCTTGCAATATATCGGCTTCCGACGCGCGGGTAACTGGATTGTAGGTACTCTTAATCGTACTCAACAGAGACCGGGTGTCGTAATATACGCCGCGCATACCCTTCTCTGTAACCGCCCGAAGCACTGACACCGCGAGATGTGTTTTGCCAATTCCAGGCCGGCCAATAAAAATCAAACCTTTATCAACTGCAGGAAACGTATCCGAGAACTCGCGAGCCTTCTTAACTGCTCGAACGAGCTCTTCATTTTGGTACGAAATAAATGTTGAAAAATCACACTGCCGATAGCGTGATGGAATCCGTGACTTCGACAACATCTTTTGCGCAACGTCCTCACGCCAACAATCGCATCGGACAACGCGGCGAACGCCATCAAAATATTCTGGAAACCACCCCGTGTCGTTGCATTTAGGACAACTCATGACCGCTTGAGGTGATAAGAATAACCGATAGCGGGTGCCGCTACGAACGTTTTAGTTTGGTTTTTTTACCCGATGCCGAAACACTGCGACCGACCGAAGTAGCATTTTCGATATCGACTGTGCGAACGAGGTCCGCAGGATTAGATTTCACCAAAGCTGTACCAAGTCGTTCTTCCCAATCACCAAGACCTCGCGCGAGTTCGTGCTTAACATAGTTCATAAACTCATCCACCTCGCGTTGCATCCGATCCATTTTCTCTCGCATATTAAGAATAATTTCGACACCAGCCAAATTAACGCCAAGGTCACGGGTCAGAGAGAGTATCGTCTCGAGTCGCTCAAGATCCTCCTGGCTATAAAGTCTTGTATTACCTTCGGTTCGAGATGGTTTGAGCAAACCTTCCCGCTCGTAAAGCCGAAGCGTCTGCGGATGAATTCCGTATCGGTCTGCAACCACGCTAATCATAAAAGACGCTTTATCTCTCTGTTTCATAGTCATCGTGCTACTCCTCGAACAATTCCTTACGAACGTCATTCGAGTGAAGCCGACCAAACTCTTTGAGAAGTTGCTTCGAACGTTCGTCTGTCACAGATGGCATTACTACATTCACCTCAATTACAAGGTCGCCACGTACGCCGCTTTGCGGCGACGGCACGCCTCTTGACTGAATACGGAAGCACTCACCTGACTGTGTTCCAGGAGGAACACGCAATGTCACAGTGCCTTCAAGCGTCGGAACATCAATCCTCGCACCAAGTGCGGCCTCATGAATAGCCAGTGGCAATGTTAGAACCAAGTCTTCACCATCCCGCCGCAGAAACCGGTGGGGAGAAACTTTCACCGTAATATAAAGGTCACCTGACCGACCGCCGAGTCGTCCAGCGTTACCTTTCGATTCAATGCGAAGCCGTGAACCATCACTAACGCCGGGTGGTACCTGGATAGTAATGTCCTCATAACGAGTAACAATACCGCTCTCACCACACGTGCTACACGGACGGCTCCTTAAAAGCCCATTCCCCCCACAAAAAGTACACGGCTTGGAAAAAACCATGTGCCCACGTCGCCATCTAGTCGAACCAGCCCCATGACAACGCGAACATCGAAGTTCACTGGATCGACGACGGCCACTTCCAGTGCACCCCACGCATACGTCAAGACGAGTCACCGTCAGACGTCGCTCACCGCCAACTACAGCTTCCTCAAATAAAAATGAAACTTCTCCATGCAGATCGCTGCCTTGCTCTGGTTCACCTGGGGCGGGATTTCTGAGTTCAGCAGCTTCCTGAAATACGTCTGAAAACAGTTCATCGAATGACACCGATGTCTCAGACCCAGCCGACGAAAAATCGAACCCTTGAAACTCAACCGTTGATGTCGGTTGACCCGATACAGGCATACCGTTCATATCGTAGTCGTCCCTCCGCCCCGGATCGCACAATGTCTCATATGCACGGGTTACGAGACGAAAAAATGCCTCGGACTCACGGTCACCGGGATTGATATCGGGATGGTATCGTCTCGCCAAGCGCTTGTAGGCCTGTTTCACTTGGGAAACGGTCGCCGAACGTTCAACGCCAAGTATGACGTAGAAGTCCAGTTGGTCCACTGATCACCCCCGTAACAAAGAAGACGACTACTTTTTCTCTTCCTCAACTACTTCCGCGTCGATTACATCTCCTAAGTCTTGCTCCGAATTCTGGTCGGATGAACCCGTTTGACCGTCGTTAGGTTCGCCACCTTCAGGAGACGCTTGTGCCGCATTCGCGTAGAGAGCCTGCGCCGCTTTTTGTTGTGCCTCAGTTAATGTTTCTAATGCAGTATTAATTAAATCAACGTTGCCATCCTCATTAGCCTTCTTCAGGTCTGCAAGAGCGCTTTCTACTGGCTCCTTTTCATCTGCTGATAGCTTGTCTCCGGCTTCCTTCAACATTTGCTCGGCCGCATAAATCGATTGATCAGCACGATTTTTCACTTCAACCTCATCCTTATGCGCCTTGTCTTCATCAGCATGGGATTCGGCATCTTCCACTTTTTTAGCGATCTCTTCTTTACTAAGGCCGCTAGAAGCTGTGATCGTAATTTTTTGTTCTTTGCCAGTTCCTAAATCTTTTGCTGACACGTTAACGATGCCGTTTGCATCAATATCAAATGTCACCTCGATCTGTGGTACTCCACGAGGCGCCGGTGGAATGCCATCCAGATGAAATTTACCGAGCGTACTATTGTCCTTAGCCATCGAACGCTCACCCTGAAGCACATGCACTTCTACACTGGGCTGGCTATCCGCTGCGGTCGAAAAAATCTCACTCTTCTTTGTCGGAATTGTTGTATTTCTGTCGATAAGAGTCGTCCTGACACCACCAAGTGTTTCAATTCCGAGAGTAAGCGGCGTCACATCCAGCAGCAATAAATCTTTAACTTCGCCAGCTAGTACTCCAGCCTGCACGCCGGCCCCAATAGCTACCACCTCATCTGGATTCACGCCGCGGTGCGGTTCTTTACCGAATAGCTGTTTGACGATCTCCTGAACCTTAGGAACCCTGGTCGAACCACCGACTAGAACAACCTCATCGATACTGGACGGCTCAACCCCTGCATCAGACAAAGCGCGCTTAACCGGCTCAACCGTCCGCTGAAGCAGATCGTCAACAATTTGCTCGAATTTGGCACGAGTGAGTTTCTTTTGAAGATGCTTCGGGCCGGATTGATCTGCGGTGATAAATGGAAGGTTGATCTCGCTTTCCATCACTGTCGACAGCTCCATCTTGGCCTTCTCTGCCGCCTCCCTAAGGCGTTGAAGTGCCATCCGATCTTTACTGAGATCGATGCCTTCGTCGCTCTTAAATTCTCCAACTATCCATTCAATAATTCGCTGATCAAGATTATCGCCACCAAGATGTGTATCACCATTTGTTGATTTAACTTCAACAACTCCTTCTCCTACCTCTAAAATCGAAATATCAAATGTCCCACCGCCAAAGTCATAAACAGCAATGGTTTCATCTTTTTTCTTATCGAGCCCGTACGCCAATGCAGCAGCCGTAGGTTCATTAACAATACGTTTCACTTCAAGTCCGGCAATTTGACCAGCATCTTTCGTGGCTTGGCGCTGCGCGTCATTAAAATATGCCGGCACCGTAAGCACTGCCTCGTTAACCGCCTGGCCTAAATATTCCTCGGCCGCTTGCTTTAGTTTCTGCAAAATCATCGCCGACAATTCGGGCGGTGACATTTCCTTGCCGATGGCGTTAATACGGACATCACCATTCTTCGCACGCACCACCTCATAGGGCACCATCGTCATCTCTTCGTTCACTTCATCGAAGCGGCGCCCCATAAACCTTTTGATGGAAAAAATTGTATTTTCAGGATTAGTAACCGCCTGACGTTTAGCCACTTGGCCAACCAGCCGTTCATCCGATTTTGCAAAGGCGACGACAGACGGTGTCAGTCGATTACCTTCCGAGTTCGTAATGACAGTGGGTTCCCCACCTTCCATTACAGCCACCACCGAGTTCGTGGTGCCAAGGTCAATTCCAATAATCTTGCTCATGATGCGTTGTCCTTACAACATCGCAGCCAAACTCGCCGCGAATCAGATACGTGAAAGCCCCCAGATAACTACAGTAGGCTCAAAATTTAATTATTTATTATATGAGTCATATTATATCATGTTATCTAAGTAACTAGACTAATGTGTAGACTCTACAGCGAAACAAAAGAACCTTATTTCAAATAAGGCTTTGTATATCAATAACTTATAAGAAATGCTCTGTCTTAAGATGAAATGACGAGCGATGTCAAACCAAGACAAATGTATATCTTTAAAGAATCACACAGGTAAACTATTCCCGCGGAAACCCCAATTAAATCCAGTGGTCATTTAAAATCACTAAACGGAGTTCTTGTGAGTGCATTCTCTGACAGCAAAGTCCGCAGAGCTATCATTTTTAGTGTTTTTTCGATTACGGCATTAGTCGGATTAATTAGTGGCGCGCTGTTCGCGTACTCACCTGACCTACCTGAAATCGAAAACCTGGACGACTATACCCCTGGAACTATCACTCGCGTCTTCGACCGCAACAATAAACTGATCGGTGAATTTCAAACCCAGCGTCGAGACATCATCGGCTATGACGACATTCCAGAAGTTCTGAGAAATGCAATTGTCGCTGCCGAGGACGGCGACTTCTTTGATCATAACGGCATAAGCATACCTGCCGTAATCAGGACAATTCTTACTGACCTAGCTCGAGGCGAACTGGCCCAAGGCGCGAGCACTCTTACGATGCAACTCGCCAGAAACATTACAGTCGGCGGCGAGCGCCTAGGACTCGAAAAAAATTGGGAACGCAAGCTGAGAGAAATTTATTACACCTTCCAGCTCGAAAAGCGATACACCAAGAATGAAATTCTGACGCTTTACGCAAATGAGATGTATTTAGGCACGGCAACGCAAGCAGCAAACGGTGTCGAATCAGCGTCACAACTGTATTTTGGAAAAACAGCCAAAGACCTAACCCTAGGCGAAGCCGCCCTTATCGCGGGCATCTTTCAATCGCCAGCCCGCCAAAGCCCTCTCGCAAGCATCGAACGTGCAACAGCACGGAGAAACTACACACTCAGACGTATGGCCGCCGAAGGTTTCATTACAGCTGACACAGCGGATGCTGAAATGACCAAACCGATCGTGCTCGCACAACGACAACAACGCGCAAATTCGGTCGCACCTTATTTTCTAGAAGAAGTACGCCAGCATTTAGAACAAGAATACGGTGCAAACCGCCTATACGAAGACGGACTGACTGTGCGCTCAACGCTCGATATCGACTTACAACGTGCTGCCAACGAAGCAGTGTCTCAAGGCCTCCGAACCCTTGATAAACGTCATGGATTTCGCGGCGCACGAACCAACATCTTAAAAGGAGATAACCCCGTTTCAGTTATCGAAGACTTCTCTCATTCTCGATGGCAGTACCCGCTTGCTGTAGGCGATATGGTTCCCGCTATTGTTACAGGAACCACCGATAATAGCGTCGAAGTCCGAGTCAATAATCACATCCTAAGCATCGACGAAGACGGGTACCGTTGGGCACGACGTGCATCGGCTAAAGAACTGTTTGAGATCGGCGACCTCATTGATGTGACGCTTGTCGAGCTGCCAAATAGTGACCAGGAGCGTGGCAAAGCGACTCTGGACCAAGAACCAGAAGTCGAAGCCTCGCTCGTAGCGATAGACAATCGCACCGGCCATGTTCTAGCGATGGTTGGCGGCTATGATTTCCAACGAAGTAAATTCAACCGTGCGACACAGGCCTTTCGGCAGCTTGGTTCTCTTTTCAAAGGTGTTCTATACGCTGCCGCCGTTGACCAAGGGTACACAACAACTACCATTCTTGAAGATGAACCCGCCAGTTTTGAAGCCGGTCCGAATCAAGCTCCGTACAGACCAACTAACTATGACAACGAATACGAGGGTCCCATAACCCTACGATGGGCTCTTGAGGATTCCCGTAATGTCCCAGCGGTTTGGTTGATGAATGAGATAGGACCCAATACGGTTGTGGAATTTGGGAAACGTGTTGGATTCAGCTCCCCCATCCCCCCGTATCTTTCCGTCGCATTGGGAGCCGCCGAAGCAACGTTAATGGAAGTCACCAGCGCCTATTCCGTTTTCCCAAACCAAGGAAAACGAATGGTCCCGTTCATGATTGAACGCGTAATTGACCGAGAAGGACAAACACTTGAAGAACATCGGCCGCAATCCCACGATGCGCTTAGAGCAGATACCGCCTACATCATGGTCAGCTTAATGCGTGGCGTCGTGCAACGTGGAACGGCGCAACGAGCAAGGCGAGAATTAAATTGGCCAGTCGGTGGGAAAACGGGAACCATGGACGACTATACAGACGCGTGGTTCGTCGGGTTTGACCCTGACATTACGGTAGGTGTCTGGGTCGGTTATGACCAAAAAAAGACGATGGGAGACAACGAGCAGGGTGCGCGAGTTGCTCTTCCCATATGGATCGATTTCATGAAAGCCTACATAGGTGATCGTCAAACACCGCCCGGCTTTATACCGCCTGGGAATATTGTCTTCACATCAATCGTACCTAAAACAGGTGAGGTTGCTGAACCATGGGCTCGCGGTGTGATCCAAGAAGCATTTATTGCCGGCACTGAACCTGGAACCGCTTTCGGAAGACAGTAAATATCAGTCCACCCTTAACTCTTAATCGACAACACACAGTCTGGATTTGCTCAGCTACTGGAACCCTGACTGAGTTCTCCAGTAGCTTTCTTCATAAGGTATGTCTTAATAAACTCATCGATATCCCCGTCTAAAACGCGGTCGACATTCCCTTCATCTAGCTTTGTGCGGTGGTCCTTCACCATTCGATACGGATGAAGTACATAACTCCGAATTTGACTTCCGAAAGCAATGTCTTTCTTTTCTCCACCAATTTGCTCAAGTCGATCCTGTTGTTCCTGAAGCCGCCGGTCATACAATCTTGACCTTAAAACACTCATGGCCGCGTCTTTGTTCCGATGCTGTGAACGTTCATTTTGACAAGACACCACTATGCCTGTTGGAAAATGAGTGATACGGACGGCAGAATCAGTCACATTGACATGCTGGCCACCAGCCCCACTCGACCGATAAGTGTCAACCCGAAGATCTTTTTCATCTATTTCGACATCTACATCGTCTGGAAGTTCTGGCCATACAAAGACTGACGCAAATGAAGTATGCCTTCTTGCAGCCTGGTCGAAAGGTGAAATCCGCACTAATCGATGAACCCCAGCTTCTGGCAATAGTGAACCATACGCATAGTCCCCGACGACCGTAATGGTGGCACTCTTGACCCCAGCTTCGTCACCGGGCTGAGCCTCGATAATCTCCCTGGAAAACCCTCGACGCTCAGCCCAGCGTAAATACATCCGCAATAGCATCTCAGCCCAATCCTGAGATTCCGTTCCGCCTGCTCCAGGATGAATTGACAGAATCGCATTACGGCGGTCGTGTTCCCCGCCAAGCATCTTTTTGATCTCAGCCGCCTCAACCTCACTGTGAAGTCCGTCAAGGCCAGCCACTAGGTCGTCAATGACTTCTTCTCCTTGACTCGCCCACTCGACCAAAACTGCAAGGTCTTCACTTTTTTTGCCTAGTGATTCAGCGAGATCAAAATCCTCTTGTAGGCGACGACGATGTTGCAACACCCCTTGGGCGAGGTCCTGATCATTCCAAAATGTCGGATCAGCTGCCTGCTGCTCCAAGGCAGTGATTTCATTCTCTAATTTGTCAGGGTCAAAGATAGCTCCGAAGATCTTCTGCTCTTTTCACTAATCCTTGGTACCTGCGAACCTGTTCATCTAATGTTGTTTTCAATGCGAGACCTCCATTTCGTACTCATCACTCAACGTCGCCTCCAACCCAGCGCCAATACTGTAACGAACAGGCCTAAATAGGCGGGCATATCTCCAATACGGCCGTAAAAAGTTATGTCCGTCAACAATCGCACCTCACTTACAAGAACCGCTTCTTCGAAAAGAGCTGACCGGTCAATGATTCGTCCATACGGATCCACTATGCCGCTAATTCCCGTGTTAGCTGACCTAACAAGATAGCGTCCCTGTTCGATCGCGCGCATTCGAGCCATCTGGAAATGCTGATGCGGCGCAGCCGTAAGTCCGAACCATGCGTCATTCGTTATCGTTGTTAGTAGATCTGCACCTGCTAAAACCAACTCTCGAACTAAACCTGGGTAGATAATCTCGTAACAAATTGCTGTACTCACCCAGTCATCTTGAAACGGCAAAGCTTGGGCACTGCGACCAGCAGAAAAACTCCCGACAGCCTCAACCAGCGGAGAAACAAAGAACAGTGCATCCTGTAGCGGCACATACTCACCAAACGGGACCAAGTGTTGTTTCCGGTACACGCCAGTAGTCGCCCCGGACGGCCCAATCATATGCGCCGCGTTGTAGTACCGAGTTTGTTCGCCGGTCTGTATTTCTGTAGTTCCAATCAGTAGGTGAGTATTAGTTGCGCGAGCCGTGGACCGTATCATCTCACTTCGTTCATCATGGGCTAATGGAAACTGCGTCGCAGCCTCAGGCCACACGATCAACTCAGCCCCGGCGCCCGCAGCATCTCTCGTCTGTTTAAGATAGGTCGTTAAAATCGTATCTCGTCTTGTTCTGTTCCATTTATCATCCTGCGAGACATTCCCCTGCACCGCAGCTACCGTCAGAGAAGTTCCCTTATTGAGTAATACTGATCGCTCTAATCTCCAGACACCAAATGCGACCACAAGAACAAATACCGAGCCTGTGACCATCGCCGGCAGGCTACGTACATTACCGCGTTCGACCCAGCTGTAAGAGACGGTCGCGTTAACAGCAACTACTAAAATCGAAATACCAAGAACACCAACAATGCTGGCGGCCTGAGCTATCACTAGAAACGGCACTTGGCTGTAACCAAGGAGTAGCCAAGGAAACCCCGTAAATAAATAAATTCGCCCTAGTTCCATGGTTACCCAGACAGCAGGCGCAAACATAAGTCCGGCTCGACCGAACTGCTTAACCAGAACGGCTATCGAAATGGCAAAGCCCGCAATAAATAATCCAAGGAAACTTACGAATACAAGATGAACCAACCAAGCCGCCACAACAGGTAACCCTCCGAAATCAACCATGACGGTGGGAATCCAGTAGATCGTTCCTGCAAAATGAACAACTCCGGCTACTAACCCAAGCCAAAATGCGTTTATCGAAGTTGCAGAACAAACCGCAGTCAAGAGCGGCACCAATGCAACCCACGCAAATAGAGGATGCCCAACACTCGGAAAACTGAGCGTAAGCAAAAGACCCGTAAAAGCAGCTAAGGAAAAGGGCCGCACGAATGCCGTCCCTAGTGTGTAATCCATGGCTTGAGCTGTTCATTTTGCTCAAGTCGATTCTTGATCCGCTCGGCTTCTTGACGATCGCTATATCTCCCGACGCGAACGCGGAAGACTTGCACTGGAGCATCCTCGCCCGGAGGTGCGACAAATGCCTCATAGCCTTTTTCAATGAGACTCGAAGCGACACGCTCTGCAGCCGTCCGATCCCGCAAGGACATCACCTGCACAGTAAATCCATCTCCTTCGACAATTGAGCTATCCACATTCGTATTTTTCACGTCTGAATGAACCGCAGGATTCGTCGGCATGATCACAGGAGGCACTTCAATTAATCCGACATTATCACTACCAATGATATCTTCATCACTATCAGGCATCGGCCTAGGTGCCTCTATCGCCAATCTCTCTTCGGTATCCGATATTCCCAATAAAGCATCCTCTTCAGATGATTGATTCTGCTGCAGTCTCGAGCCATAGCTGAATTCATCGCCCGTCAGCACTGCCGCTGACGGTTCGGCGCTCTGTCTCTCAAGGATAGTTGCTGGCCTCTCATCTGCATATGAGCTCGTAGTGCCGTTACTTACAAGTCCCGGTCCGGACACCGCTCGATCCAAAGGCACACCCCGACCAACCAAAAGACCAAAAAGAAAAACTACGACGGCAACAACAGTTGCAGACATAAAAAGAAAAATGATCTGCTTTGGACTTGGCGAAAACTCGTTGGGTGCAGGTTGAGACACTATGCTCCGTCACGTTTTCCAGATAGCGCCTGCAAAATATCGATCGGTAACGGAAAAACAATCGTTGAGTTCTTCTCGCCCGCGATCTCGGTTAGCGTCTGCAAATACCGCAACGTCATCGACCCGGGCTCTTTCCCAATAACAGCAGCTGCCTGAGATAATTTCTCGGACGCAATAAACTCGCCGTCGGCGTGGATGATTTTAGCACGCTTCTCCCGTTCAGCTTCCGCTTGTCTGGCCATTGCCCGCTGCATATCAACAGGTAAATCAACGTGCTTTACCTCGACCGATGACACCTTAACACCCCATGGGTCAGTGTGCTCGTCCAAAATCCGCTGAAGGTCATGGTTCAACCGTTCACGTTCAGAAAGAAGGCCGTCGAGTTCGACTTGCCCAAGAACACTCCGTAATGTTGTTTGTGCCAACTGAGAGGTTGCGTAATGAAAATCCTCCACCTCGACAATAGATCGCTGTGGCTCCATTACGCGAAAGTAAACAACCGCATTTACTTTGACCGACACATTGTCCTTAGTAATAACATCCTGCGGTGGCACATCCATGACGATGGTACGTAAACTGACCCGCACAAGACGGTCGATTGGCGCGAACACTAAAATTACGCCGGGGCCTTTAGGCGCCGGCAGGAGTTTGCCGAGACGAAAAATAACCCCGCGTTCGTACTCACTAAGAATCTTGATTGAATTCGCAAGATATAAAAAAACGCCAAAGAGCACTATTAGCGGAAATCCCTCGATCATCATGTCTCGGACCTTTCGTATGATTTCGTTTTGACAGGTTCGACTGTGAGTGTCATACCCTCAACAGCCACCACGCGTATTTTTTCGCCCTCACAAACATCAGCACTATCTGATTTTGCAAGCCAGATCTCCCCACGCGTCACAACACTACCAGTCTTACCTGGAGAAATGTCGGTTCGAACCTGACCAATCTGGTCGATCATTCCCGTAACTCCAGTCACCGAAGCCGTTCGCTGCGCGCGAATCCCCAAACGAGCTAAACCTGCAGTGATCAAGCCAAGCGTCAACATCGACGACAATATGAAGGGCCAGCCAAGTTGAAATTCTGGCGCCGAAGAATCCACTAACATCACAGCACCAATCACCATACTTACAATGCCGCCAGTTGCCAGCAGACCGAACGTCGGTGTAAACATTTCAAGAACAAGCAGCAATAATCCAAAGGCAATCAGTAGTAACCCAACGTAGTTGATCGGAAGTATCTGGAAAGCAAAGAATGCAAGAAGCAGACAGAGCCCTCCGACGACACCTGGAACCGTTGCGCCTGGATTCCACAGCTCGATAGTTAACCCTAAGCTTCCCAAACTAAAAAGTAATACTGCGATTTGCGGATGTGCAATCGCACTCAGTAACTGCTGACGCCACGTCATTTCAGTCATGACGACGCTCGCATCTTTGGTACTCAGCGTCTCAATATCACCATTCCAGCGCCGCACTTGCTTCTGGTCGAGCTGCTCGAGAAGGTCATCAAGATCCGCCGCAATTAAATCAATCAGTGGCGGGTCAGCTGCAAGTGCTTCGTCCTCCGTAAAGGAACGACTCTCCGTAACCGCCTCCTCCGACAACCTAACATTACGCTCACGTTGACTAGCCAGAGACCGTGCATAGGCCGCAACATCAGATGCTGCCTTCTGAGCAGCGGTGTCATCCATCGCCGCCCCTGTCCCAGAAACTGGATGCGCCGCGCCGATGTGTGTGCCCGGAGCCATCGCCGCAATATCCGCCGCAATCGTTATCAAAAATCCGGCGGAAGCCGCACGTGTGCCACTTGGCCCAACATAGACGACGACGGGAGTTTTCGATTCGATAATACTGGTATTAATTTCGCGGGTAGAATCGACCAGCCCTCCCGGCGTTTTCAGCATTAGAACTACCAGTTCGACTTCTTGGTCTGCTGCACGGTCGAGTGTCTGCGCGATGTACTCGGCTGATACTGGGTGAATAAGCGCATCCACGTCAGCCACTAAAACTACATTTCGACCTTGGGAATCCTGCTGTTGTGCGTATAACCAAACTGCTGAGAAAGCAGTCATCCACAAAAGTCCTAGTGTGTAAATGAACTGCAGGAAGACTCTTAGACGACGGCGTAGGCGCATGACCAACATGGTCTTTAACTCGTGCTAAATTCACGTTATCTGAGTGCATTGACTGTGTCAACGAACTACAGATCCTGTTTAACACTGAATCATTCGATCGTAGCGCAAACTATCAATACGCGTGAGACCACGAATGAAACCAACAATCTCCGTTCCGGAAGAAATATTTGGTAAGGTTACCGACACGAATGTCGACGGCCGCCATCTTAGCCGGAGGACAGGCCCGTCGGTTCGGCGGGTGCCAAAAACCGCTACTCCCTCTTGGTCATCAACGAATTGTGGACCATTTACTCGATGTATTGGGCACGGTCGTAGATAACATCTTCGTGGTTGCCAATGACCAAGAACAATACCAAACCTGCAATGTTCCGGTAATTAAGGACATCGCAGCGAACCTCGGACCCATTGGCGGCCTGTACACTGCGCTGTCGTACTCCGAATCTAATCAGGTGCTTATAGTCGCTGGTGACATGCCGTTTCTAAATGCTGAGTTTCTTCGATATCTCCTCGAACAGGGACAATTTACTGATATAGCAATACCTCGCACAGCAGACGGCTATCAACCCCTCTGTGCCTCGTATCGTCATACTTGTGTCAATGTCGTCGCTACCCACATCAAAAAACGTTCTCTCAAAATGACGAACTTACTGTCTGACATAACTCATTGCGAAGTAAGCGAAGATAAAATGATTAAGTTCGATAGACACGGCAGCATGTTTCTCAACATCAATACCCCAGCCGATTACGCCAGAGCGCTCTCACTAGCTGCCTATCACGCCTTATGATTCTGCCTATCCAAAATACACTGCGAACTCGTATTCAAGACGTTTTAGCCGAGCTTTACGAGCTTAAACCAGCAGACATTCCAGATATCAATATTCAGTACCCTCCCAAACGAACGATGGGGGACTTAGGTATAACCGTTGCGTTCGAACTCGCACGGTCCCTTCGCAAGGCACCTCGAGCAATCGCAAATGAAATCGTTCAGTCGATCGGAGCAATTCAAGGAATCAGTCATGCCGAAGCCGCTCCAAACGGGTACGTGAATGTGTTCCTTGATCGAACCGTCTTCACACGGCATGTCTTAGGCCCGCACACAAAACCGTGCCCTCGTCAGACTTCCAAAGCAATCGTCGAGCACACCGCCATAAATCCCAACAAAGCAGCCCACATCGGGCACTTAAGGAACGCTGCATTAGGAGACACGCTTGCTCGCGTTTTACGGTTTCTCGGTAACGGTGTTGAGGTACAAAATTACATTGACGACACCGGCGTTCAAGTTGCCGACGTAATCGTCGGGTTCCAGCAGCTTGAGAACGCCACGAGCGCACACGTCAAAACGCTAAGTGAACAATCCCGCTTTGACTATTACTGCTGGGACCTCTATGCCCGTGTTACCGACTGGTATGACGAAGATGAATCACGACTCCAATACCGCACGGACACATTGCATGCGCTCGAATCGGGCTCGAATGAAACCGCTGAACTGGGCGCGCTAATTGCACACCGTATCGTGAACTGCCATCTCGCGACGATGGCCCGGCTGAACGTCGATTACGATTTGCTCAGTTGGGAAAGCGATATCCTTCGATTGCATTTCTGGTCTCGAGCCTTCGAAATACTACAAGCCGCTGATGCTGTCTATCTGGAAACGACCGGCCCGCAAACGGGATGTTGGGTGATGCCGATTACAGAAAGCAGCTCTGGCGCCAGCACCATTCCAGAAACCCCCGAAGACGACAACGAGAGTGGAGGCCCAAAGTCACGCACGAAAGTAATCGTTCGATCAAACGGAACTGTCACCTATGTAGGCAAAGACATCGCGTATCAATTCTGGAAATTCGGCATTCTTGATAAAGATTTTTACTATCAACGACATGCCAAACAACCGTCAGGACGTGATTGCTGGTCAACCACTTCGACACCGAACGATCACACAAACACAGCTGATAGCGCTATAGCCTTTGGACACGCTGACTCCGTTTACAACGTGATCGATACACGACAATCCTATCTACAACAATTACTCAAAAAAGCATTGACGGCCATCGAGCACGAAAATGAGGCGGATCATTCGGTTCACGTGTCATACGAAATGGTTGCCCTGTCTCATGCCACCGCACGGACGCTCGGACATTCTGGCGATGTGGACACTTCGCGCCCATTCGTCGAGGTCTCAGGTCGTAAAGGGCTCGGTGTTAAGGCCGATGACCTGCTGGACCTACTCATCACAGCGGCAAAAAAAGAAGTAATCGCAAGACATAATGACCTCTCGCAGGACTCCCCAGAGGCTGAGAACATTTCGACGGCGATTGCTGTCGCTGCTGTGCGTTACTTCATGATCAAATATTCAAGAGGAAAACTCATCGCGTTTGATATTGATGAGGCAATGAGCTTCGAAGGTGAAAGCGGCCCATACGTCCAGTATGCAATCGTCCGTGCCACGAATATCCTCAAAAAACTCGAAGCGCAACAGGGTTGCACAGAAGTGAATATTCTCGATGAGATTCAAACGCTGGAGGACAGTGCTCTCACTCAACCGTCCTCGGATATTTGGGAACTACTTTTCGAGTCATCGCGACTGGATGACATCGCTGACCAAGCGGCTCGAACTCTGGAGTTATCCGTTCTCGCTAAGTATGCTTTTTCACTCGCTCAATCATTCAATACTTTTTATCACCGGTGCCCAGTAATTGCCGAAACCGACCCTGCCATCAGATTATGGCGAGCGGTTGCCGTAATTTATTGCCGACGACAACTCAAGCAAGCACTGAACTTGATGGGCTGTGAAGCACCGACTCGGATGTAACCCGCTCAAACTGCAATAAACGACAGTGTCAGCGACCGTGGAGTTCAGTCGTACAATAAAGGCGGAAGCCTAAAGTGACTAACCAAGAGCCTATCGGTCGCAATAGTGACCGCATCCTGAAATGCTTCAGAAGCCATCCGAGAACGAAATGGTTCGAGAGAAGCCCTAGCCTCTGTTTCTAATTTTCGAGTCAATATTTGGTCTGCAGATGCACGAATACTCATCATCAGTTCTTCGTCAAATAATTTTAGTTTTGTAATCACTTCTTCTCGAGCACGTCCCCGTAAACTTTTCGCAGATTTACGAAACAAGTTCACAGATTCCACTATCTTCGATACTCGCCGCGAAAGTTCGGAGTCATTAGAAACACCTGTCGGCATCTCGGACCAGAACTCTAATCGTGCAATGACTTCATCAAGGTGCGCTACCAATGTCGCTCGTGAGTTAGGCCTTTCGACCGCCGACTCAGGCGCCGCTGACACGCCAACAAAAGGCTCCTTCACCGTTTGACTAATGCCAACCGCACGACGCCATTGGTCAAACAAGTCAAGCACATCGCCTTCACAAAATTCAATTCGTAATGGTCTTCGCCTTGCACCATCACCGCAATAGCGAAGATGTCTTCTCTCTATCGCCCGCTCAACAATACCCAGCGGAATGCCGGTTTCCTCCCAACTACAAACCATTTCAAATGCCGGACCAACCACACGGATAAGGTGACCGTCGTTCTTACGACAAAGAAGCGACTCTACCGCACGACAATACTCACCCGTACTCAACAGTTATATTCCCAAACGCACCGAAGACCGATAAGCGTAAGGTCGTCGCAAACTTTATCAATCCGAGTAGTCTCGGAGGCCACCGCGTCTGCCAATCCCCCTGTCGCAACACACCACACTTCCCCCTCAGTCTGAACCTCTCTTCTTAGCCGGTCCAAAATGCCTTCAACCATCGCTACATAGCCATAAAACAAACCCGACTGCATAGAAGATACCGTTGTGCGACCAATTAGTGCCTCTGGTTTTCTGACCGCAACCATAGGCAGGCGTGCGGCACGATTAAATAATGCCTCGGCGGAAATGTCGACACCAGGACAAATCACACCACCGCAATATTCTCCACTACTTGAGATCACATCAAACGTTGTCGCCGTGCCAAAATCCACAACCACCATTGGTCTAGATGGTTGGCCGTACAACTGCAGCGCAGCAACACCATTCACCAAGCGATCGGCACCAACTTCCATTGGGTTCTCGTAACGAATTGGGAGTCCAGCATTGCTGGCGTCAACTACGAGGACTGTTTTGTTAAACCCAATTTTGACCATTTCAGAAACGGTTGTCGTCAGTAGAGGCACCACCGAAGACAACACAACGCCATCAATATCATCAGGCTGAACACCTCGTTCAACAATAAGTCGACTTACCAAAACCCACAATTCATCGACGGTCCGACCTGACAAGGTAGTCAACCGCCAACTAACTCGAAGTGCATCGCCATCAAAGATGCCAAATACGATATTGGTATTGCCAACGTCTATAGCCAACAGACTCATGGTACGATTACAGCTCCCACATAAGTTCACCACCAACGACACGTTCACGTCTACCTTCACAATCCACTAGAAGCGCACCCGAGTCGTCAATACCGGCCGTGACACCTTGGCACCGAGTTCCTCTCACTTCCCATGACACCATTGCGCCGCAACTACATGCGGATAGATTTCGCCACCGGTTAAGTACACGCTCCGAACCAAATGTCTCAACACACGCCCGCCAGTTTAAGAGCTGGACAAGAATTTCCGCGCATAGGCTCCCTCGTTCAACTGGCTGTCCGACCACCGTCTCCAAAGAAATCGCGACCTCTGTTAACTCAGGTGGAAAACTGTGCTCTCTAATATTTACGCCAAGTCCGAGCACAACGCCCTCACCAGCTCCGACAGGTAAAGTCTCCGCCAAAATGCCTGCAACTTTTAGAAAACTGCTGTCGACCGACCCACACCGATTAGAAATCAACACATCATTCGGCCATTTAAGCTCAACCGGCAGACCAAGTTGCTTCTGAATCGACTCAGCAACCGCAACACCTGCGAGCAACGGGATAATCGGAGACGGCTCACCCTTGAGAATGACCGACATGTACAAACCAACATCTGACGGAGAATGCCAAGCGTGTCCCCTACGACCACGCCCTGACGTCTGGCTACCGGCGACAACAGTGGTTCCATCCACGGCGCCAGATTTTGCCAGTAAGACAGCGTAATCATTTGTGGACGTTGCTACAGTGAGGTATTCCAACACACACTTGTTAAGCTCTGTACGCGCGGCGCACGCTACCGCTAGATCATCAGGCAATGATGTACTACTCACGGCATCGACCTTATATCTAGGCTCATATCGACCGCTGCGGCCGAATGAGTGAGAGCCCCAACGGAAATATACGTGGGCTGAAGCGCGGCTAACGCATCAATTCGATCAAGGGTAACGCCACCGGATACCTCAGTCATAGCGCGTCCTCGGCAACGTACAATTGCTTCCCGCAATTCATTCAGTGTCATGTTGTCGAGAAGAACAGTATCAACACCTAATTCCAATGCCTCGTCAACTTCTGTCAAATTCTGAGCTTCAATTTCAATAGCCATATCCAGACATTTCGCCCTGACGCGGTTGACTGCGGTGGAGATTGAACCAGCTAATCGAATATGGTTATCCTTAATTAAGAGACGATCATCAAGTGCAAAACGGTGATTAACAGCACCGCCTGCTCGTACCGCATACTTCTCGAGTGCACGAAACATCGGGGTCGTCTTCCTTGTATCAAGAATCGTTGTACGACTTGCCGCAGCTTTGACATAACGACGCGCAGCAGTAGCAATCCCCGTCAATCGTTGAATAAAGTTAAGAGCAGTTCGCTCGGCCTTCAGTAAGGCTTCAGCATTCCCTTCCAAAGTAACAACCAAGTCACCGGCTTTACACTCGTGCCCATCTGACTTCTTATTAACGACGAGCACTGCTGGCTCAACCTGGCGAAACACCTCAATCGCAATATCCAATCCAGCGAGCACACACCACTCCTTGGTACGCAGCTCTCCACGAGCCCGCTGGCCTGTCGCGATCGTCGCCTCTGTCGTTCTGTCACCCTGACCAAGATCTTCGCACAGTGCAGCACGAACAATGTCTCTATAAAATTCAATACCAAGCGCTTCAAGAGAAGCAGTCATAACGAACTTAGCTCCTCGAGTATTAGTTCGAGCTTTTCTTGCCGTTGAGCTATCGCAGTCTCTTTTTCTCTGGTCTCACGGACAACCTCAGGATCAGCACGAGATACAAATGATTCGTTCGATAGGCGTTTTTGTAAACCTTGGCGCTGTTGGATATTTTTTTCTAGCTCGCGAGACACACGGGCTTTTTCCTTCTCGCGATCCACAATTCCTGCGAGTGGAATATGAATTTCAAAATCTCGAACAATCCGCCTGACAGTATCTGGACTCCGAACCATATCTCGATCAAATTCAACCGAGCTAATACCTCCCAGTCTCATCACATGAACAAGATTACTCTTGAGCGTATCCGTCACTTCCGGAGTAGCACCCTGCACAAATGCGGTAATCTTCTGGGACGGTAGAACACCCCATTCAGATCGAACGGTTCGAATAGAAGTGACGACCTCTTGAATGAGTTGCATCGTGGCAACAGCAGAAACATCATTCCACTCTTCTACTAACTTCGGAAATTCTGCAAGAGTGATCGTCTGCCCGGAACCATCAGGTAGAACTCCTGCCCCCGAATGCCGAGGAAGAGCCTGCCAAATCTCCTCAGTTACAAATGGGACGAACGGATGCAACATCCGAAGCACCCGATCATGAACCTCGAGAAGCACGGCCACGGCTTGGTGGCGTAAACCCGTTTCGTTTTGAAGTTCAGGCTTAATTAGCTCGATGTACCAATCAGCATATTCGTGCCAGACGAAATGATAGAGACGATCTGCGCCGACATCGAATCGGAAATCAGTAAGAGCATCGTTAAGCTCTTCAGCCAATTGACTACAACGATGCAAAATCCATCGATGGATTAAATCAAGAGTTGAGACGGCTGGTAATTCTGGTCGCTCCACCATTGAATCAGGAATATTCATGAGCACGAAGCGGGAGACATTCCAAAGCTTGTTTATGAACTGTCGGTACGCGCGAAGCCGCCCCTCAGACAACGAAATGTCCATGCCAGGGGTCGCTAATGCGGCAAGCGTAAAACGAAATGCGTCAGCGCCGATATCGTTCATCAATTCAAGAGGATCAATTACGTTCCCCTTCGACTTGCTCATTTTCTGACCGTGCTCATCCCGAACTAAAGACGTGATGTAAACCGAGCGAAATGGAACTTCCTGCTGAAACCACAAACCGAGCATCATCATCCTCGCTACCCAAAAGAAAATGATGTCGTGCGCTGTAATAAGAACAGTCGTCGGGTAGTAACGACGAAGATCTGCGGTATCGTCAGGCCAGCCAAGAGTACTGAATGGCCACAGACCAGAGCTAAACCACGTATCGAGGACATCAGTTTCTTGCCGAAGTACTCCACCGCATGAACACGTCTCTGGCGTCGATTCAGAAACAACAAGTTCCCCGCAAGCGTCACAGTACCAAGCAGGAATTCGATGCCCCCACCATAGCTGACGCGAAATGCACCAGTCATGAATATTGACCATCCATTCGTTATACGTCTTAGTCCAGTTATCCGGAAAAAACTGCGTACGGCCATCCGAGACAGCATCAATTGCCCGCTCAGCAAGCGATTCAATTTTAATGAACCACTGCTTTGACAGCAGTGGTTCTACGACGGTCCCACACCGCTCGCAATGTCCGACGGCATGCTCATGGTCTTCAACACGATCGAGCAGTCCATCAATTTCAAGCGCAGCAACGATCGCCTTTCGTGCGACGAACCGGTCTTGCCCTGCATATGCCAGAGTGTCTTTCGACATCCGTCCATCCTCATCAATAACGGACAACTGAGGCAGGTTATGGCGATTACCTATCTGGAAGTCATTCGGATCATGAGCCGGAGTAACCTTGACTGCGCCCGTCCCGAATTCAGGGTCAACGAAACTATCAGCAATGACAGGGATATCTCGCCCAATAAGGGGTACCCGCAATGTTTTCCCAACAAGATCACTGTAACGTTCATCGTCCGGATGCACCGCCACGGCCGTATCGCCCAACATCGTTTCCGGTCGTGTAGTCGCTACAACAACGAAGCCTGCTCCCTCGGAGTGAGGATAGCGAAGGTAATACAGCGACCCGTTCGTCGGTTTGTGGATAACTTCCAGGTCAGACAATGCGGTTCGACATCGAGGACACCAACTTACAAGATACGTGCCACGATAAATGAGACCTTCTTCGTACAACGATACGAAGACACGCCGAACGGCACGCGATAGATCATCATCCAAGGTGAATCGTTCACGAGACCAGTCAACGGACGAACCAAGTTTTCGCATCTGACTGGTAATGGTGCTGTGACTCTTTTCAACCCAACTCCAAACTCGCTCTTCAAAAGCCTCACGGCCAAGGTCGTGCCGTGATTTACCCTCTTTCGCAAGCTGTTTTTCTACGACGTTTTGTGTCGCAATCCCCGCATGATCCGTACCAGGCAACCATAGAACATCAAACCCACACATCCGCTTCCAACGCGCCAATACATCAGGAATCGTTTGGTTGAGTGCATGCCCAATGTGCAGCCACCCCGTTACATTCGGGGGAGGCAAAACCATGCTGAATGGCGGACGGCCAGATTTAGGGTCTGCTCGAAAAGCTCCAATTTTTTCCCAGTAGGCATACCATTTGGGATCAACCGCAGAGTGTTCAAAAACTTTTGATAACTCACGCATATTGAGGGATCGTATCAGGACGGGCGGGAAAACAAATTCACTGTACGCACGGCTATAACCGCACTCCAGGACGCTTTCTAATCTGTTGTGAGTTTCATTCGAGTAATTTCAGCACGAACAAGGCGTTCTGCAACCTCTGATACGACATCCGCCGTTATCTCTCGTACGATAGAGGCAGTCATCCTGGAAACGACTTGATCTCGGAGAGACTCCAGCATTTCGTCTGTGACTAAACTAGCCGGCGGATCCGGCACACTACTCGACGCACCTACAGTCTCACCGTTTCGATCTTCTTCTGCTTCCAAATATCTTCTGAATGCCTTCGAAAGAACGGAGTCGATCTCATGTGTCTGGGCCAAGCTGCCTGAGGACGAACCAGACTCCGCCGGAAGCACTGTGGGACTCACCTCGACTACCCGTGCAGAGTCAGCCGATGGTCTGCTATCCAATAGTTCTTTTACTTTTTTAATCACTTGATTCGGTTCAAAAGGTTTAACGAGCACACCGTCACATCCAGCTTCCTTAGCTTGAGCTTCATTCACCGGCTCAAATGCACCTGCAAGCAATACGACAGGCACATTATGCGTCGCTCCTGACTTAACAAAGGACGCCACTTCATATCCATTCTTGTTAGGCATATTCACGTCGACCAAAACAATATCTGGAGTTTCTTTCCTAATAGCGTCAACAATTTGCGAGCCATCGCCAACGGTCACGACCTCGATATCTTCATCGACGAACGTAAGCTGGACAACCCGTTGAATGGTAACGCTGTCGTCTGCAAGTAACAGCTTATGAGGCATTTGGTCGGAGGCTACTTGTCCGCTGGTCGGCAGTCAAGCCATCACGACTCGAACTATTCCGGTCGAACATTCGCATGGATAAAATCGACAATTGCCTGCATCGGTGTGCCAGGTTGAAACACGCCTTCAATTCCAATCTCCCGAAGTCCAAGCAAATCGGCATCTGGAATAATCCCGCCAAGAACCACAAGGATATCTTTAAGTTCTTTCTCTGCCAATAACGTCATGAGCCGCGGACAAATATGATTATGAGCGCCAGACAAAATCGACACACCGATCACATCTGCATCTTCTTGCAGCGCTGCCTCCACAATTTGCTCCGGTGTCTGACGAAGACCCGTATAGATAACCTCCATACCGGCATCGCGCAAAGACCGAGCAATCACCTTTGCACCGCGATCATGACCGTCAAGCCCTGGCTTTGCGATAACGACTCTTATGCGTCGCACGTACCCTCCCCAGCAACTGAGTTTCGATTTCTAACACACCAAGAACAACTAAAGTGCCGGAGACTCTTCATATTCTCCCCACACACTTCGAAGTGTGTCGCACATCTCGCCGAGTGTCGCCTCCGTACGGGCGGCCTCAATAATCAATGGCATAAGATTATCCGTGCCTTTGGCTGCCCTACCTAAAGCCTCAAGCGCACGAAAGGCACTCGTTTCATTTCGTGACTTTCGAAGACTTTCAATTCTTTCAAGTTGTTGCGCCGCCACCTGATCATCGATCAAAAGCGTTGGCACTGATAAAGGCACGCCGTCAACATACTGATTAACACCCACCAGTGGCGACTCACCCCGATCGAATGCCTGCTGCTCTCGATAAGCACTGTTCGCGACTTCTCGTTGCGGATAACCAGCTTCAATCGACGCTACCATGCCGCCACGACGATCAATTTCCTCGAAGTATCCACGCGCACTGGCTTCCAATTTCGCTGTTAATGTTTCGATATAGTAGGACCCGCCGAGTGGATCGATTACAGATGGCGTACCGGTCTCATAGGCAAGAATTTGCTGCGTCCGTAATGCTAACAACGCCGCCTCGCGGGTCGGAAGCGCTAGTGCTTCATCAAGCGCATTAATATGCAATGAATTTGCTCCACCTAAAACCGCGGCCAAGGCCTGCAATGTTGTTCGAACAACATTGTTGTAAGGCTGCTGCGCCGTAAGTGTCACACCCGATGTCTGCGCATGGAACCGCAATTTGTGAGACCGCTCATCTCTTGCACCAAATCTATCGCGCATAGCCGTCGCCCACACTTTCCGAGCGACTCGATACTTCGCAATCTCCTCAAAAAAGTTATTGTGAGCATTAAAGAAAAAAGAAATCCGCGGCGCAATGTAGTCGACATCAAGACCTGAGTCGACTGCATGTTGAACGTATTCCATTCCGTCACTCAAAGTGAATGCAAGCTCTTGAGCCGCTGTCGATCCAGCCTCTCTAATGTGATACCCGCTAACGGAAATGGTATTCCAGCGAGGCACATGGTTCGCACAAAAAGCCACGACGTCCGTTACAAGGCGCATCGAAGGATCAGGCGGATAAATGTACTCTTTCTGAGCAATATATTCTTTGAGAATGTCGTTCTGAATAGTCCCAGAAAGTTTTGCCCAATCAGTCCCTTGTTCTTCTGCGACGACGAGATACATCGCCATCAGCATTGCGGCTGGCGAGTTAATCGTCATCGAGGTCGTTATCTGTTCGAGTGAGATATCGTTGAATAATCTCCGCATGTCGGCCACACTTGACACGCTGACGCCACATCTTCCGACCTCACCAATTGAAAGGTCATGGTCAGGATCTCGCCCCATTAGAGTGGGTAAATCGAATGCCACACTCAGACCTGTTCCACCTGCTTCCAGTAATTCGTGATACCGACGATTCGTTTCCTCTGGCGTTCCAAAACCAGAAAACTGGCGCATTGTCCAAAGCTTTTCACCATACCCAGTGGTGTGAATGCCACGGGTAAAGGGAAATGAACCAGGATCATTTAAATCCTCGCCGTATGTAATACCAGCCAAATCATGCGCACTGTATAGATACTTACGATTAGCATCTTCAGAAACGTCCACACCGAGACCGACAGTACTATTGTTTTTCTTCGGAAAATCCATGCACGTACTTTAGGCGCCTAAGCGAAACGCTAGAAGCTCTATTGCTTCGCTCTCTGGCGTTTCAGCCGTCAACTCGATGAGGTATTCGCCAGGAGCGAGAAATGAAGGAAGGAACTCAACCTGGTATGGCTGTCCATCTGATGCTGGCCTTAGTGTTAACGGAAACATCACATCACCGCGCCGATTCAATAATTGCGCGTGAACTTCTGGCACTAGGTCACCTGGCGCATAGGCATTAAATCGAACCATTAAGTAATCCGTTCGGCGAAAATTCCGTGAAGCAGTTGGCGGGATTGTCCAATCTTCTGATAGTTCTCGATATTCCAATGCATTACGTGCACGTATGAAGGACGGCGTACTAAATACAATTTCAGGTGCCGTAAAATCAGGCACAGAAATCTCATTCCGGTCCCGGTCGAGCACCTCTCCAGCATCTCCTTCAATTGCAAGACTGATCTGCATTACTCCTGGATCAGCCTCAAACTCTAAAGATGCGCCTTCAGAAGAACCACTCGCTGTATTCCGATCTCCCGTCGTACCTCGACCTGGCCCCACCGACTCAGGAACCCGCCCACGAAAATACGCATCGCCGTTGTTTCCCATTGCGGTAACCAAAACCCTGGACGCCTGAGCACTGCGTCGTCCTCTCTCTAACACCGGTTCCCACACAAAAGTTATGCGCGTCTTTCCATTGTCAGCCCGGGAACTTCCAAACCACGTTCTGACAAGTTGCCCTCGGCGCTGTTCTGACAATGCACCCAGTGCAACATCAACTGCCCGGGGAGGCTCATCACTCGCAGATCTCAACGAACGTTGAATATCGAGCTCCGTAATCGCCCAGTAGCCTTTCCGTGCCCGCAAATTAACCTGTGGCCTACCCACACGGACTTCGATCTCATGAAATTCACCATCGGTCGCTTGTAACGTAGAGTTGTAACCAAGCAGGTAATAGGCATTTGAATCGTCGAGCATTTGCTGCAGCCCGGGACCAAAATCATTCTGATTAATGATGGCGCGTCCGTCGGTCTCTTCTGACAAAATCCTCAATGTGTCCTGCGTTCGACGCAACTGACGCGCGTCCGTCTGTAAAGCGATCGTTGGACCACTCACATCAAACTCTTGAACCGCTAACCCTCTGGGGTCGAGGGTATAAATAGACGTATTAAAACGCGTCGCTGTCTGAAATACCCGCCGCAAATCACTGATAACCTCATCTTGCTGAAAAAACGACGCTACTTCTTCCATTGAGCCGTTGCCCGCGAATGGATCGTACCTGGCCGGATTCATGGCCGGGTCAACTCCCGTCGTCGCATTCATTGCGCGCATCTGAGGTGGCACATAATTCGAGTAGCCTTCGCTAACAAGAAGTACTGACTTGCGTCCCTCACGCATGGAGCCGAGGTAAATCATTAGGCCCTTGAGCGCCGACAATGAAACGTCATTTCTCATTCGTTCAACAATTTCAGTTGGGTAATGGTTGTAAGCCGACTCAAATTGATTGCGAACGTCATATCTATATTTGACACCTTCAAATGAAGCAATAGCGTTGATCACAGCCTGATGATTTCGTGTCAACCGAACCGCTTCTAACGGCATCAGTGGAAACATGACCCCAACGAGGTCAGTCGGTATCAGGCTATTCTCAAGAAATTCAACGAGTAACTGACGTGCACGAAAACTATTGCCCTGTCGTACATGATAGTCATCAAGAAAAATAACAAACACGCGAACATCTGCCTGAGAAGCCGCCCGCTCCTGATCAGACCGTCGACGACCAATCTCGACAAGTGGGGACTCCTCCAAGGAGGGAAGCTGATCGACCTGGACAAGTTGAAAAGAATCGATCTCTTGCTTGATCCCGTCTTCATATATCTCAAAGTCATCCGCTGCAAGATCAAGAACAGAATTGCCTTCTTGGTCCGTTACCGTGGCATCCACTCGAACATAGTTGATCCCACTACGAAAAATAGGCGCCTGTTGGTCAGGATTCTCAAGCGTCTCACCTGGCACAAGCGAAACGTCGTCGGTAATGTCGCCATCGGAAGTAGTCGTGGCGATTGCGGTATCCTGATCAGGCGGTTGCTGCTGTCTGGCATCTCCACTTGCCACAAACAGCACGCTCAGCACCAAACCAACAATGATCCATTGTCGAGTCATACGATTCCAAAAGGTAGGCGTATACAGTCTCAATGATAACATCGCTTGATGGGAAAACTGACGTCATATGTCTGATGTAAATCTGCACAATCCACCGCTAACAAATCTGTCCGAAGAAGAACAATTATTAAAAGCAAATGTACAGGCATTTGCCAAAAAAGAGATTTCCCCGTTAGTCCGAGAAATGGACGAATCGGCATCGATTCCACGCAGTCTTATCGATCAATTGTTCTCTCTTGGACTTATGGGAATTGAAGTGCCGGAACATTATGGTGGCGCCAACGGCTATTTTTTCCTCTCCATACTCGCGGTGGAAGAACTCGCTCGAGTCGACCCAGCGGTCGCTGTCGTGGTTGATGTCCAAAACACGCTCGTTGTTAACGCGATTAAGCGCTGGGGATCAGAAGACATTCAGAAATATTTCTTACCGCTACTAGCGTCAAAAGCGGTCGGTGCATATGCACTGTCCGAAGCAGGGTCAGGCAGCGACGCATTCTCTTTAGGTAGTCGGGCAACACGTGACGGAGACACTTACATTCTTACGGGACAAAAGACGTGGATCACCAATGCACTCGAGGCCGAAATATTTATCATTTTTGCAAATGAAAATCCAAAATCTGGACACCGTGGAATCACGGCATTTCTTGTCGAACGGTCGGCACCAGGGCTTTCGATCGGTAAAAAAGAAGACAAGCTCGGCATTCGGGCAAGCAGCACCTGCGAGGTTGTTCTGGATGACTGTCGTGTGTCGGCATCAAATGTCCTGGGAAAACCTGGCGAAGGTTACAAAGTAGCTATCGAGACACTAAACGAAGGACGTATCGGTATTGCTGCCCAAATGGTAGGACTCACCCAAGGCGCACTGGACCACGCGTTGTCGTATACACAGGAAAGGCAGCAATTTGGAAAATCGCTGTCAAACTTTCAAGCTGTCCAATTTCAACTCGCGCAGGCTGCCACGGAGCTGAACGCCGCTCGCCTAATGACTTACAATGCGGCTCGTTTGCACGACACAAACAAAGCATTTCTCACCGAAGCCGCGATGGCGAAGCTTTTCACGTCGCAGGTCGCTGAGCGCGTCACGTCACTCGCGGTACAGCTACTGGGTGGCGTCGGTTATACAAAGGACTATCCCGTAGAAAAGTTGTACCGGGATGCAAAAATAGGACAAATATACGAAGGCACATCAAATCTTCAGTTACAAACTATCGCCAAACAACTACTTAAGACATCTCCCTGATCGCTATAGATTATCGCCACAAAATAATCAGAGAAACAACGGTACCCAATGTGTCAGAATAGGGAGAACTTGGTAATTTCGAGTCACTCTGGAGCGACCAAAAAAAGAAATTGCGGTCAGGAAATCTGAGTGTTGTTGTTTTTCTGGATTACCCTGCGGTAATTAGCTTTTGAAAAATCGGTTTCAACCGGTTGACACTATCTGCAGGCTCTTCCGGTACGACCCGTGTGTTACCCACAACTGACATAAAGTTCGTATCTCCCTGCCAGCGCGGCACAAGATGAACGTGCATGTGGCCAGGCACGCCGGCCCCCGCCGACCGCCCAAGATTCATACCGACGTTTATGCCATGAGCCTGGTAAGCCTCGGTAAGCACCATCTCAGAAATTCGTACTAAGCGAATAAGTTCGCCAAGTTCTTCAGAATTGGCATCGGCCATTCTCCCGATGTGCCGGAATGGCACAACCATCAGATGGCCGTTGTTATATGGATATTTATTGAGAATGACAAACACGCACGCTCCGCGATACAAGAGAAGTGGTGCCGACGCATCCTCACCGCATGCCTCACAGAAAACACACTCTGCAGCCTCATTGCTCGCAGCACCGGTCACGTATTCTAGTCTCCAAGGGGTCCAGAGCCGCTCCATCAGGCCTCTCCGCCTCTAAACCTTTCTCTTTGGTTGGGGGGATACCTTCAATACTGCCGAAAATTCGTCTCTGGTGCTACCGACGAATTTTCGTCTAGCGAAGAAGCGCTACCGTTGCCTGACTCAACGCCACGGTCAAGGCTAGATACCGTTGCTATCTCTTCACTGTTTATGAGGTCTTTCAATTCTTTGCCAGGTTTAAAGTAAGGCACCCGCTTGGAAGGAACGTCTACACGATCACCTGTCTTTGGATTTCGCCCTTTGCGTGGCTCACGACGACGTAATCGAAAACTGCCAAAACCACGAAGTTCGATTTTCTCGCCTCTATGAAGGGCATCGATAATACTCTGAACAACAGCGTCGACAATAACCTCAGAATGCTTCTTGGTTAGATCGGCTACGCGAGCCACCTCTTCAACAAGCGCTGCTTTGGTCATGCTGTCTCCAGCCACGGCCCCCCCTTGCGAAGACTCGACGACCTACTACTACTCAGACGAAGTCTGCTGCTTGAAGTGGTCGCCGAGAGTAACTTCGGGCGAATCACTACCAGCATAACTCTGCCAATCAGTTTCAAAGTCGTTACTAGTTAACGCACGAATACTGAGACCAATCTTCCTGTCTTCTGGACTCAGTTTAATGACGCGCATCTTGATAGTCTCATCCACCTTGAGTCCAGCATCGTCAGTGCCAGTTTGATTCTCGAACTCGGAAACGTGAATCAAACCTTCAATCCCTTCACCCAGTTCAACGAAAGCGCCGAAATTCGTTATCCGAACAATCTTTCCTTCAACAACATCCCCGACTTTCGTATTCGAAAAGAAATCGTCCCAAATATCCGTAGCTAGTTGCTTCAAGCCAAGCGACAAACGCTGGTTTTCCGAATCAATATTGAGAACCATCGCCTCAACTTCATCACCCTTTTCCAACACTTCAGACGGGTGCTTTAGGCGCTTGCTCCATGACATATCTGAAATATGAATCAATCCGTCAATGCCTTCATCAATCTCAACAAAAGCACCAAATTCAGTTAAATTACGAACTGTCCCTGTAAGCTTTGTGCCAACCGGATACTTATCCTCCAGTTCCTGCCAGGGATTACTTTCCGTTTGCTTCAGACCAAGTGAAATTCTCCGCGAGGAAGCGTCCACACCTAAAACCATGGACTCTACTGTATCTCCTACGTTAAGCAATTTAGACGGATGCTTGATCCGTTTACTCCACGACATTTCAGAAACATGAATCAAGCCTTCGACACCCGGTTCAAGTTCTATGAATGCACCATAGTCCGTTAGGCTGACAACTTTTCCTGAAAGACGCTGCCCGACTGGATAACGATCAGTAGCAGAGACCCATGGGTCATCATGCAACTGCTTGTATCCCAGAGATACTCTTTCGGTAGCAGGGTCATATTTAAGAACAACCACTTCGACATCGTCATTAACATTCAGTAGTTCAGAAGGGTGTTGTGCCCTCCCCCATGACATATCGGTTACATGCAACAACCCATCGATGCCACCAAGGTCAATAAACGCGCCGTAGTCTGTGATGTTCTTGACAACCCCCTGCATAACCTTGCCCTCTGTCAGGTTTGCGAGAGTATCCTTTTTCTTTTCTGCGTTCTCTTCCTCAAGCAAAGCCTTTCGTGAGAGAACGATGTTTCCGCGCTTCTTGTTAACCTTGATGACTCGCATGCGTAGCTCTTGGCCACGCAAAGAATCGAGGTTTCTAACAGGTCGAACGTCGATCTGTGACCCTGGCAGAAACGCTCTCACGCCGATGTCTACAGCTAACCCGCCTTTAATGCGCTCGATCACACGACCGATAACAACCTTTCGTTCGGAATAGGCCTTTTCGACATCATCCCAAATCTTCATTTTTTCGGCTTTTTCGCGCGACAGCACGATATGGCCTTCACGGTCTTCCGTACGTTCAAGAAGTACGTCGACTAAATCACCAGGATGGATGGGCGCCTCGCCGGTCTCGTCGTAAAACTCAGAAAGAGCAATAATCCCTTCGGACTTATAACCAACGTCTACAACGACCTCAGAATCAGAAACCTTAAGAACCGTTCCCTTAATAACTTCACCTTCAGCAATATTCTTAAAACTACTAGCGTAAAGCGCTAGGAGACGGGCGTGCTCTTCCGGGTCTCGGGGCTCTTCTTCACGTTCAAGCACGATAACACCACCAAAAGCAGGCTTGGCGTCAGCTAGTCTAGGCACTACCGTTTCAGCAGTATCGCCAGTTGCCGCTTCATTTACATCGGTCATTCTCTGCCGGTCCTCCTCGCAGCAGTCCATCTCAAAAAATGGACGCGCGCCACCCTTATCGCGTCGAATTTAACGCCGCGTTCACCAACTCTAGATTGGCGGTAAGCATAGGACTATATGCTACTTAACGACGCAAGGTCAATCCTGTAAAAGCCGTAACAGCATGCCTGGACAGGTGCTCCCTCCAAGCAAAACTCGTAGAAATTGCCGCGACAGACCTTCCCCATATTGATTGAAAGCTGAAATTGAACCAACAGCACAATCAGCGTATCCGGAAGAACAATCAGTAGCATGTTGAAGTTCGGTACAGACCCAGGCAACTTCAACCCAATAGAAATATTTATGAATGGAAATTTATAAAGTGACCACTAATGAATCGATCGCTGGACAGGATTGTAAAATGGGGACGCACGACCCGGAAAGGCCGCGTCCATATCTATAAATCCAACTTCCGACTCACAATACGAACCACCTGTTCAATTACTTCATCCACCGGAGTACCCGTGGTCTCAACAAGCACCGCATCTGGCGCTTGTTTAAGAGGAGACGCAGCGCGAGTGCGGTCCAAATGATCTCGCGCTTTGAGGGCATCAGCGACTTCCTCCAAGCAGACATTACTTGGCAATCGGTGCGCCGGGTCGTGCGCACGTCTTACCGCCCGCTCTTCGGGCGACGCATCGAGGTAAATTTTCACTTCGGCATCCGGAAACACAGACGTCCCGATATCCCGACCTTCCATAACAACACGCCCTCCATCAGCCAATGCACGCTGCCGTCTTACAAGCGCTGCTCGAACCTTTGACAATCTTGCTACCCTGGCTGCCGCAGCATCCATTTCTGGAGTTCTGATCAAATCGGTCACGTCATGCCCATCCATAGCAACCTTTGCACCATTAAAATCAAAGTCGGCGTTCTCAGCTATATTCGCAAGGGCGACCTCATCATCAAAAGAACATCCGTCTTGAATAGCTCTCCACGCTACGGCCCGATACATAGCACCCGTGTCAATATGTTGACAATTGAATACGGAAGCAAGTTGCCGTGCCACCGTTCCCTTCCCTGCTCCAGAAGGACCGTCAATTGCGATTACCACTGCATCAGTCATTCTTAGTTATCATCAATATTTACTTTGGAAACGTGATTCAGAACACCACGTAATGCACTCAGCTCTTCTTTAGATAAATCTCGTGACTGGCCTGATTTAAGGCCTCGGAGCCGTAACGGCCCAATCGAAGTGCGGACCAAACGAACGACCGGATGGCCAATACTTTCAAACATTCGCCGAACCTGGCGATTTCTCCCCTCCCGAAGGACAATCTGTATATAGGCTCGGTCAGTATTAAGAGATGTTCGCCGGCTACTAATACGCCGTACTTCAGCAGGCACGGTCTTCCGCCCGTCAAGACGCATGCCCCTGGCAATCCTACGTAATTGCTGATCCGTCGGACACCCACGAACAGTAGCTTCGTAGACCCGTGAAACACCGTGACTCGGATGAGTTAATAGAGAAGCCATCTCACCGTCATTTGTTAACAACAATAGTCCTTCAGAATCGTAATCTAGGCGACCTACCGGATAAACATACTCAGCCAAACGAGGAACTAGATCAATAACAGTTTTCCGGCGCTGAGGATCGCGGCGAGTCGTCACAACACCCCGAGGTTTATGCACAAGCAAGTAGCGTCTTGGTCCCGGGCGAGCCACTCTTCGTCCATCTACTCGTATGTCATCGCTCTGAGGATCAGCACAAATACCCAGTTTGCGCACCGTCGCACCATTTAGCGTAACGCGACCATCTACAATAAGCTTCTCGGCTGCCCGCCGCGACGCGACGCCTGCCGCCGACAATACTTTCTGGAGACGAATCGATTGTGATTCTTTCGCCGCCATCTCTCTCATTAAAATCAACCTAGATCTATAAATACGCCCACAGGGCCCGTTTGCTGTTACATTCTCAGTGCACTTTTTCTGTCTCGTCTGGCTCAGAAGAGGCTGGTTCCGACTCAGTCTCAAATGGAAGGATCTCTTCCGTTGGATAGGCTTCCGTAAGCATGGTTGGTACTTCCATACCGAGAGCCTCGGCCATATCTTCAACCTTGGGTAAATCCTCAAGATCTTTAAGGCCAAAGCGATCGAGAAACTCTCGCGTCGTTGCATAAAGAAACGGACGCCCTATGACCGCCCTCCTCCCAACAACCTTCACCAAGCGTCTCTCAACTAAAGTGCCTAGCACACCCGAAGTATTAACCCCTCTAATCTCTGTGATCTCAGGTCCAGTTACCGGTTGACGGTAAGCGACAACCGCCAGCGTTTCCAATGCAGGAATAGAGAGTCTTTGCTTTGAATGTTCATGAAATAGTCGACGCACCCATTCGTGTAATTCTGGTTTTGTGACAATCTGATAACCACCCGCGACTTCCACAAGCTGCAATCCACCCGAGCGGTCTTTCCATTCCTGGCAAACACTCGCCAAAGCTTCTGCGACATGCTCAGGAGGTTCGCTATCAATTGTTTTGACAATTACCTTTAGCGAAACAGGATCCGGGGACGCAAATATCAACGACTCGATGATAGATTTAAGTTCGTCAAAGTCCTCGCCTACAGTCACGAGCCTTCACCCTCTTGTTCAGTAGTCTCTCTCATCGACGATTCATCGAGACTAGATGTCCCAAATGGCCGAGAGTCATCATTAGACCGCGTCCGAGCATAAACCCGAATGGGTCCACATGCTCCTTGTTGAAAAACACGAATCAACTTAAGGCGGATCATTTCGAGTACTGCCAGGAAGGTCGTAATAAGTTCCTGGCGCGACGATGCATCCGGAAACAACTCATCGAATCCACACGCCCTCCCTGAGGCTAATTGTTCGATGAGTTCTTGAATCCGAGTCTCAATCGGAACAACTTCCGCGGGTAGTTGGACCGTAGGGTGCTCACGAGACCTTGACAACACTGACTGGAAAGCCTGTAACAGGCTAAATAAATCAACCTCAAGCTCTCGTTCAAAAGGTTCGCCAGAGATCTCTTCAACAAGGCCTTCTGGACGTGTCCATTGCGCGCTACGAACCGTCTCTCGCTCGTGAAGTAGCTCAGCCGCCATTTTGAATCGTTGATGTTCAACGAGTCGCTTCACAAGTGCATCACGTGGGTCTTCTTCGTCAAGGTCATCAGCCGACTCAGTCTCAAGCCTTGGAACAAGCGTCCGAGACTTAATGTGAATAAGAGTCGCTGACATTACGAGAAACTCTCCAGCTACGTCGAGGTTGAGTTCCCGCATCAATTCAAGATAGTCAAGATATTGGTTCGTAATAAGAACAATGGGAATGTCATAAATATTCACCTGGTTCTTTTTGATCAGGTGAATCAAAAGGTCGAGCGGACCTTTAAAATCAGCAACCTTGAAAGGATAATCAGGCAAAATCGACTCAAAATCAGACGGGATCTCGACTTCACCTAACACCGGTTTCATGTCATTAACTCGTTCTTCGTCGGCCATTTCACGCTCTCCAAAGAACTAAAAGCACCATAGCATCACATCGAGAGCTAGCTAACCCGCTCACTCATATATCAATTTGACGGCCTCACGTACCTCAGCCATCGTCTCTTGAGCCAGACGCCTGGCTTTCGCTGAACCATCGTAAAGAATTTCACGAATCCGGCCAGGTTGACTCAGGATTTCTCTTCGTCGCTCACGCATAGGCTCAAGATGCATATTAATCGCGTCAACCAGTGACTTCTTAACCTCTACGTCTCCAACTGTGCCAGTTCGGTATCTCGTCTTAAAATCTTCTACTTGAGCCAGGTCAGAGTTAAAAGCATCGTGGTAAATAAAAAGAGGGTTCCCTTCAACAGTCCCAGGGATATCCGCCCGGACACGCTTCGGATCAGTGTACATTTGCATAACTTTTTTCCGCACCGTCGAATCATCATCTGACAAATCAATCGTATTGCCATAACTCTTGGACATCTTTCGGTTATCGAGCCCAGGCAACCTTGGGACTGTCGTCAATAATGGCTGTGGCTCTACAAACACCTCTCCAAAAAATTGATGAAACCGACGAACAACTTCCCGTGTCAGTTCCAAATGTGGCACCTGATCATCACCCACTGGCACATACTGCGCGCGATAAACCACGACATCCGCTGCTTGAAGTAACGGGTACCCAAGAAACCCTATCGAAGACAGATCCCGTTCTGCCATCTGGTCAATCTGTTCTTTATAAGTCGGAACACGTTCCAACCATGGAATAGGCACGACCATCTGTAATAACAAGTAAAGCTCTGCATGTTCAGGAACAAGCGACTGGACAAACAATGTGCAGCGTTCAGGATCTATACCCGCAGCAATCCAGTCCGCTACATTGTCGTAAGCATTTTTCGTCACCTGTCCCGTATCGGAATACTCACTGGTCAAAGCATGCCAGTCCGCTACGAAATACATGCAATCATAATTAGGCTGGAGCTCTGTCCATTTACTAAGCGCACCTACCAAATGCCCCAAATGCAGCTTTCCGGTAGGACGCATCCCTGACACAACGCGCGGTTTCGGTGGGCTAATACTCATATTCACAACTTATATTGAAGAGCAGCAGTTCGACAGCTCCAAATATTAACTATCAGAAAATACAATAGAACTCCATGCTCAGCGCACTGAGTGTGGCAATTGCCACCTAAAAAAACGACTACCGTGCTACTGGAATTAATATGACCCGTTGAATTCAATGCGGGGGAATCTAAACACTTAGCTGCAGAAGAACCAAGCCGAGTAGCTGTCAACAAATGACACGACTCGTTTTTAGCGAAAGAGAGATCTAAGAAAAAAAAGAACAACGAGGCGTTGCCCGATATCGCATCCAACAACTAAAAGGATACGGTAGCAACAGCTCAGCGGCAAGCGGACTGACCGTTCTTCTATGAATCAAGAACGCTTCGTTGCAAGCTTCGCAAAATACTCAATCAAGACATCAGCTAACTTTCCGCCAATAACTGGCTGGAGTTCCTCTCGGGATGCTCGGCGAATATTGGTTACGCTGCCAAATTTCTTGAGTAATGCTTTACGACGTCTAGCTCCTATTCCAGGAATCCGATCAATCTCGGATTGCAGATTCCGCTTCGTTCTTGCACGACGGTGATAGGCAAGTGCAAAGCGGTGGGCTTCGTCACGCGCACGCTGTATCAGCTGAAGCGCTGGACTGTGCCGGGGCAGAAGAATAGGTTCTAACACCGTCCTCGCGTATAGCGCCTCTTGCTTCTTCGCAATTCCTACTGCCACAAGATTCGCCAACCCTAACTTTTCAAACGCTCGGTACGCCGCTGTTAACTGTCCTTTTCCTCCATCAATCACCACGAGATCAGGAAAAGGCCCTCCTTCATCAAGCAATCGCCGATATCGACGAAACACGACTTCTTCCATAGCAGCAAAATCATCCGGCTTTGGAGCCTCCCCCTCCCCTTCTCCGACAACATCACGTTCTATCTCGTCGCGAATCGATCTATCTGACAATTTCCGGTCAAGAAACTCAAGCCCACGTACCCGATACTTTCGATATTCACTTCGTCGCATTCGCCCATCGTCACAAACAACCATCGAACCGACCGTATCTCGCCCCTGAATTGTTGAAATATCAAAACACTCGACTCGATGCGGTAATATCGGCAACGCTAATACGGTCTGAAGTTCCTCCAACGCAGCCTGATCCACTGAAGTTTCTTCGCTATAACGAGAGCCATAAGAAAGTTCAGCATTACGAATGGCAAGGTCAAGCAACCCTCGCTTGTCACCTCTTTTGGGTTGAAACACCTTGACTCGTCGACCCGCACGAGATGTCAAAAACGTTTCGATGGCCTCACGATCGTGAAGATTGACATCAACCGGCACGTGCACCTCGGCCGGAACCTCATGAACCGAGTAGAACTGCTGGACTGCCGTCTGAACAATGTCAGACTCTTGTTCTGTCGCCATGGCAACTTCATCCGCAACAAGTTCAATCCGATCAACCACACGTCCATTCCGCACCTGGAACACCTGCACGACCGTTCCTTGAGAACCAAGTTTTATCCCAAACGCATCGCGATTATTCAACTGAGTCGTCGCCATTTTCTGTTGACGATTCTGTAGCATTTCTACCGTACCGATAGCATCCCGATAGTGAGCCGCACGTTCGTAGAATTCTTCATCTGACGCGTCTTGCATCTGCGTCCGTAAGCGACCAACTACTTCGTCGGTACGTCCTTCAAGAAAAAGGCGCGTTTGATCAACGGCTTCCTTGTACTGATCCTGAGAACATATTTCTGATACGCACGGTGCCACGCAACGCTTAATATCGTACTCAAGACACGGCCGGTCTCGCCGGCCGGTAATCACTTCGTTGCAAGAACGTATCCCAAAAAGACGATGCGTCAATGCCATCGTCTTCCGAGCTAATCTTGTCGGCATAAATGGCCCCGCATAGTAATTGCCGTCTCGCTTCACTTCTCTCGCAACAAGTACACGCGGGAAATTCTCCGCCATTGACAACTGCAAGTACGGATAATTTTTGTCGTCTCGAAGGAGGATGTTGTAACGAGGCCGACGCTGTTTTATTAAGTTATTTTCCAGCGCCAGTGCTTCTGCGACCGAGTCAGTGACAATCACCTCAAGCCGGGCGACCTCTTTAAGCAGGGCATTAGTCTTCGCATGTTTACCATACGCACTCAGATAGCTCCGGACCCGGTCTCGCAGCACCCGTGCTTTCCCAACGTAAATCGTGTCCCCATCACAATTAAAGTACAGGTACACTCCTGGCTGCTCCGGGAGTTTGGCGATCTCACCCCGAAGGTTTTGAATGGCCATAGTTTTAAGGATAAATCAAGGTCGATGACATTTACTGGAACGGTAGGGACAGTATGCATGTTTCCACTTCGGGCAATCATCGCCATGTGTGTCGCACTGCGTATTCACCCTAATATCCTCACCCTGACCGGAGTCGTTATCAACGCCTGGGCTGGTTGGTCATTGGCATTTGGAAAGTTCTGGATAGCTGGATTCATCATGTTACTGGCTAATATCTTTGATTTTATTGACGGCAAAGTAGCAGATGAACTGAATCTCAGTTCGAAATTTGGAGGATTTTGGGACTCGGTCATGGACCGCTTCTCAGACCTTTTTCTCCTAATTGGACTTATCTACCTGTATGCATCACTCGACCGCCCCGACTATGTCTTGATTACTGCGCTAACCTTGATGTTCTCTATTATGACGAGCTACACGCGCGCGCGCGCAGAGTCCATCATTTCTCAATGTAAAGTTGGATTCATGGAACGACCCGAACGTATCGTTCTCTTTATGATCGGGGCATTTACCAATCGAATGGCCGGTGTTCTTTGGGTAATTCTAGTGTTGTCGGTATTAACAGTACTCGACCGAATCTATTTCACTTGGCGTGAACTTCATTCAGACGAACCGGGGCTGTCAACATGACATTGTCTAACATTCTAACCCTACCACTGCGCATGATTTGGCACGCGCTTTTTTGGACATTCGATCGAGCAACATGGCAGTACGATCTCATGGTAGTTGCGATCCTGGCTTTTGTCTGGCTGACACCACCCACCTGGTTGAATGACCCAACCGCTAGCGGCCCTGGTCTTATCGGAATCATTTCTGATTTCTTTTCAAAATAAGAGATCTTCGCACAGCGACCTGTGGCGTTATATGAATTCTCTCTCGTCGGTGCCAAGATCGAACGTTTTGCCAAAAAAAGGTATGTCATGAGTCGCGATCTTATCTCGCAAAAGTCGACGTACCTCCCCGTAATAAATTTGAGGTACCGTTAACGACGAGGCAAGACCTCGGACACGATTGATGATCATGAGAGTGATCTGGGAATCCTCTCGCCAACTTAGGCCGCCAATAGTCTGATAAGCCACAAAACCGGCATCACACCAGATACCGCTTGCATACAGCCCTCGTCCAATGCGCTGCTTTAGCGGCAGCGCGTACGCGTAGTAAACAAGCATCATTCCTTCACCAAGAGCCCGAATAGGCGGTTGCTGTTGAACAACGAGCTTAATGAAGACCAATACTCCGGCAACCACACCAAAAGCTAGAAGCCAACCGTAAAAAGGTGGCTTTTTACCTGGCCACGTCACTAACGCAGTCGAGCGTAATCGAAAATAACAAAAAAACTGCCAAAAGATGCGCAGGTTCGCAATTAGAAATCCGATCCCCAGTGCAAATAGCACGACACCCACCGTTGAAGACACCTCAAAGTCACCCACAGTCAGTCCGTACATGTTTTCAAGCAACTCACCTACACCCTTGACTGATACTCACCAGTCTCTGTATTCACTCTGACTCGGTCGCCGTTAGCAACAAATGGTGGAACCTGCACAACGAGACCGGTCTCAAGCGTCGCCGGTTTAAGTTGCGCATTGGCAGTAGCCCCTTTGATCGCCGGCGCAGTTTCTTGAACTGTAAGGTCAACGGTAAGCGGTAATTCAATTCCAATAGGCTCGCCTTCAAAAGACTCAACAATAATTGTTGCATCAGCGAGTAGATACTTAACTGACTCACCTAAGGCGTCGACCGTTAAATGCGTTTGCTCGTAGGTCTCCGTATCCATAAAGTGATATCCACCGCTGTCGGAGTAAAGAAACTGCATCTCGCTTGAGTCGAGTATCACTCGTTCAACAGAGTCACCAGAAGCAAACTTGTGATCCATTAGCGTGCCAGATCGCACATTCCTCATCTTGGCCTGAACAAAACCACGCCCTTTCCCTGGCGTAACGTGGTTAAGATCGAGAACGCGGTATAGCACGCCTTTCATTTTTATTAGCATCCCCTTGCGGAGACGTGTTGCTTGGACTGATTCCATAGGTAAGATCCAAAATGCTAGTTAATATGTCGAAATAACCAATTCAAAATAGCTCGGTGCCTTCACCGATAATATATATTGGAAGTAATTTACGAACTATCTATGTTCATGCGCGCCTCGTCAATCGCCATCGCATTTCTCGTCCTGACAGCCGGAATCATTGCTGGAATAGTTCTCACTGGTTCGCTGCGTACAGCTTCAACCAGTGAAGCAAATTCATCAACAGAGTTTCCGTCCAACACACCAGTCCAACAGGGCATAATCTCCCAACAGCCGCAAGAACCGAAAGTCTCGGAACAGCCAGTCAATCTTTCGACAGATCGACCAAACTTTAGTGACATCGCAGAGCGAACTGTAAAGGCAGTCACAAATATTTCTTCGAGACAGGTTATCCGACAACGCTCTCCATTCGACAATGACCCGTTCTTTAGATACTTTTTTGGCGATTCTCCAGGGATGTCGGGATATCGGGAACAGCCAAGTCTTGGATCAGGTGTCATCGTTGCGTCGAACGGTTACATTCTCACCAACGCCCACGTCGTCGGACGCAACTCAAGAGGCGTCACGGTAACCTTGGCAGACGAACGCGATTACGAAGCAGTAGTCGTTGGTCGTGATGAATCGACTGACATTGCATTACTAAAAATTGAAGCGAATGAATTACCAACCGTACCGTGGGGAGATTCCTCGACTCTGCGCATTGCGCAGTGGGTTCTTGCTATTGGAAACCCCTTCCAATTAAGTCAAACCGTCACGCTGGGCATCGTGAGCGCCGTTGGTAGGGACAACCTTGGAGTCGCACGTTACGAGGACTTTATTCAGACAGATGCAGCGATAAATCCGGGGAACTCCGGTGGCGCCTTAATCAATGCTAGCGGTGAACTTGTCGGTATAAATACTGCTATCTATAGCGATAGTGGCGGTTATCAAGGCGTCGGTTTTGCTATTCCGAGCAACCTTGCTCGTCGCGTCATGGAGGAGCTGTCCGATTACGGCGAAGTCCGTCGAGGGTCGCTCGGTTGGGTCGATGTTCGCCCTCTGACACCACAACTAGCGAGAGAAGTGGATGCACCGGACACCCGTGGCGTCGTCGTTTGGCAGATCCATGGTCAATCGGCTGCTGCCATTTCTGGCGTTGAACCCGGCGATGTTATTCGTTCTATAGACGGCCAGTCGGTAGACGACGTTGCAGCATTTGCACGACTAATCTCCGATGCTGAGATCGACTCCACCATAACACTTGGCCTCCTCCGCTACGGACGGCCGATCGAACTTCGCATCATCGTTGAACGAGCGCGGCCCCAACCACGATAGCCTTCATAATGAGCACCCTTTAGTCGCAACAATTTAGATATCTTGGGCCAGACACGGCTCTACTCTGCAACGAGAAAACGCGCCACCGTCGCTCCGTCGCGGCACTGATCCCAATTCTTGAACTCCAGCCAATCGCACCAACAAAACGACCAGGATCTTGAATGTACAAACCTTCTGCACACATATCAATTCTATTGTGCCGAAGGGTTACCCCAAATGACCGCGAAACATTCCCCGGCCCTCGACAAAGGTCCGTAGTTTCTAGTCTGGCTATACGAGTCGACTTTGAACCTTGACGACGGCGACGCATTAATGCTTCACCAGCAAGTGGCTCTACAGCCCGAACTAGCACCGCGGCGGGACACCCTATCGACTCAGTAACGACGTTGAGCAAATAGTGCACACCATAGTTGCGGTAGACATACGCGTGGCCAGGCTTTCCATACATCGGTGCATTACGTTGCGTCAGTCCAGATGCAGCGTGGCACGCCGGATCATCTTCTCCAATGTACGCCTCAACTTCGACGATGACACCGGCAACTAAACCAACAAGAGCCTTATGTACAAAAACCTTACCGATAAGATCTCGAGCAACATCAAGCGTCGGCCGGTGATAAAAAGACCTCGGAAGACGTGACATTTATTCTACGAATCTGCGTAAGCGTGGGTACGACTATTGGCCAGTACCTCCTGTAAATACCGGCCGGTATGTGACACCGCGTGCTCTGCAACGCGCTCGGGTGGACCAGCTACAATTAACTCTCCGCCGGCCTCACCACCCTCTGGGCCGAGGTCGATAACCCAGTCTGCCGTCTTAATAACATCGAGATTATGCTCAATAACCAATAGCGTGTGACCAGCTTCAACCAATTTCTTAAACGCCGACAGCAACTTAGCGATGTCATCAAAATGCAGTCCAGTCGTCGGTTCATCAAAAATGTACAGTGACCGCTCGCTGTGACGAGTGCCCAGGTGAGCTGCGATCTTGATACGTTGAGCCTCTCCGCCCGATAACGTCGTAGCAGGTTGACCAAGTCGAAGATAACCCAGCCCGATCTCATCGAGCACCTGAAGACGACGAATAACCTTTGGCGAACCACTGAAAAATTGCAGCGCCTCCCTGACCGTCATATCAAGAACCTGGTCGACCCGCCGCCCCCGGTACAACACTTCGAGCACCTGCGATTTAAATCTTTTCCCATCACAATGGTCACAGGGCACAAATACATCTGCGAGAAATTGCATTTCCACGCGCACTTTGCCTTCACCTTCGCACACATCACAACGTCCACCCGGCACATTGAAAGAAAAGTGACTTGTCGACAACCCGCGTGCGCGTGCATCTTTTGTTTTCGCGAACAACTCACGAATGGGATCAAACGCCTTTAAATACGTAACTGGGTTCGATCGCGGCGTGCGCCCAATCGGTGTTTGATCCACAAGCACAACATCATTGAGAAGCTCGATCCCATTGATCGCCTCATGCGTGCCAACACGTTTATCCCAATGTCCTTTCGCTCTTTTGATCGCAGCGTACAAGACGTCGTGGACAAGTGTGGACTTTCCAGACCCACTTACTCCGGTTACGCAGGTAAGCATGCCGAAAGGAATTTCAACATCAAGATTCTTGAGGTTATGTTCCGAAGCACCAATAACAGACAAACACTGCGTACTCGGTAGAATTTTTTTTCGCGCAACTGGAACTGGAATTGCCAGGTCTCCGCGCAAATACTTCGCCGTTAGTGAAGTCGTCTCCTTCACTAACTCCTTGTAAGGACCAGCAAAGACGACCTTTCCTCCTCTAGTTCCCGCACCAAGACCCAAGTCGACAACATAATCGCTGCAGCGAATCATCTCTGCATCATGCTCTACGACGAGTACAGTGTTTCCCTGCGTCCGTAGCGCAGCTAAGATTTTAATGAGTCGAGCATTATCTCTCGGATGAAGGCCAACGGTTGGTTCGTCCAGAACGTAAAGCGTTCCAACGAGCGACGACCCTAAAGACGTCGCCAAATTGATCCGCTGCGCTTCCCCGCCCGACAGGGTCGACGACAACCGATCGAGAGTTAAATAATCAAGTCCAACATCACTCAGAAATTTCAGTCGGCGATGAATCTCTCGGATTACTCTCTCAACAATGGCGGATTCCTTGGAGGTCAATTCGATCGCATCAAAAAACAGCTGCGCTGACGAAACAGCTAAAGCGCAGACCTCGTTTATCGTACGACCATTCACACGCACATCCCTTGCTTCTTGCCGCAAGCGCGCGCCGCCGCATTCAGGGCACGTGAGATAACCGCGGTACCGACTAAGAAACACTCGTACATGAACTTTGTATTTCTTACGTTCGAGTCCTTGGAAAAATCCTCGTATTCCTCTGTAACCTTTCCCATCCCCTTCGATAACAAATTGGTGCTCTTTGTCAGATAGCTCACTCCACGGCACTGACATCCGAATACCATGCCCTCGAGCAGCACGTTTTAACGCAGCGAGATGTGAACGGTAATGAGGCTTACTCCATGGTTCGACGGCATTCTGATTGATCGACTTAGCGCGATCAGGAACCACGAGATTCATGTCGAGCTCAATGACATTCCCAAAACCATGACACGTCGAACACGCACCAAATGGACTGTTAAACGAAAATAGCCTGGGCTGTGGAAGCTCATACTTAATGCGACACGAACGACATTCAAAGTTTTCACTAAAGCGATGTTGAGTCACTTCGACATCGGCTTCGTTATCGGGTACTCGTGTTCCTAGCTCAATTGCAAAAGCCTTACCTCCACCTTCTTGATAAGCCGTTTCTATTGAGTCTGTCAGTCGTGTGAGGATATCTGGAGTCATTTTGATTCGATCGACAACGACCTGAATGACCTGCTCACCTTTCAACGTTGAAGGATCAAGGTCATCAAATGGCACAGTTCGACCAGCAAAATAAATTCGACCAAATCCTTTCCGGCGCAACGATTCGATCGCTCCAATAATGGGGTCACCCCCAGCCTCGAGATGACGAGCGGCTTCAGCGGAAGACTGTCGTCGCTTCCGCTTACCCCGACCAGCACCACTGTTGTTCTTCCTTCTAGTCTTCAACGAAGATCCTGGCTGCTCAATAATCTCATCAACATCAGAGCTAGCTTCATTATCGAAGTCAGTCGGCACTGACACGACAGGCATATCAAACCCAACGAGAAGCTTCGTGCCTTCGGGAAGGGCAAGCAATTCCTGAGCGCCAATTTCGGCAGTTTCCTGAATAACCTCTTTTCCGCACTGCCGACAAATCGTCCTCCCGATTCGAGCGAAGAGCAGGCGCAAGTAATCATGAAGTTCGGTCGTCGTTCCGACAGTTGATCTTGGATTCCTCAAACTGTTTTTTTGGCGAATCGCAATCGCCGGGCAGATGCCGTCGATCTGATCAACATCAGGTTTCTCCATTCGCTCGAGAAACTGGCGCGCATAGGCCGATAACGACTCAACGTAGCGACGCTGACCTTCCGCATACACAGTGTCGAAAGCGAGAGAAGATTTACCAGACCCACTCACCCCAGTCACAACAATAAGTTTCTGCTGAGGCAATGAAACATCTATGTTTTTTAGATTGTGAGTCCGAGCACCGCGGATGACGATATGTTCAGGGGCTGATACCGATTTAGTCATCAAAAGGCTTACAAGAAAACGTCACCGCTATGCTCTCTATTTACTCGGGTACGGCAACAGATCATTGTAAAGTCGCGACCACTAGCGATGCAACCTAGCAATATCTCTTTCTCTCAATCTTCGGTAAAAACCACGAAACAACTAATTCTCATCACTGCCAATCGGAAATCTAAAGAAACACATAATTTACCCGGAAATTCTGAGCTCATAACCGTGTGCTAACATTCGCTGTTTCGCGTTTGCCATCATTTCTGAACTTGTGTCGGATGAGGCTTGATTCAAGCCGACGTAGCTCAGCTGGTAGAGCAGCTGATTCGTAATCAGCAGGTCAGCGGTTCGAATCCGCTCGTCGGCTCCAGTATTTCCTAGAGAAAACGCTCATTACGAGACAGGGATGCGGGCGCATCTACTGTTTGACCCCCATTTTGACCCCCATTTGGTGATCGTTTGTAAGGATCTCGTCCATGTGTTGTGCGACGCGAGCCGCTTTGACGCCAGTCCAGTCGGTATAGATGTTTGCGGTCGTGCGAATGTCTGCATGACCGAGTAACTGACTCACATCAACCAACGGATCACCTCTATCAATGAGTAACGTCGCGGTGCTGTGACGAAGGTCGTGAAAACGAATGCGCCGAACACCAGCTTTATCGCAAACACGATGAAACGCCCGTAGCACGTTGCGTGGGTGCAACGGCCCACCGACCTGGCCTCCCTTGCGTGGGCTATAGGTCGTGAACACGTACTCAGCTTCTGGTGAACCGTCATTCCACTCGTCACCAGCTTTCAAGCGTGCCTCCAGTTGTCGCGTGTAGTGCATCTGAAGTTCTTCCACACAGCGCGCTGGCAACACAATGTTTCGACGACTGGCCTCTATTTTGAGCGACTGCTCAACCAGCAGACCGGCACCAACGCTCTGTAACTGTCGTCGAACTTTGATCAGCCCCGTGTCTAGATCAACATCGCACCACTTCAACCCGGTTGCCTCACCCAGTCGAAGCCCAACGCCTCGCCCGCGAATGGGACGAAGCGCATCCGCGTGACTAGCTTCCGCCGCCTTGCAAACCTTTAGCGCGAATCCCCACTGTAGATGGATGGCGGCGTCAGCGTATACGGACTCCCATACCGACCGTAGGGGTTGTTCACACTGTCAGGTGAAAACCGATTCCCGTATCGGCCAAACGGATTGGCAATCGAATCAGGGTCAAATCGGTTTTTGCTCAGGTTGCCGAGATACCGTCCATTCGGTGCGTACAGCTTTGGCGGATTGGTCGCGTACGGATTGTTGGCACTGTTGGGACTGAAGCGACTGCCATACCGCCCGTACGGATTGTTCACACTGTTCGGCGTGTAACGACTACCGTACGGCCCATACGGATTCGTGATCGAATCAGGCAGATACGGATTGTCGGTGAGCTGACCGAGATAGGTGCCCTCGGGTTTTGGCGTGTTCACACCAAAGCGACCGAACACGCTGTCCACAAACGACTGCGAGTCATTCGTTTGTGCGGTGGCAGGTAGAGCGATGAAAAACGTGAGTGCAACGACGGGAAGTAAACGTATCATCAGTATCCTCCTCGACGAGTCTGGTGATTGATACCAGATTCAGTATTTATGCGCTACTACTGTTTCTAATGCAAGTCCCGTGCCATACAGACCGGCTGTGTTTTGGGGCAGTTTCGGGCGACGGCGTCGCCTGAACAGGACAACACGCGGGGACAGGTGTCATCCCCCGTTGAATCCCCCGCCGCGTCGCAGTAGGCTGACCGTGTGATCGCACCGCGTCGTTCGCCCCTCGTCCTTATTCTGATCGCGCTGGCCTGGCCGACAAGTGCACCCGCGCAAGTCGGCGAGGTCTTCACCGCCCCAGTCACACGCGTAGCCGACGGGGACACCATCACCGTGACACGCGCTGGTGACGCGGTCCGCATCCGACTCGACGGCATCGACACCCCAGAAACCAATCAACCGTTTGGGCGTGAGGCCACCGCGTTTCTCTCTGCACGCGTCTTGCACCAACACGTGACGGTCACCGTCAAAGATGTTGACCGCTATGGGCGGTTCGTCAGTCGTGTCTCCGTTGGCGGTGAGGATCTCAGTCTCGCATTAGTCGCCGCCGGACTGGCGTGGCACTACGTCCGGTATTCCGATGATGCAGTTCTTGCGCGCGCGGAAGCGGACGCACGCACGAAGCAGATCGGGCTGTGGACGCAGTCAGCCCCCGTCGCGCCATGGGAGTTTCGGCGTCAATCACGACAGCGTTGAACCGCTCAGCGTGGTGCGGTCTGAACCGTCACTGTGCACGACTCCGTCAGGAACTACTGCCCCGGCTCGCCGGTCCGAAGCGGTGACGCATGACGATGTGCCTGCTTCCACACACCGTCCCGTTTGATCAGTACCGCTGTGTAGCGCCAGGGGCCCTGACTGACCTGTCCATCCGGAAAGCTCATGTCCCCGGTTTCATACGCAGTGAACACCGCGGCGTCGCCGTAGACCTGCACGTTCATATTTATGTAAGCAAAATTAAAATTCGCGCCACCGTCCATATTGTTTTGCAGTCCTGCCTGATTGAATGGCAGGGCAGCAAGGTTGGTACCCGCACCGCCCTGGCTAAACGACGTGGCATCTGGGAGCATATACTGTGCAATCTTCGCTGCGTCTCCATCATTCCACCCGGAAATGTAGTCAAGCATCGCCGCGATAACATCGTCTTTATCGTCCGCGGTCGCGAGCCCTGGGGAAAACAGCAGAACGGCGACGGCGAGTACTGCAATCATCGATTTCATCACATACCTCCTTGTAATTCGTAACGATTGTCGCGCCCAACCGTGAACGCCGACATGACCTAGGGCAGAAGGTGGCTGAGGGAATCTTGGCAGCTCCCAATGACTCCTTGCCCTAATTAGGAGAGTCCAGTCTCTGCTTAATATTAGAATTAATCAATAACGTTACCGGTCTCCAGGCTCGCCAGTGGTTTCGGGCGTCCCAACTAGACGCCCGTCAGTCACGAAACGGCGGTGATTGGAAAACTGTTGAATGCGATAGTAGCGTGGTACGAATCCGCTCCCCTGGAGCGTCCAGCTGTGCTCGATCGAGCGCGGCAGCATCAACGTCTCGGCCGGGTTCCTGAAGGTGACGCGGTGGTAGCGAATACTCAAGTCGTTCCGCTCGAGCACGATCCGCCCCGGCCGCGCCCGCGGGCGATCCTCCGGCTCGCGGAACTCGAACCGCCGCGTCAGGCGCTCGTCGAGTCGTAGCACGTCACCGGACTCGACATCGACCCAAGCCTCACCGCGCGACCGGCCATGGAGTGAGAACGACACGCAATCATCGTCCCAGGTGACCTCGGCAAGGCCCTCCTCCAAGGGCACGTAGTCCAGCCGTGCCACTCGCCGGCCGTCGATCCACTCGACCTCGCCCAGGGAGAACTCGAACTCGACCTGCCGCACCGGCAGCAGCGCCGACAACGGATCCTCTGCTTCCGACCGCGGCGTGAGGCATGCATCCCGATCGCGCTGCAGCGGCTCCTGCCCGTTGACCGACCGCAGTTCACGGAACACGGTCACCGTGGGTACGCCGTCCTCCTCGGACGTGTCCCACTCCACTCGGCGTTCGAACTCAAGCCGCCGCGGCGACCCATTCGACCGCATGTCGTGGGTGAACGACCGCACCCACACCATTTCGGTGGAGACGATGCGCTGAGACCGCTGGTAGCGGCGCTCCAGCTGAGCGCCGACCCGGACAAGGGTGGCCTCGAGGTCAAAGAGCGGCTCCTGGCCTAGCGCGGCGCCCGAGACCGCCAGCAATAGCCCACCGATGACTGACGGCAGGAGAGGTCGGTGCATAGGATTCACGGCAACAGTGGGCAAAGCAAATCGCCGAGGCTATTGGTCCGGCAATCCGAACACGACCAACCCCCCGGTCATGCCGATCGCACGACGCGATCTTCCGCGTGGAATACGCATTCCGGTGATGATTCCCATGAGGCTAATCTCCTCTTCTCCCGGACACTTAGGGAGCTACGCAGGAATCTTATACACCCATCTCCTTCCCGCGCCACGATTTCTTCGTCGCACGTTCTCGGCCATTCCATCACGATCAAAATGTCGTTGAAGCCAGCACGCCCCCGCGCTACGCTATTGCACGATGTCTGAAAAGGAGGGGCAAATTGAGAAAGAACATAAACGACTTGAGCGGAACGGTGATCTCAACAGAGACTGGAAGTCACAAGTCTGAGAAATTCGGGTCAAACAATTGTGCATACGTTCAGTTTCCTGCTGGCACGGATATCAGCCCATTGCTCGAAGGACTCCCTAATGACCTTTGTCAGTGTCCTCACTGGGGCTACGTCATCAAAGGGCGTATACATATCAAATATGGCGACGGTGCTGAAGAACACGTTCAGGCCGGCGACATCTACTACTGGCCACCAGGACACACGGCAATCATTGAAGAAGATGCAGAAATTGTTGAATTTAGCCCAAATGAAGAGATGAACATCGTCCTGGCTCATCTTCAGCAGAAACTGCAATAGCCGCAGCGTCAAACACAGTTGTCGCCACGATGTCTGAACAGGAGATTTGCTAATGTCGAAAATGGAACAGTTGCAGGAAGTCTGGGACGCGAAGGACTTAGACGGCGTGCTGGGGATGGTTACAGACGACTACGAAATGAGAATTCTTCATACGAACCAAATGCTGAAAGGTCAAGAAGCACGTGACTACCTGAAAGAGATGGTGCTTGATGAAGGCACCGTGTCGTCTGACTTCAGAATCATCTATGAAAATGACGACTGTGCGGTGACGTATGAAAGGATGACAGGTGAATTAAACGGGCAAGTGAGCATCGTCCAATTATTTCGTGGAAGCAAAGTCTCCTATCACGAAATAAGTCTGATCGAAGACCCTAAGTGACGAGATAGAGCGACGGCAAGGCGTGTGTGTGGTCTGCTCCTTTTGTTTCGCGGCAGCGTACAGCGCCATTGAAAATTTTGACCCCATTTTGACCACCATTGCAAACCGTTGTTTAGTAGTCCGATGCTGTCAGTGAGGCTCGTAAGATCTCATGATCGTTCCGCTGAACGATATGGCCGTTCGCGTAGGCCGGATGTACCCAATTAAATAATCGGTCGGCACAGTGTCCCCGCGCTGATTGAGCCGTCGGAGCAATCAGGTCGGTGCGGTCCAGTTCAACGTAACCCTGGGGCGTGAATCTCGCGATCACCAATTGACCGTCGTCGCTATTGACGAAATAGCGGTCTCCATTCCGAACAAAGAATGCTGTCGCGCACATCTCCTGCATCGTCAACTGATCACTCATCCATAGTCGTTCACCGGTGCGCGCATCCAATCCACGCAATTCTCCATAAGAACCGACACCGTACACGTAATCGTCAATGACAATTGGTGTTGTTGTCATCGAATGAAGTCCGTCGGTCGCGTCGGCGTCTGGGCTGTTGCTCGACCCCTGCCACAGCAGTTCAGCCCTGGGACTATCTGTGTTTAGCCGCATCATTAACGACCCGTTATAGAGTTGGCTGACAAGAAGATACGAACCACTCTTGACGGGTGTCGCGATCGTCATTCCGTCACCCGTTTCAAATGGTTGCTCCCAATACACCTCGCCCGTCTCAGGAGACAACGAGGTCAAGCCGGTCGGATGCCAAATGATCAGTTGGCGGACTCCACCAGCCTCATAAATCACTGGCTGGCCGTACCCAGACTCCGAGACGACATCGAGTGCTCGCCAGACCTCCTGGCCGGTCCGTTTATCAAACGCCACGACGAGAGCATCCGGATGACCGCCGACGATCGCGATCAGATGCGAGTCCTCAACGAGGGGGGCGCTCGCCATCCCCCACGGCGGAACCGACATGTCGTAGTCCTCAACGTAGTCGACCGCCCAATTCCTCGAGCCATCAGTGACATCAAAACTAAAGAGTCGCCCGGTTGCGCCCACTACGAACACGCTGTCTCCGTCGACCGTTGGTGTTGCTCTCGGTCCGATTGCATACGACCCCATCAACGCGCGATAGGACGTCTGCCATTCAGCCGTCCACAATTCTCCACCGGTCTCCTCGTCCAACACCAACAGACGCTCCGTTCCATCAAGCGTTCGTGAACTGGCATCCTCTGTCCAGTCCAGCACGAATACACGGCCATTCTCGACAGCCGGCCCCGCATAACCCGAACCAATCGGGACTCGCCACTTCACGTTCAGTCCATCATCTGGAAACTGATCGATGATGCCGTCCTCATGCCAGATCCCCTGGCGTTCTACTCCCCGCCATTGCGACCAGTCCTGACCTATTGTGCAAATCGTAGATGCAAAGACGATCAGCATCGAAAACGAGATGTTTTTCATAAGTAGATTCCGCTCTAACGCGTCGTCAGCCCACAACTGTCGCGCAGTGTAACACTGCCCCGATAGATGAACGGGAACAAGAACTAACCGTAGCACTAACCTTTTTTAGCTACACGCAGACGTTGTCTGCTTATCGGTGCAACAGAGAGGCAGTGTTACGTCAATAAACATCGTTCTTTAGGTCTCCGCAGGGTCCACATCCTGATGACAGTTCAGGAGCATGAGCGAACCAACGAGAGCTGCAACGGTGAAAGCGATTCCAAAAACGACTTCACTTATGATGTTCGACCATAACGTTGGTCCCACTGGTGCAACGAAAACCTCGCTCCATGTCACCACACCAAACAGCATTAGCGTATCGAGGATTCTGGTGCCGAAGGTGATGAAGGCCCATACGCAGATCCAAGAATTCTCTTTCCTGAAGTCGTCACTCTTTAGGCTTGAAGACAGGCAACATTGAATCGCGAAAAAGAGGCCCGCGAGGAAACCCATGACATCCAGAATCCATGCGGTGACACCCCAGTTGAACCCATCCACCACACAGGTGACAACCACAGTTACCATGTGGCGTAACGACGAAACAGACTCCTAGCAGACCCGCCACGCCTATGAATCGGTGACCCACAGTGATTACCGGAGCTTGACATAACCCGAGTCCATTAAAAATTCCTTGTGACGCCATTAATTGAAGTGAATTTAAGAATACCTTGGCCTATACGTCGTTATCATGATGGTGATGGTGCCATGAGCTGGACAACTATCGCGCCACGGGAGTTTAGGCGTCAAACACGACGGCGTTGAACCGCTCGCCCTCGTGCCGCGTTTTCACAGTCCACGATCAGAATGATGCGGTCATATCCAGACCGCTGTCCAGGACATTCTCGTGTGCTGATGCCATTATCGACTCGCGCATACGCCCCCTGTCGGCGATCGTTTTCAGTGTAAAAATCCTCAAGTTTTAGCGGTTCGTCAGCATAACAGTAGGGTTCTGAACCACCGCGTTGCGAACGGACGTTGTGTCTGGTCCGTTCGCCTCGATGGCGTGCCAGTTTTCGGGGCACTGAATTTTGGCGACATCGTTGAGTGTTCACTACAGCAGGGGCGGACCTACCCGCGGATGAGATGACGCCCACCCGCGGGTTCGCATGAGTCCATAAATAAAAAGCCCGGGCCACAAGTACGAACAACATTAGCCAGAGCGCAGTTGTGAACAAAACGAGCAATAAAGCGATCAACGAAAAAAACGTCTGCATTACGTCCTACAGCTCTTTTCCAGGTGATCAATAACTCTGCCGTCCCTTCCTGACAACCCTTCTACGTCGCCCGTTTGTCACGCACCTTGGCACGTTGTCCCGAAGAATAGTCCAGCGAACCGCGATCCCGTGATTTAAGAAACTCCACACTGTTTAACGCTGTCTCATGGAAGACATCAGCTGAGTAGTCCCTATCGTATTGGACTGTCTTCCCCGCATCGATCCGAAAGCCGGCACTCCGTGCGGCGTCGAACGCGTCAAGTCCAGCTCCGAGAAACACGAACTCCCAGCCTGCCTCGGTTTTCTCCTTAACAAGCGCAGCAAGGTCGGCGGCCGTATGTTTTCGAGAACAATTCTCATAACCATCGGTTTGTATGACGACAAGTACTAAGGGGTCATCTTGACGTTTCTTTACGGCCTTGGCCGTGGCCTTGATAATCTTGACTGAAGCGTCGATGAGCGGAGTCATAGCCTCAGGTCGATAGTTCTCGTCCGTGAGGGGGGCCACCTTTTCGATCGGTTCGGCCACATATCGAGACTCCGTCTCGTTACTGTTAAAACTCACCAAACTAAAGGCAATATTGCCTTCATTCTTTTTGAGTGTCTCAACATACTCATTGAAACCTCCAATGGTGTCCCCTTTGATCCCGTGCATCGACCCGGTCTCGTCGAGTAAAAAAGAGACGTATTTCATGTTGTTTTCCGTAGTTGTTCCCATAGGAACCTCCTTGCCAGTTTTAGATAAAAGACAGCGTAGTCTGTGGGTGTGACAGGGTAGGTCACTGTCTGCCGTTCGGTTATCGACAAAGAAACGACGGTTCGGCCCGCTCCTTTTTTCTTATGGGTAAATGCAATCGCACTGTCTCGTCAAGCCACGAACAGGGTTGAAACGGCACGACAACGAGGCACCTCTTTAATAATGAGGTGAATTTTCAATAAAAATTCCGAGGAGACCGTTTTTTATTGCGGAGTCGTGCGCAAAGACGGTTCAGACTGCCGTATGGTGAGCGGTTCAATCGCGACCCCAAAATGGGTCGTCGAGACAATCGCACAAAGTATTCGGGATGATACTGTTCGCTTGCACTGCCCCGAACCGTCGAAAACTCCCGACACGACTGACGCGGAGCAACCGGACGCGTCCCTGACACGCCGAGGACCGTTCATTAAGGCTGGTAGAGATGAGCGAAACACGCTATAGCGTGTATGTCATCGACCTATTAGATGGCGTGCTGGAAAACCGAAAATACGCGAGGCGAATCCTGGCTATATAGCCGGGTCGCCTTACGTGTACGTGGGGTCGACCGCGCATACGCCAGAGGAACGATTTGCACAACATCGTCGCGGCGGAAAACTCAGCAATAAATATGTTCATCGGTATGGCCTACGGTTGCGCAATAGTGATGCTGATCCGGTTGTCACGTGGGACCGTTATTTCGCAACACGTACGGAGGCAGAAGACAGTAAGGCCTCAATTAGCAACCGTTTCAGGGAAGCTGGGTAGACAGTATGGTCACACTAATGCTGATGGCGAGTGCCTTAGCGATCGAATTATAGTGAATCCGCATAGGCCGGGAGCGTGGTAAGCCGAGTGTCTTCTACCGCACCGCCGACTGTGAAATGGTATAGGTCCTGATAGGTGGTGTCTTCAAGGCCAAGGAGTTCATGCATCGCATCGTCGAAATAACAACCGATTCCGGTGCTCCTGATCCCGGCGGCTTCGGCTTCCAGATAGAGCACCTGACCGACCGCGCCTGCCTCCCAGAACAGACGGGGGTAGAACCAGGCGCCGTAGTGATTCAGCGGACGCTCAAACTCCGCCACCATCCCAAGACTGAAACACCCGTCACTTGCAATGTCTTGGGTGCAGGAGACCGCTTGTGCGGTGCGCCTCGTATCTGATTGACTGAGACACCATAGGTCGACTTCTTCAGGGCAGCCAGGAGCGCGTACCCACGACGCGACTCCAGTACAGGCCGCCTCCAGCCCAGACCGCTGTGTTTTGTCGCGTACTAACATGTATAACCCAGGGGGTAGGCCGTCTACGCGGTGCACGAAGATCGCCAGGTGGATGTACGGGGTCCAAGGCAGCGTGCTAAAGGGAACCTGGTCCTGGCTAACGACCGTTCTGTGGAGCATGCGATAGAACAGGTCTCGGTCTATCTTGGTCTTCCCATCCATCGCGACCGCGCTCCGTCGCTGTCGGATGACGGACCGGAGCGGGACAGGGCGAGTCGGCAATGAGCCAGGTGGTCCCGACTCCCGCGTGTGTGTGCTCGGACTTGGCCCGCGGGGTTTACGGGCTGCGGTCGCCGGCGCGTCCGTACTCCAGTCCAGATGACTCGGGCTGAGAACGTTGGGCGTGCCAAGCCATTCCAGTTTCGCGAAGTGCTGTACCGGGTCCTCGGGCAGGGTGCGTACAGTAATCCCCCTCACGCCAGGGCCTACGGCGATCAGCACATCCGGCTCCTCCGGTTCGGCAGCATTCTTCCGTTCGGTGCCGAGGAGGCGCGCCAGTTCAGCCGTTCCCAGGTCATCCATCAATCTCGTTTGCCACCCCAGTCCAGCGGCAGCGATAGCGACCGCGGCGACTGCGTGCCCGAGATCATGCTGGCAATAGCGATAGGCGCGTTGGCCGTATTTCCACGCTTCTCGCCAGTGAACGGAGGTAAACCCGACGAAGATTGTTTCGGGCGGACATTGCTGGCACAGCGTCTCCCATAACCCCAGGCCAACCTTCGCCCTAACCTCGAGCGCATGTTCCTTGGGCGCATAGTGGCAGACAACCGGAACCGCACAGAGACCGTCCACCGGACCACAGAGCAGATAGCCCTCTGTCGGGTGTAGGTTGCCGCTCGACGGGTTGACCCGGAGCGCCCATCGAGAACCACCCGTACTCTTCCAAGCCGAGATCGCCAGGCTGTCGAAGAAGAGTTGTGAGATACTCCGCCGGTTCAGCAGAACCGGTGAATGTCGCCCCTCGACAAACACCTCATCGTAACGTGGCTCCCCCGTCGGTGGGATCTTGTCCAACCCGATCAGGGGCGCACCGTCGTAGCGGCGAAACGGGTCCGGCTGGGTGTCCCAGTCCAGGTGGCCCGGTCCGGGCGCGAAGCGATGGACGTGATGCTTGGTAACCTGATGATATTGGCGGACCGTTTCTAGCGTTTCCTTCGAGGTCTGGTTACTCATCTTCTTCGGTAGTCGCAATCACATTGCATCCTCTTCCTGCTAGGGGTCGGGTGCGTCCTATGGGTGGGCGTTAGTAACCCTCGAGTAATGGAAACCGTTCGTCGTCTGGTAATGGTTGGACACCAAGCGCGTTAAGCGTCATCGACACCCTGCGATACCTAGCAGTGGACCATGCGATACTCATCATCTGGTGGGTATCGTATTGCTCTGAAAGAGCCTGCCATGTTGCATCGGAGATGGTCGTGTCGCGATACATTTCATTGGCCGCCGCAATCAAATTCAGTTCGTTATCATTCCAGCCAGACGCGTCCGCACCCTGAGCAATCCAAAGCGGCTCGAGACCGTGGTCACGTGCCCGACCCACACTTCCTACGTGCTTTGCCCACTCGTAGACTGCCTGCGCGTTCCACCCAGTTCGCAAGATCAAAAGCTCACGGTCGTGTGGTATTAGCCTCGACTTTTCTGGGTCAAGCACATATCTATCATTTACATACCATTGTTCCGCGAGCTCCGGGTGGCGCCGAAGAGTTCGTGACACTCTTAAACCGTCGCCTTCAAGCGGATCGATCCGCGGAACGCTAAGAGGTGGTTCTCGATCCGGAACGACAAGTCGATAGCCGACGGACGTGGTGGGTAATCGCTCAGTCGTGTCGTCATCGGGCTGAATGCCCAACGTATTGAACAGAATTGCTTGTGCTGTGATCTCGGCAACCGTGACAACTGCGTCCGCGAGATTATAGAGGTCATATTCCTGAGACAACCGGCCCCAAGTCACGTCCGTGATTGATGAATTCCGAAAGAATTCATCAGCCATCCCTATGAGAGTTGCTTCGAATTCGGTCCACCCCTCCTCATTCGGACCTTGGGCAACTCGGAGCACCTCATCAGGAGTTAAACTGCCACGACTAGCGTATGTTGCCCAGTGATTCGCACTCTGAGTCAGCCACGCCGTGCGGAGAATCAACAGTGAGCGGTGCCGTGGAGAGAGAGTCGAACCCTCAGCAATGTAGGTTCGAAAGGGTAATACACGGTTAGCTAGCGCCGGCACCCTGACCAACGTCCGGAGCGCATTTCCAGGATTACCGTCAGGCGCATACCGCTCAATGATCTCCCGTTGCTCAGCGGTCCACTCCAATTCGGAAAGAGGAGACACCCGTGCCTCAGAGGACCGTTCTATCGTCAGAATGTTACCCGGCGGGTCAACAATCGCGTGGGCCGGTTCAATGCGAAGCAAGACCCCATCAGCTTCCTCGGTCAGAACATAGAGATAGCCGTCCTTGCCTTGTCGAACATCTCGGATTCTTTGCTTAAGCTCCGTGAGTAACCATTCCCGCCTGATTTCTTGACCCTGCCGGTTGAAAATAATTCGTTCGAGGTGCCCGGTTCGGCCAGGCATCCGATTTCGCATCGCACCGACAAACAGGTTACCGCGCCAAGCGGGGAAATGTTCGCCCGTGTAGAACGTCAACCCAGAGGGGGCGATCGATGGCCACCACATGATTTCCGGACTTTCGAAATCTTCCAGCCACGGGATCTCAGTCACGGGAACACCCGAATACTCACGGCTGTAGGAAGCAATAGGCCATCCGTAGTTTGCACCGCTCTTGACGATATTTGCCTCATCGCCACCCTGAGGCCCGTTTTCCGTCGCCCAAAGATCGCCGGTTTCTGGATGGAAGCTCAGACCAAGCTGGTTTCGATGACCCAACGAATAAATTTCTGGCAGGTAGGCCGTGTCACCAACAAAGGGATTGTCGTTTGGCACCGTTCCATCGTCATTCAGCCGTAGCAGCTTCCCGAAATGCATCATCGGATCCTGGGCAAAATCGCCTGTTGAAGCGAACCTGTAGGCACCTCCCAGTGTCATGAAAAGTGTCCCGTCGGGGGCGAAGAGAATTCTTGACGCCGCCACACCACGGTCTACACCGTCTGCAACAAAGATGTCGCGCACCTCCGTCAATGCCCCCGCGTCGAGACGACCCCTGGCCAGGGCCACCGTCGCACCACTCTCGCCGTCGCGCTCAACAGCTTTGGAATACGTCAGATAAACCAAACTATCGTCATCCGGGTGCAGTGCAATGTCCATTAACCCTGCACGCTGTGTCTCTGCGTAGACCTCCGGAACCCCTAGAATTGGGCGTTCAAGCAGTTGCCCGTTTCGAACCACTCGCAGCGTGCCCTTATCACGCTCGGTAATCAAAATGTCACCGTTGGCTCTGAAGGCTACGCCCCATGGATGGTCCAAGCCAGTCGCTACGGGAATCAGGCGAATACGAGCCACATCAGATGTGTGTAGCACGACGGGGCGGTCGGGCGCGGCCACGTCCGGAACGCCTTGTCGATTCTGGGCCAGTGCGAGGGCTCCAAAAAGTGAGAATGTGAGCACAGCCAAGATCCAAGCACGACCAGTGCAATTAATAAGGCTCATGAATCCTCCAAAGGGATGCCTGCCAATCTACCGCAAAAAGCGAAACAAGCCCAAACGCCCACCGTGCCCCGCCCTTCATCTCCGCGCCATTCTGCCAGTTTTCGGGCGTGCGGGAAACGACAATCGCACAATGTTGAAACACGCGTCTGACAAGCGTAATCTATGTCGACAATCACTAGTACCTCCTCAAAATGACTGACGATTCAAGCAAGGGTTCACTGATTTTTGCGAAGAATAAAAGTGCGATCGTTCAGGTCAAGTCGCCAACGGCAGAAGGCTCTGGCGTGTTAATTCGTGCGAATGGTTTGGTGGTGACGAATTTTCATGTCATTGAGGGCGCAGCTGTCGACCGCGCCGACGTAACGGACGCAACGTGCCTGGTCGAAGCAACCGGCTCAGCGCAGTAGGCGCACCGGCGCGACCTTGGGTAGTACTTACCTAGTCTAGAGAGGTGACTCATTTTCATCGACTTTCTCTTTGTTTAAATTAGTCGCTACTTCTTGAGCTACGTTTAGAGCGCGGTCAATACCACACCTCGAAACGTCAAGGTGTGTGACGGCACGGATTGCACGACCTGTTTGACTCATGCGCACTCCTGATGCCGCCATTAGATCGACGAATCGCTCGTTGCTCACTCCCAGCGCGTGAACATCAAAGAACACCATATTGGTCTCCGGCATCGGTGTGTGCACATGAATGCCATTGACTGTCAACAGTCCACGCGCCAAGAGCCGGGCGTGTTCGTGGTCCTCAGCCAATCGGTCAACATGATGATCTATCGCATATAGGCATCCGGCGGCGGCTATACCTGCCTGGCGCATTGCACCACCGAAAAGTTGTTTATAGCGACGCGCCTCACGGAGAAGATCCTTTGTTCCTGCGAGCACGGCACCAATAGGGGCCCCGAGTCCCTTCGTAAAATCAATCCAGACACTGTCCACAGTTGCCGAAAAGTCCGCCGCAGGAACTCCCGTCGCCACACAAGCGTTCAACAGCCGTGCTCCATCCATGTGGAGGAGCATTTTGTGCTTGCGGGCGTAGTCTGACACTACGTTCAGTTCATCCAATGACCAGATCGCACCGCCACCAAAGTTGTGGGTCTGTTCGACACAGACGAGACGAACCGGTTGTCCGTACGGTGGCGGCACAGTCACTGTTCGACCTACCGCCTCTTTAAGTTCATCAACCGTAAAAATACCGCGCTCGGTTTGAATAGGCTCCACCCTGACACCAGACGCTAGTGCCGCGCCCCCTGATTCAGCTCGAATGACGTGAGCCATCCAGTCAGCCACTATTGCGTCACCCGGTTGGGTCTGCGATTTGACTGCCACAAGATTGCACATCGTGCCACTTGGAAGCCAAAGAGCACCCTCTTTGCCTAACAGTCCAGCAACACGGTCCTGTAACAAGCAAACGGTCGGGTCTTCACCTTTTTGTTCGTCACCGACTTCCGCAGCCGTCATTGCCGCGCGCATGCCTGCCGTTGGCTGTGTTTCGGTGTCACTCAGTAAGGTAACAACATCTTCTGCCATAGACGGACGTTAAACTCCATTCCTTCGCCAACACAACGATTCTTCTCTAGTGCGGGTATTCTTCGTCTTCGTCGTGCCACGAATAGACCATTCTAGAGAGCACATCTCAAAAGAAAAAATAGAGACCTGATGTTACATGGCAGCAAAAATAGTTTTTCGGGACAAAATAATTTAGCCCCATTTGAACTGGATTCATCTGAAAGAATCGGACGGCATCATAAGTTTCCTAAGCAAAACGTCCAGTGATGAGCTTTACGCTCAGTAATAAGACGAAGTACGCTGCCGCTGTATGTCGGAGCAGGTGAAGGCCGCGCTCATATTCGGCGGTGCGATTATCATTGCCACCATCGCCTACGCAAGATTATCGAATTACTTCAGCCCGTGGGAGTCATGCATGCGCTGGGAAGTGACGCGATATCAAGAGGCGCAAACTAATCCTTCTCTCATCTACTCGCTCGCCTTAACCAGTTGTCGAGATGTAGCACGGTAGTAGTCTGTTGAGTTATTGACTCTCAGCTTGCTTCTCTTGGAGACTATTAATCGTTCGCTTACCCATAATTCACTCTATTCACTACGCTGACGACAGACATATGGCTTGCAATCCATTACAAGTGCAACTAGACAAACTGAAAGAAGCAGAACGCCTAGCCAAAACCAAACAAGCCGCGGACCGCGTAACTCATAAGGATGACAACCTCGTCAAAAACGACGGGCGTGACTCTGGAAATTAGCCGCTAAAGCTACCGCGACGTCCAGAGAAAAACCTCCCAATCACGCAAAGGATCAGGTCCCCCCACTGCGATATCCATAGGAAGACCGGTCTTGCCCGAGTACAGTTCAAGCATCGGCAAGCGATCGTCACCAAGAATCTCTGTGGCCCGCATCGCATACGTCGCATCACCGATACGTAGCCACCCATCCGTATGACCATCTCTTACACGCTGCGCCCAATATCCTCCGTCTGGGCGGGTGGCGGTAATCACACCGTCGGAAGTCCCTACATAAGAAAGATAAATCACGAACGGCGGGAATCCACTCTGCTTCATCAACAAATTGCCTCCCACGTCATTCACGGTACTAAAATCGTTCGGGGGAGGCATATCCGCCCCACCAATTATCACACCGGGCGTCCGCTGAAGCCCCTGATTGCCCGAGTAAGGAGCGGTATACGCCCAACTGGCCACACCGATCAAGATTACTAGTCCGATGATCTTTAGTCTGCCGCTCATCCCACATCCTCCGAGTTCGGAAAGTACACGACCAGAAGCCAACAATATCTAACTGCAACAGCCTAGCCTGCCGCGCCGTTCAGTGTGGTTCAGCGACGAGGTTTATGAAATTCCGTTTCCCCTTTTCGCTATCCATCTCGTTTTTGACAAAAGTAGACACACACAAAATGCATACAACACCAACAATAGCAACATCCGTTTCCAATCTAACGATCTCGGTAATGACCGTGCTTATTCAAGAATCTGCTCGTCGGCGTCACAATTACTAAGTAGAATTGTGACGCTAAGACAGTCGATAAACGTGCAAAAAATCTCGGAGGCCCTCCAGTGAAGCAAATCACCATTGTCCTGTTTCTCATACTTGTATTCTCAGCATCTTCCCAAGCCCAGTCAGCAGAAGAAGAAATAGCGCGTGCCGTAATGGCTGCCCCGCCAGCGCTAATGGCAGATACCGGCGTCGTTCGACTATCGGATGACGGCAGTCATGAAGTATTAAGAGACAGTTCGAATGGACTGGTCTGCTACGACCGCTCTAATGAACCCGGCCGAGACTTCAGCACCCAATGTACCAGCGTCGGGAACCTACGACGTGCCGGACAAAACCACAAAGTCAGAATGTCTTCCGCTAATGCCGAGGCAGCCAGTGCCATGTTCGAATCACAAGAAAACGACGGCAGCCGAGAACCCCCTGACTTTGGTAGTGTCTGGTACACCTTAAACGGGTCCGACCGAGCATCTGCAAGCACTAATAGCGCGCACATCACCATTGCCGTACCGTTTTCTACAAGTGACACCATTGGACTACCTAGTGACGGAAGTTATAGTCAAAGCGGTTCGTGGATCATGGAAGCTGGAACTTCCGCTGCACACATTATGATTCCTGGTCGATAGCAATCCTTCGAACGAATGTGTCACGATTGACATCGTCTTACCCTAAAGGTAAATAGGAGGTTGGCATGGCAACAACATGGTCTGTCAAAGGTGAATATATGGAAGCCTGCAGTTGTGATTTTTTGTGCCCCTGCATCACCAGTAATATGGCCGCACCTGCCACTCGCGATTTCTGCAAAGTTGCCATGGCTTTCGATGTTCAATCAGGTGATTTCGGTGCAACGTCGATGGACGGCGTACGTTTCGCCTTATTTATAGAATCAAAGGCCATTATGGCTGACGGCGACCTTATCGCCGGCGTCATTGTTGACTCAAGTGCAACAAATGAGCAGACCGAAGCGATCGGCGCCATCGTCAGTGCTGCCGGCAGAGGGCCGTTAGCAATGCTGGACCCGCTCATTGGTGATTTCAAAGGCATCGAACGTCAGCCTATTGAATTTCATAAGGACGGCAAGACTGTAAGTGCCAAAATCGAAGGCATCCTAGACCAAGAAGTAATTGGCATTGACAGCGCGGTTGTGGAAGGTGAATGCCTCGCTATCGACAATACGCTCCATCCGGCGAATAAAAGACTGAACCTTGCAACCGCTACAAAAAATTTCATCAAAGCTTTTGGGATCGAATGGAACGATAATTCCCAGCAAGCCAACGGGCATTTTGCGCCATTCGATTGGAGTGGCGAAGCCACCTAACGGACGCAATCCAGTTTGACAGGACTTCACTCTGGACCATTCAAAGCAATGACAGAAAGAAAAGAATAGGCTTTACGCGCAAGTCATGAAAGACGCTATCGCCAACGCTCTTGCGGAAAGTCAGGCGCAAGAATTAATGGAGTACCTGCTCCGCACTATCCCTGGTCTCCCTCCAATTATTCAAACATTTCACATCGTCGGAATATGCATCGTCGTTGGTTCGATCCTAATGATCAACCTTCGGTTTCTCGGTATTGCGGTACCGAGCCAAAACCTCACTGAAATGCTTAACCGGTTGATGCCGTGGATGTGGTGGGCACTTTTGGTCAATGCGCTCAGTGGACTCGTCTTCGTTATCGCAAGGCCTCTCCGCTACTTCTACAATCCGGTATTCCCCTACAAACTTGCACTCTTGATACCAGCCGTCATTTTGGCTTTTCTCGTTTATCGACTCAATAAGTCAGAACCGAAGTACTGGGAATCATCATCTATTCGACTCCGATACGGACAGTTTATTGCAACTGTCTCCCTGGTTCTCTGGGTTGGCGTAATCATCGCGGGTCGATGGATCGCCTATTGGGAATACCTCCCTTTCTTCTATGAGTAGTCACTAAATGAACGAAGAATCGTCGGTCCCCTTCACGGAATTTTGGGCATGGCTGCAAGCATTGCCGATTTCAGAACATATCGGCTTTACCTGGTGGTTTCCGCTACTTGAATCAATTCATGTCCTCGCAATCGGTCTCGTCGTCGGGACGATTCTGATGGTCGACCTCCGTTTACTCGGCCTCGCCGCGATCCGATACCCGGCCAGTCGTGTCACGCTAGAACTCGTGCCGTGGACTTGGATCGGTTTCGTCGTCGCTTTCATTACCGGGTTCGGACTGTTTATGGTAAGTGCGCCCAGGTACGTCGAGAACCCAGCGTTTCAAATCAAGTTCATGTTGCTCCCTCTTGCAGCTCTCAATATGGCTTGGTTTCAGTTTCGAACGATGCGAACGATCTCGTCTTGGGACGATGCGAACGTGCCCCCAATCACAGCCAAACTAGCTGGCGCGACATCGCTTCTTCTGTGGATAGGCGTGCTTCTAGCTGGCCGCTGGACCGGGCACCTCCTTTAGCAGAAGCGACTGGACCTAAATAAACTGCCGAATAATAACGAGAAGACCGGCGCCAGCTGCCACTGAGAGGACGGCGGGTCTGACATAGCCCCCGTCGACGTAGACGGCAGTCCATTTCGACAGCGCAAACCCGACCAACACGCTGGGCAACATAACCAGAGTGAGTTGGATTTCGTAAGCACCAAAACGTCCGACATACCAGAGTGCTCCAACCGATAAAATCGTTCCCAATAAAAAAAATCCAGACATCGTGCTGCGGATGCGAGCGCCCGCGGCATGCTGGTAAACCAACGCCATCGGCGGTCCACCTACCGATGCAATAGTGCCGAGCAAACCCGACAACATTCCGGCAACCACAAGCACCGGTCGAATGGGGTCAAATCGAAGCCCTGAGAGACTCATCCCAACGCCAGACAGAATAAACACGCCGATCAGTAAGACCAGCTGATCAGCAGAAACAATTATCAAGAGAGCACTAGCAGCAAGTGTCCCGACGAGTCGACCAACCATGGCCCATTGAATCCCATGGAAATCAATTGCGGTCCGCTCACGGTACACAAGTAACACGGTCAACACCGTCGTCGAGAGTAGAATCGGTCCGGGTACAAACCTCGGGTCAATAAGAATAAGAATCGGCGACGCTAACAATCCCATTCCGAAGCCAACCGAGCCTTGAAGTATCGCGCCGAACAAAACGGTCAGAACAACCGTGAGAATTTCCCCTAGAGACAAAGCGTATCAGTCTACAAAGAAACTCAAACGAATTACGCTTTAGACTTAACTCAATGACTCATACCCCTGTGCAACCAAAAGATGCAGCATCGGTAATGCTCATCCGTTCTGGAAGTCGCGGTTTGGAGATCTTGTTTCTTCGTCGAAATCCCTCACTCGCTTTTCAAGGTGATCATTGGGTCTTTCCCGGTGGGCGTATCGATCCAATTGACAAAGACGTTGACCGCCCGCATGACGAACTCGCGGCAGCACAAAAAGCAGCTATTCGGGAAGCGGCGGAAGAATCGGGCGTCTCTGTGCCTCTCCACTCTCTGGTCTACGCAATTCACTGGACGACGCCCGTAACGAGCCCCATTCGTTTCTCGACCTCATTTTTCATCGCTCCAGCACCGCCAGAAGACATCCTCGTTGACGGCAATGAAATCCATGAATTTCTTTGGCTACGACCGGCTGACGCCCTTGCACGGCATCGCGCGAGAACCTTCAAGCTCGCCGCGCCGACCTTTGCACTCATAACCAGAATCAATGCGTTTCGCACGGTTGACGAAGCACTCCTAGGAGTCGCTGCATGGCCAAATGAGCGACTAATTGGTGAAATCAGAGAGACAGAGGATGGACGTGTGGCACTTTACTACCCAGATATTGCCTACGGAGGCGGCGCACTGTCTGCAGACGGGCCACGGCACCGTCTCTGGATGGTGACCTCTGGTTGGCGCTACGAACGCTCACACTAATCTCTGAAACTGAAACGCCGCTAGCCGACAAAACGGAGCGATAATACGGTGACGCCATCACCAACGCATTTAATTTAAATACGTAGAAATCGACCAGACCACGGACGAGATCATTGCCCAGCCAATGGCGTAATGGTGCCGTACATCAGGCCACCGTACTCACCGTGGTCCCAGGTGCCAGCATAACGATTGTCATAAAAAACAACTCGAGCACCAAACTCCTCGCCAAGACCGGGAATCGCAAAATCTGTAATCGATATCATCGGAGTATCGCCGGCCCAGACCATCGGCACCACAACCGGGAGGGTGACATCAACATTGCCATATTTGACACGAGCATTGAAACGCCAGCGATCGCCCTCAAGTTTCGACACGTCAGTAATTTCATAACGCTCTGGTAGTCCATCCCGACGCTCTCGCCCCTCAATAGTAAAATTACCAATGAGAACAACGTTGCGCATTTGCTCCGTGAACTCGCGCTCTCGGTCATTCAACGATGCGAGAGGTACAGACTGACCGACCCCTGTCGCTGAAAAAAACCAACCTAACGCAAAGGCCCCAAGTAACAGCCCTACACCTGCTGTGAGCTTTAGCATGTTGTCCCTCTCTAATCTCTTTGAATCAACAGCAACCCGATACGGCGATTCTATCGTGGCTCCGACACAAACTCACTCAAGACCCCGAGTTGCTTTCCATCTGAGCCAATGGTCAGCAAGAACAAGAGCAACCATCGCTTCAGCCATCGGAATGAAACGCGGCAACAAGCAGGGGTCATGGCGTCCCTTTGTCGCAATGGTCGTAGGCTCACCATCACACGAGACGGTTTCCTGTTCCTGCGGCAAACTACTGGTCGGCTTCACCGCTGCGCGAATTACGATTGGCATGCCACTGGAAATGCCACCCAGCATGCCACCATGGCGGTTAGTCTGCGTGGTGATCTCCTGAGAATCGAATGTCTTCACAAAAACATCGTTATTGTCAGTACCGCGCAAGGTTGCGCAACCGAACCCTACGCCATACTCAACCCCAAGAACGGCTGGCAGGCTAAATAACGCCTTGCCAAGGTCAGCCTTCAATTTGTCAAACACCGGTTCTCCAAGTCCCGCAGGCACAGATGTCGCCACAATTTCAGCAACACCACCGATCGAATTCTGTTCAGCACGAAGTTTTTCAATCAGTTCGACCATAGCCGCTGCTTTTTCTGGGTCCGGGCACCGCACGACATTTGGTGTGCCGTCTGGTAACTGCTCGATGCGATCAAGAGTTAGGTGTTCAGGATTGTCAATATCAGCAATCACATCACCAACTTGACGCACGTAGCCGATCACACGCCCACCAAATTGGTCGGCGATAAGTTTCTTGGCAACCGCGCCGGCCGCTACACGGACAGTAGTCTCACGAGCACTCGATCGGCCACCACCTCGATAATCGCGCCGACCGTATTTCTTGTCATAACCGTGGTCGGCGTGACCCGGCCGGTATTTATTCTTAATATCTTCGTAGTCACGACTTCGTTGATCGCGGTTACGAACCAGAATCGCGATACTCGTGCCAGTCGTTTTTCCTTCAAAGACGCCAGATAAAATCTCCGGAACATCCCGTTCATCACGCTGCGAGACAATTGCGCTCTGTCCAGGACGACGGCGATTGAGATCCGTTACTAAGTCAGACTCACTGAGAGACAAACCCGGAGGGCATCCATCAATAATGACGACGTTCCCAACTCCATGGGACTCCCCTGCGGTTGTAATCCGAAACAGCTGACCAAAGCTGTTACCTGCCATGTGTCGATTGTACCTGACCCCACATCCGACCACACCGCGAACCACGACGGACGATGCTCACATTGATCAATTACGTGCAACTATCCACAGTTTTCGCCCTTACGGCGATGGTTTTTTCCAACGGGACAGCGCGTACGTCAGTGCCACTAACACGATCTCATCAAGCATGAAAATGGGATCTGGAACCAATAGGTCAACTAGCAGTAGTACCGCGACGGCCACAAACAACTGCCATGACCGTAAAGTGGCCAAAAACCGAAACCACATGGCTGCGTTTCGCATCGTCATTCAATGGCCTGCTCTTCCGGAACACAAGCACGCTCTCACAACAGACCAGCTAAATTTGTATCTTGGTCAGACGGAGGTTGTCCCGTATTACAAATTACTACCAGAACAGTTGGATATTACAAAAGCGGACAGCGCCTCTATTCGTCAGTCGCGGTTGCAACCCCTTGATTAACATCTATGACAGACAGACTCTGAGCCGTATTCTCAAAACTCTCATTCTCAAGAGGCGCGTATAGCTCAAGACTCGCCTGTAACAGTACTCCGTCGTGCAGTACCTCAACCTCATCGGCAGTGAGAGCGGCACGATGAACCATCCAATCTTTATAGTCCGCTGGAGCCGATACGGCTGTCGACCAGTCTGGTCCAGGTCCCCCCAGCACGAAACGATCGGGCTGCAATCTCTCTGCAATGGTCCCGACGAGCCGGCCGTCCACATACAATGCCGTTTCGCCACGGGCAACGTAATGCGAAAGTGTCACATGGTGCCACTGGCCATCCGCACCTGGCACTGGTGACGTAACGGCATTACCACCCGCTGATGCATAAACCCACCGACCATTCTCAATACTAATTGACGCGTTGAACCTGCGTCCGGTCGATGTAAGCATACTCCCTTCAAATTCACGCTCGCCACGACTTGTCGGGACACGAACCCAGTCGACAACGTGATCAACGGTTTCACCACCAATACTTGCAACGGTGCCATCGCCATCTGCACGCACACTGAACGTCAGACCGAAAGAACGCATCGTGTCATCAACCGACAGCGTCATAGGTGATCGGTCATCGCTTCGAATCCTGGCAAACCCAGATCCCGTGCCCTTTGTTGGTATCGGCTTATCGTTCGCGATCGCATCGAAAAGCGTCGGTACAAACGCATGAAACATCTCAGTGTGGCCAGCCGCATTCGGATGAATCGGTTCTGGAAAAAATCCACGCGCCCAACGGCCATAACCATCATCAATTGCACCGAGTAAATTAATGCTCGGAACATCCCAAGAATTGATCTCGATGTTGGCTTTTCGAGTATGCGCGTACTCTACCTCGTCAAAATCACCCCGCGCGTACGTTAAGCCAATGATCGGCACAATCCCATTGTCACGCGCGCGCTTGATTAAGCGCTGCAATCCATCAAGAAACTGACGCGAGATCGCATCCTGTCCGTCGCGCGAAGGAGAACAACCGACCCGGGGGGCTGGAGCAGGGTCTTGGCCGAGCGCACAACGTTTAATACCTTCATTCCCAAGGGACAGCGCTATCACGACATAGCCCGGGTCCACAGGGGTCAAATACCGAGTACTCGGCTCAGGGTCACCTTCAGGTTCAAACCGCGGTGTAATCGTAATTGTGTTGTCACCGCCACGCGATACATTGAGAACCTCCCAACCACGGGGCTCAAGTAATTGGCGCAGTCGGCCGGTGTAACCGCCTAACTCAAGTTCATCGCCAGTTCCATTTGGTACCGACGACCCCCAGAGCGCGATTCGCTTGGGTTGGTCACTGCTGTTACCTGTCTGTGCAAACGACACACCAGAAACAACAAAAACCAATAGCAATAGCAAGATAGCCGTCCGGGAGTGAAATCGAGTCATCAGTAGTCCTTTCAGCGATAAACCTTATCCTATTGCGGTAGCTGACTGTAAGGGTTTCCGTTTTCATCGAAGAAACTCACACTGGGCAATCCGTTCTCCGCAACTCCAACCACAAGCCGTGTTCGTGACTCATCAAAGAGATTCAATAACGTCGCATTCTGCGCAACCGTCATGATGGTCCGTGGGCGCCCGGCCGCTGACAACGTTACCTGCGGCATGTCATCACTCCCAACGGTAAGTGACACTGCCTCGTTACCTGCTGTATCGGCCATGGCCATCCGAGGAAATCCCTCTGGCGTGAGATGCAGTTGCATCCGACTGCGGGCTCCGTCACCAAAAGTCACCATCGGGTTTCCCTGAATCGAACCAAACATTCCCTGGGTTTCACGATCTGCACCCACGACGACAAAGGCATCCTCTCCTTGTAGTGTAGTTAGTAAGCGTGTTTGACCAGCCGCATCCAATAGCCTGACAGCCGGTGTCCCATCAGGCTCAATGCCAAATACTCCTCGCATCTGTCCAGTCTCATCATAAAACGTTAATGAACTGAGGCCACGCTCGTCGGTACCGGCCAAAATGCCACGCAGGCGACCGCTCTGGTCGACCAAATTGAGTTGACTCGTTGTCAATACCTGCGATGCACCTTGCGCACCAACCTGAGCCGTCAGAAACAAATTCGCTGCTATCCCACCCACAAAAGAGGCCACAACCATGCATCCCATCATCCATACGCGTTCTTTTGCCATTCCGCTACTCCCCTAGATCGCGTCAACCGGTGTGAACTGGCGACCGCGTGTTTCTGGACCCATCCAAATCATTATGCCAACGAGTACACCCGACACAGCAATACAAATCTGCATTGCGTGCACAACGCTCATACCGCCATCCTGTAACTGACCGAGTATTAGCGGTGTCATCGCCCCAATCGCTGCCCCAACGTGATACGACAATCCCGGGCCAACTCCACGGACCGCTGTCGGAAAGCGTTCTGTTAAATATGATGGCACCATACCCCACACCCCCGCTCCACAGGCCCCCATCACGACAGCCCCAATAGCAAGTCCCGTGCTTGACATCGCACCAACATATGCTGGAATTGACATCACGCCAATTAGTGCTGCCAGCGAAACGGCACCACGCCTTCCTAATCGTGTTTCGGATGCGCGCCCCCATAACGCCATTCCGACGATAGCTCCTACGTTAAATGCAATTACGTAGCCGAGCGTGCTATGCCCTGATTCCTGCAGAAAGGTTGGGTACCAGAACGTGATCGAGTAGTAGGAAAACATAAAAGCGCCCATCAATAGTGATGTCTGAACCGTAACCCAGCGTAAGTCAGGCCGGAATAAATGAATAATCGATAGTTCCTCAGCAGGCGTCGACCGCCCCTCCTTGCCCAACTGACGCTTGCGAGCAAGCCAGACCGGACTTTCAGCCACTCCGGATCGAATCCACAAAACGAACAACGCCGGCACTACACCAATCCAGAACATAACCCGCCAACCGATGGACGAACCAAGCTCTTGACTAAACGGATCTGAAATCGAAGCAAAGTAAGGGTATATGTAGTGAAATGCCAAAGCGGACGCGATATATCCCCAGTAGAAACCACCCTGCAGTAGCCCGGAGACCAGCCCACGGAATTTTGCAGGCCAGTGTTCAATAGCCAGTGGCATCCCCGCCGCCCACTCACCGCCCATCCCGATCCCAAAAAGCGCACGACACGCAAAGAGCATGGCGTACGATGTGGAGAAACCACTTAGCCCAGCAAAAATCGAAAACCACAGAATTGACAGCATCAGAGGCAGCTTGCGCCCATAGCGATCAGCCATCATGCCTGCCCCGAAACCGCCGAGCAGACGAAAAAATAGCGTCACCGTTCCCAACAGTCCAGCTAAAGCATTATTTATGGTGAAGCTTTGTTGGATATCAATCAGAATGAACGTCATGATCGTGAAGTCAAAGCCATCAAGCAGCCACCCAAAGAAGGTGGCAAAAAAGGCCTTCCACTGCTCACGATTGACCTGCCGATACCACGGAAGAGCTGACTTATTCACCATGGAATGTATTGTCTAGATAGAATCGTGATTAGGTTCTTACAATCGACGAAAAAGATAACCGTATTTCACCACCTATCGGCGTACACGTATGAAATTTGGTCGTCTAGGACAGTAATAGTCAAAACCAGCATCGTGGCCTCACAAGAATAAAGACCATGCGTGTTACAAATTGCAGGCGGCGTGAACCACTCATTAGTGATTACACAGTTAGCACTACTCTCCGATCACATCGGATGCTGGATCTGCAGACGTTCATAGATCCGAACGATCGCCCTCGGATCAACATTCCGCACTCGGTCTCCATAATTCGACTCATGCTGAGTCAAATCAATGCGACTAACCGCATCCTCGGCTGAGACACCTTGCGCACGAAGATCAGCCGCCTGAGACCACAGGTCTCGAAGATACGCCTGCAAATCGTCGATCTGCGAACGATCGCTAAATGGCGTTCCATGTCCTGGCACTATTACATCGAAGTCGAGTCCCTTGAGGGCCTGTAAACTCGAAGGCCATTCATCGACAAATCCATCACCCATATAAGGCAACGCGTTCGCATTGGGGCTTCCAACAAAGAAATCGCCCGTAAAAACAATCCGTTCCTGAGGCAAGAAAACCATTGTGTCGCCGCCGGTATGGCCGCGACCAACAAAATGAAGTTGAACTTCGCGTCCACCTTTAACCAACGTCATTGTGTCGCTATAGGTAACATTCGGTGGCTTGACCACAGTCTCCTGAATCGCATTCCAATGTGCTTCACGAACACGGAGGTCCACTTCAAGTTGCGCACGATCATTGGCATTATTTATTTCTGCAATTTGCGCCTTGAGTCGTTCAATCTGAGGCGGAATTGCGGCGGAAAATGTACGGTTTGTTCGTTGCGCTAACGGATTCGCGAGATGCTGTACTCGGACATAGTCGTGACCAATAATCTGGACATCATCCCCAAAAAGCTGATTTCCATGCGCATGGTCAAAATGGAAATGAGTATTAAAGACATAATGAATCGGTTTATCCGTAACTTCTGCCCTGATTTCGGCAATGAGTTTACGGGCGGCAGCAGGCGTCACGCTCGTATCGACCAACATTGCGTGGTCATCATTGACGATTACTAAGGAATTACTCATTGTCGTCATCGTGCCACTGCCAGTAGCAAACCAAACATCCTCAGCAATCTCTTCGAACCGATAAGCAGCCTTTCCGTCCGTAGGATCCGTTTCCTGAGCGGCACTCCACACACCGGTTACCACCAGAACCACACCGAGAACACCCCAAGCACGTCGTAAATATCCGTATCTCGCCTTCAACATGACGTTCCTCTTTTCGTTGTGATTATCAAGCGTCTCAGTCAGCCACCGTCTTACCAGCGATTTCTGGATGATGATGCTCGACATACAAATATCCCTGATACACACCACTCCGATTCAAACGTTCTTCATGATCACGCACGTGAATCGTTAGCGTACGCGGCATCTTGGCCTCATAGCAATTATCTCGACGGGCTGTTGCTAAATGCTGAAACAACATGCGCTGCTCAGGCGAATTTCGAAATCGCTCTCGCTCTTCAGAACCCACATCGGTATACGCCCCCCCGTAAAAGGAATCCGCCGGACTGGGACGATGATCGATACTCCGTCTCTGTCGTCGATTAACGGCAGCCATGGCACGTTCAAACTGATCAATCAGGCGATTCACTTCATGGCAGCCAGGACGCGTACATTCGGGATGGTCCTCGACCTCGTCGACAGCATGAGCTGTCGAAATCACAAACTGACGCTGCAATTTTCTCATCTCATCAGTTGGCTGGCCAAAGAACGCTACCCCGCTTGCAGAACGCACCACGTAACAGTCGTTCGGGTGAAGAGTAGCAACCTCAACGCCAGGCTGGTCGACCGGCAGTATCCAATGGTAAAGGTCAGGAATAGCCTGGCTACCACCTTGCGCCGAGAGAGCCGATTCCATCGTGCCGGCGACCAAAAAAAGTCCCGCCACAAGCACAAGCCAGGAAGTGCGGTTCACGGGACATTCTACCCTGCGTTATGATGAGACACATCACTACGGTCACCTGAGCGAGGACACTATGCGAAAGCACTTCCATTCCTGGTCGGTCATCGGATCACTACTTCTTACGATGAGCTTCACTGCATTGCCCATGCACGCGCAGCAAGGCGCGCCCACAAATGGCGAATGGCCAACCTATGGTGGCGACCTCGGCGGGACAAAATACTCTCCACTACGTCAAATCGACCGGAGTAACTTCGAAAACCTTGAAATTGCATGGCGGTGGCAATCTGCCGATGCGTACCTAAGCATTGACACCCCTGACGGTGGCGAATGGCGGGCCGAAGCACCTCTCATTTTTGACGAACTTCTTCGTCGCGATCCCGACCGATGGCGCGACGCCCAACCTCCCTATCTGACTAACCTAAAGGCCACACCACTAATGGTAGGCGGTCGGCTTTTCATCAACATGCCGACCTCACAAATTGCCTCGATCGATGCGATAACAGGTGAAACTCTGTGGGTCTACAACCCGAAGACCTACGAAGCAGGTACCACCACGATGTCTGCCCGGTGGAACCAGCGCGGCGTCGCCTACTGGTCTAATGGTCCGGACCGCGAAGATGAAAGAATTTTTGCCGGTACAGGAAATGGCTATTTAATTTGCGTTGATGCAAAAACCGGGGAACCCTGTGCTGATTTTGGTGAAAGCGGCTGGGTCGATCTCGTCGCTGACCTACCCCGTGCGGAACGAGGTGACCGAGATTGGCTAAACGCACTCCTATATTCTGTTCAATCTCCACCGCTTGTCGTGGGTAACACGATCGTTACTCCAGCGTCGATTTCCTCTTGGAACATTACCAAAGAAGCCCCTCCTGGATGGATGCGCGGATTTGATCCGATGACCGGACAAACTAAATGGACTTTCCACACCATCCCACAAGGCGATGAATACGGCAACGATACGTGGGCCGGCGACTCATGGCGTGTCACAGGCAAGGTCGGCGTCTGGTCATTGATGAGTGCTGACCCGGAACTGGGATTGCTCTACCTTCCGACCAATACTCCCGCACCTGATTACTATGGCGGGCATCGTATTGGCGACAACTTATTTGCGGAAAGCGTCGTCGCACTCAACATCGAAACCGGTGAACGAGAGTGGCATTTCCAAGCGGTACATCATGGACTCTGGGATTGGGACTTTCCTGCTGCCCCCAACCTGGTTGACGTCGTGGTTGATGGGACACCGGTCAAAGCTCTTGCACAGATCAGTAAGCAGGGCTTCACCTATGTGTTTAATCGTGAAACTGGCGAGCCAATTTGGCCGATCGAAGAGAGGCCCGTCCCGACTGATACAGACCTCCCCGGAGAAATCCCATCATCAACGCAACCGTTCCCGACCAAACCAGAACCATTTGAATACCAAGGAGCGGAAATAGACGACCTTGCGGATTTCACCCCAGAAATCCGCCAAATGGCTATCGAGGCTGTGCAGGGCTATCGGCTAGGCCCCATCTTTACGCCACCTATGTGGGATGGCATGATTCAGCGACCCGCTGCCGGTGGAGGTGCCAACTGGTCCGGAGCAGCCTTTGATCCTGAAACTGGCCTGCTCTATGTCCCTTCAAACAACGCGTACTCTGTCATGCAGTATCGAGAACCGACCCCAGGTGAAGGTGCCACACTTGATGTGATCGAGCGTCGAGGTGAAACGCGTACACGACCCCAGATGCCACAAGGGCTGCCCTTATTTAAACCGCCCTATTCCCGTATGACTGCAATCGACTTAAACACTGGGGACCACGTCTGGATGAAACCAATGGGCAACGGCGACCGCATTCGTAACCACCGCCTCTTACGTGACCTCGACCTTCCGCCGCTTGGAGGCGACAGCAGTCGTGCCGGACCACTTCTTACCCCCGACCTATTGCTCTATGCCTTGACCACTGGCGGATCAAACAATGACGGGCCTCGCCTCATCGCACTAGACAAAACAACGGGTGAAGAACTCGGTTCTGTTGATTTACCAGGCGGTGCCATCGGCACACCGATGACATACATGATGGACGGACGCCAATACGTCGCGTTAACGGTCGGAGCTGTGCCAGTGCCGGAACTGATTGCGTTCGCACTCCCAGAGTAGTGGAATACGGTGATTAAAAAGACCGAATGAATCCGCCGCTGGAACCAGCGAAACGTGAATTCACAACATTGTTGAAGATCGAACCGAACGAGTATGTAAAGCCAACACGAAATTCCCATTCATAATCGGTCGCGAGTTGACGCTGACGAACCAAAATCTCAGAATCGGTAGCGGTCCGTCGAGCTAAATAGATCTGATCTCGAATTAACGAGCTGCTCCCTTCCAAGTTCAAGAAAAAACCTCGAAATAAACGGATGTCGACTTCGCCGTACAACACGATCCGGCGTTGGCTAGGATCATCAAGAAACTGAGAAAATTCCGCAGTAAACTCGCTCTCTCCCCAAGGTTCATTCACTTCATACGTAGACTGAATGGCGTGATTGACGCGTTTCTCCATCAATTTGTCGAAAATGGTCGTCTCTTCATATCGTAAATCGTTGTACCCCGCTGAATAGCTGACTGTAAACTGTCGGCGGGTTGATTCTGAATACGGAAAAAAGTTGTACTCAATGGCAGGTGCAGCACGTAACGTGAGGTCTTGATTTCGATACGTACTGGTAATCGCCGACCCGCCGAAACCAATCCCAACATGTTCACCAACACTCTTAATAAAACGAGCATCAAGGGAATTATTACGCCGAATGTTTGTGTATGTAGAGTCATTTAACGCAAAGCTATCTTCGCGATAACTGGTGTTGACACCGAGGCGTATCTTCCATGCCTCCGTTGTCCGATTTGCAGACAGTGCCCCAAAGAACCGTCGCTCAGAATCTCGCTCCTCCGCTTCTGCCGACATGTTGAACCGGGTCCGGAATGCCCAAAAGTTCCACGGGTCATCTTCCGGTTGGGCGTTGCCACGCCCCTGCTCTGCAAACAGTCCTCGGGGCCGAGTGATCACCTCTAGCTCCTGCCCAAGCGTGGTGCGAATCGCATACCGAACCAACCCAAGACTTAATGTCCGCGCAAGCACCCGACGTCGACTGTCGTCAGTATCATCTTGGCTGGTATAGAACATGAGTTGGTCATCCATACCTTCAAATTCTTCAAGGCCATAAAAATCAAGAGTCCACGCCGCCCCACCGCCACCCGTACCTTCAATAGTCACCAGCACATGAACTTGGGCATCGGGACGATCCCGCACGTAATTAACAAAAAGAATCTCGCGACGCAAGAAGTCAGTATCACAGCGGCCACAATCAAGAAATACGCGTAGCGCCTCGGCGCCACTCGGCGCCAAGGTTTGCGTTCGCTCATTGGCCGTTTCGGAGCGAACATTATTGTTCGCAACAGCCACGTTCGGCTCAGCAAGACATGTAACGACGAGTGGAAGCAAATACCAATACTGATTCATCACAAAAAATCAATCCGTGGGACGGTCGTGAAGAAAAATGACAAACTTAGGGTACACGAATGTCAAAACTTCCGATATCAAACGAACCAGCATATCCGTTCACACTCACTGATACTACCGGGACGGTACAACGCTTCGAAGAAGAGATTGAACCCTCTCCTACGCTTCTGTTTTTTTTCAAGCAGGACTGTGCTACCTGCGGACTCACTGCGCCGCTAGTGCAGTACATTTATGATGAACTATCCGGTACAGGGCTTCGAGTCATTGGCATTTCTCAAGACACGGCTGAAGATACCGCAACGTTCATTGCCGCGAATGATTTGACCTTCACGATTGTGCTCGATACTGAACTCAACTGTTCAGCAGAGTATGGGTTTGATGCCGTACCAGCCCTCGTACTCACGGACCCGAAGCAAATGGTTCTTGCCAGCTTCGAAGGGTTTTCCAAGAATGACCTGACTAGTCTTGTCACACTAGCTGCCGCGCAGTGCACCCAACCTACACCGCCCCTCGAGTCAGTCATTGCGACACTTCCGGAAGAACGTCCAGGTTGCGGGTCCCGTGTCCACGAACCGAATATTGCCCGACGACTGGCGGTCAAGAAAGGCTTATCCCAACTCGGAGCTCGACGTGTGCGGATACCGGAAGCTCTCGACCCATTTGAATTCCTTGACGATCAAGGTCTCACCGATGGACTGCCGGTAGTTCCGCCAACAGAAAGTCGTGTACTCCGCATGCTTGAACACACCTCCCGCTCAGCGACTGATGTTGTTGCGGTAGTCCCTCCAAATCTCGTGCCGGCCACGGTAGAAAAGGTTGCAATCAATGCAGTCATGGCCGGGTGTAAACCCTCATATCTTCCCGTCGTTCTTGCCGCAGTTGAAGCCTCATGCACGGATGCGTTTAACCTCCACGGTGTACTTGCCACCACATACTTTGTAGGACCTCTCATCATCGTAAACGGTCCCATTCGCCATGAAATCGGATTAAATTCTGGGCAAAATGTATTTGGTCAGGGAACACGGGCCAATTCAACCATCGGACGCGCGTTGCAACTCATTGTCCGCAATATCGGAGGCGGGCGACCGGGGGAAGTTGATATGTCGACTCTCGGTCAACCCGGAAAAATTGGTGTGTGCATCGCGGAAAACGAAGAACTCAGCTGTTGGGACCCTCTCCACGTAGAACGTGGGTTTGCACAGAACCAAAGCACCGTCACCGTCTTTGCGGCTGAGGCGCCGCGAGCCATACGCGACCAATTGTCACGAAACGCACATTCCCTCGCCATCAGTATGGGACTGTCTCTGGAGTCCATTGCTCATGTAAAACTCCATGGCATGGACCAAGCGCTCCTCGTCGTCTCTCCCGAACACGTCCGTACATTCGAACGAGATAACTATTCAAAATCTGACCTCAGACTTCAGATTCAGGACACAACGGCCCGCCCAATCCGTGATTTGCTACCGAACGAGGAATGCCACAAAGGAACACCGCTCAAAGCAGTCCCGAAGGACTGGAAGGATGAAGCTGGCCAGGTGCGTGAAGATGCTCTCGACCGGACACTGCCTAAATTTTCAAGTCCTGAGGACATTCTCATCATGGTCGCCGGGGGCACTGCCGGGAAGTTTTCGGCGGCTGTCGGGGGTTGGGCTAGTGGAGGGCTCGGGGTCAGTTCAAAAGCTGTGACCCGCGTGATTCAATCGTGACCAAATGAATTCGTTTTTTTACTCTATCGAGACTTTGCTCATCTCAAAATTAACTAGCGGCTAAATCCACACATCATTTGATGCAGTAAGACTGCTGGTTGTATCTCCAGTATTCACAACACCTTTTGGTTCAACTAGCATAATCATGCATTCTTTGTTGGCGAAAGGTTTGTGTTTGTCTCCTTTATTAACGACCAACATTTCTCCTTCACTTAACTCAACGGTCTTATCTTCAAATTCAATAGACATATTCCCTTCTAAAACAATAAACACCTCATCACCATCAGAATGCTGGTGCCAAACAAAATCATCTTTAATTTTCACCAATTTAAATTGGTAATCATTCATTTCTGCAATGACTTTTGGAGACCAATGATCTGTGAATTTTGAAAACTTTTCTTTGAAATTTATTTTCTTCATTGCTCAGACTTACTCGGCGGTAGCGGAATAACTGCAGCCACGGTTCAATGCGAGTGTACTTATGTTTCAGCCGCCAGTACGTAGACTGCTTGTTCAAACTCAGCAAATACCGCCAGCACCTGCGGATCTGCAAACGGTAATATTTGCGTCAAGAGCACACCAGCAACATCGCGCGTCGGATCGATCCAGAAGTAGGTATTGTAAAGACCTGCCCACGCCAGACTACCCGCCACACGTTGACCAGGTTGGTCATCACGATTAAGAAGAAATCCGAGTCCCCATCGTCCTTTGCCCAGGGCGAGTGGGTGAAAGTCGTTCGAACTCTCAGGAGCTGTTGATATCCATTCACCCGCGTTGAGGGAGCCAATTTGATTCTCTCCCATCATCGCAATTGTTTCGGGCGACAGTATCCGAGCTCCATCCAACTCTCCATCATTGAGCCACATTCGCATAAACCGTGAATAGTCGATTGCTGTCGACCAAAGACCACCGCCACCGCTAAATTCTGTAACTGACACCGGGTTATTTCTGACCTGTTGTACCAGACCACCACTCGATTGCCGACGGGACACCGTCACCGTCCTCAACCACGATCCGTCCTGAACATTGAAAGACGTATCCATCATTTGTAAGGGGTCAAAAATATGTTCACGGAAATAGTCCTCAAGACTTTGACCGGAGACCTCCTCGACAAGACGGCCAACCCAATCCGTACTCGTTCCGTACAGCCAGTCGGTTCCTGGTTCAAACAAGAGCGGTCCAATAACCTCTTCATCCTCCAAAGACGACTCAAAGTCTCTAGTAGTGGCACTCGTAAACCAGTAACCAAACCCGGCCGTGTGCGTCAGTAGGTGACGGAGGGTTATCGGAGTCCTAGGTGGACGAAGTGCATACGTACTGTTTTCCGCATCAAATTCGTCAATGAGCAACGCCTGGCGCAATACAGGAAGGTAGTCCGCCGCTGCCGCATCAAGGTCGACTAGGCCACGCTCCACAAGCTGCATCGCAGCAACAGACGTGACAGGCTTCGTCATCGACGCAATACGGAAAATTGCATCGGTCCTAATCGGTATATCAAGAATATCGTCAGCCGTACCACGTGCCGCACGATAGAGCACACCATCGCGGTCAACCGCCATCGCGACCACACCGAGTACTTCTTGACGGCGAACCGCACCTGAGAGCACATCGTCAACCCGCTCCACTGCCGAACGCCCGATGTCCAAGCCTGGACTCTCCGAGGTGGATGACTGCTCACACGCCGTTACCACCATCACGAGAACCATCCCAATCAGCGCGACAAAACAACGACACAGCATTGCCGGAGTATAGCCTGTGGTACAGTGTCACCGTCGCAGAATAACTCCGCTATGAATAACGATCTCGTCTTCCTCGATCCGACTGACGAACAGGAACCTCTGGGACGACAACTCGCGACTCGTCCACCAGATCTAAAGGGAACAATCGGTATCATTGATATCTCCAAACCGCGCGGTGATGTATTTTGCGATGAACTGGAGACCCTGTTTCGCACTACGAATCCGTCGCTCAAAATCGCCCGTCTTAAAAAACCGACATTCACAAAACCTGCGCCCGATGACCTGCGAAACGAAGTTGCAGAAAGATGCACCGCGGTCATTCAGGCATTAGCTGATTGAGGGTCCTGTACGTCGTGCAGTGTGCACGACCTGGCCGATTACGAAACGAGGGGAATTCCAACCGTCATGGTCGCCTCCTCAGAATTCGTGGCAGCAGCCGAAAGACAGTCCACAGCACTCGGACTACCCGCACTTGCAACGCAGGCCGTCTATGTGCCCCACCCGATTCAAGATGCAACCGATGCGGAAATGAGAGAAAAAGCCCGTAACGCGTTCAACGCGATCGTAGACGCAATCACTGGCTAGTGGTCGCATGCTAGCCCGCGTTAGACACAAAGCCGTGCGAAAGTAATCAGCGGATCAGCTACATCCACAAAAGAACATTCTGAGTCACACGGACCGATATGACCGCGACACCGCCAAATGAGAACGTCGACCTTATCGAGTGGTATTTTGAGCAGGGATGGACCGATGGACTCCCAGTAGTGCCTCCGACCCCAGAGCATGTCACTGCAATGATTGAATCTCTCGGCGGCGAACCTGATCATATCGAAGCCAGAATCCCTCCTCGCTGGGGTTCGCTGACTCGTGAGGTCCTCGCGATTAATCTCGTATTAGCCGGATGTCTTCCTGCGTATGCCAAGGTCGTACGCGCAGCCGTTCTTGCACTCACGAGTCCACACTTCAACCTCAACGGTGTACAGGCCACGACGCATATGGCTGCACCTCTTCTCGTCGTCAATGGTCCCATCCGGCACGAGATCAAGTTAAATAGCGGAACAAACGTCTTCGGTTCCGGGGTTCGTGCAAATGCCACGATCGGACGAGCTATTCGTCTTGTGTTGCTTAATGTTGGCGGAGCGTGGCCGGGCGATCTCGACAAAAGTACCTTGGGACACCCCGGAAAATACACATTCTGCATTGGCGAAAACGAGGAGGCGAGTCCATGGGCACCGTACCACGTCGAGCAGGGGTACACCGAAGACGACAGCACCGTCTTCTGCCTTGCGGCAGAAGGGCCGCACAGTGTCACAAATCACGTCGCAAATGATCCTCAAGGTATCCTCGACAGTCTCGTTTCCGCCATGAGTACCATTGCGCACAACAATGCGGTAAGCAGCGGAGCGTGCGCAGTCGTTCTGGGACCAGAACACGCATCAACCATTGCGACCAAGAACTGGACACGACAAGATGTAAGACGGTACCTTTGGTCGAACACCACAAATACATACGATGACATTAGCTTTGCCGGTCGATACGGTCAGATCTACAATCGAAACTTGCCTAAATGGTACAAACGCGAAAAAGGGGCACGTATTCCGATTGTGCCGTCACCGGATGACATTCATCTCTTTGTTGCCGGTGGCGAAGCCGGACGCTTTTCCGCGTTTCTACCTGGATGGGGACACATGAGTGCCCCTGTGCTCCGTGCACTGGATGGTCGGATAGTCGCTCGTGAAACCTGTATCGACGGCACCTGCGAACTATGACGAAAATTGTCTTACCTTCCGGGCACGTTGTGTATGACCCCCGCGGCCAGATTACCGTCGACCCGGTCACACCTACGCGACGACCGGCATCACTAGAGGCCACTCGGATTGGCATCCTCAACAACTCAAAATGGAACGCGTCAAAACTCTTACGCCACGTAGTGACTCAACTTGAAGTAGTTCACTCTTTTACTAGTGTGCAGCACTACTCAAAAACGAGTTTTTCGAGTCCCGCGGATGGGGCGCTATTTGACCAAATCGCCAAAGAGGTCGATGTTGTCATAACAGCGATTGGCGATTGAGGGTCGTGTACGTCGTGCAGTTTGCACGACGCGATGGAACTGGAAAAGCGTGGAATCCCCACAGCTGTCATGATCACCGACGCCTTCGAGCATGAAGCAGACGTTCAGCGCGAAGCGTTCGGAGCCTCGTGGCTAAAACCGGTGATTATAGAACATCCTTTAAGTACTCTCACCGACGAACAAATTGCTTCCCGCGCTTCGCAGTCGACAAACGCCTTAATCCTCATCCTCACCACGGACGCGGTATGATTTCCGCGTGAATGTTTCACTCGCATACGGGCGAGGACGTCTCGCTATTAATGTCCCTGACGAGCGAACCACCGTTATTGAACCCTCGTACATTGAGGGTTTACCTGATGAAGCCACAGCGATCCGCCATGCACTCAGACACCCGATCGGGTCACAACCGCTCCGAACCCTTGTCTCCACCGAACACACAGTAGCCATCTCGGTGTGTGATATCACGCGCCCCATGCCAAGTTCGACACTACTACCCGTGTTGCTTGAAGAGTTGTCACACGTTCCCACAACACAAATCAAGATTTTGATTGCAGCAGGAACGCACCGTGAGTGCACCCATGAAGAATTAGTTGAAATGCTCGGCGAATCGATCGTCGAAAACTGCCAAATCATTAATCACAATGCATTCGACGAATCCAGTCTTGTGCATCTTGGGGAGGTCGAACCCGACGTGCCTATCTGGCTAAATCGTCACTGGGTCGACGCGGATATACGCATCACAACAGGTTTTGTTGAACCACATTTTTTCGCTGGGTTTAGCGGTGGTCCAAAGCTCGTCGCACCTGGACTCGCCGGTTTCAAAACGACGATGCGACTCCACGACGCTGAGATGATTGGCAGTACAAACGCGCGGTGGGGCATCACTGAAGGTAATCCGATCCATGACGCGATTCGTCGCATTGCCGCACACGTCGGTGTCCACTTCAGCGTTGATGTCGCGATCAACCGGAACCGAGAAATCACCAGTCTAGCGGCAGGCAACCTTTTTGATGTCCACCAGATCATGGCAGCACGGGTTAAACAAAGCGCTATGCAGGCCTTCGAGGCTCCGTTTGATGTCGTTGTGACAACGAATAGTGGATATCCTCTTGACCAAAACCTGTATCAAAGTATCAAAGGCGTATCTGCGGCTGCTCAAGTCGTGAAACCTGGAGGAACCATCATCTGTGCTGCCGAATGTTCGGATGGCTTGCCATCTCACGGAGAATATGGGGACATTCTAAATCAACGTGATACACCTGAAGAACTGCTAGAAATGATCTGCGCGCCTGGCCACAACCGACACGACCAGTGGGAAGTACAAATACAGGCACAGATCCAACAGCAGGCACAGATATTTCTAAAATCAGATGGCCTTTCTCACAACGATGTACGTGCGGCTCACCTAATGCCGATCGATGACGTTGAATCGACCGTCTTGCGACAGCTCGACCATGCGGGTACCGAAGCTCAGCTCTGTGTCCTACCGGAAGGGCCCCAGACCATTCCATACCTTACGGCACGGTAGACCTCACCCCTGTCAAACTATCCGTAAATCAATACCACGGTTTCCGCGACGCACGCTGGTTTAGCCTGCCCTTCATTCTCGAGCACAAAGGTACTGGTCATCCGAACAGCATCCGCATTTATTCGATCGACAGATCGGACGGTTTGCCGCGCGCGCACACGAGTGCCCACGGCAACGGCATTCGGAAAACGAATTCGATTTGCACCGTAATTGATCACACGTGACACCCCATTAATCTTCAAGAGTTGCCGCCCAAGGTATGGATATAACGCCAATGTCAGTAACCCGTGAACAATCGGAGTTCCGTAAGGAGATTCCTGACGAGCGCGTTCCGCATCGACATGAATCCATTGATGATCGTGCGTCACATCTGCAAACCGAGTCACCATTTCTTCAGAAATAGTGACCCATGCGGTTGGGCCCATTTCCTGCGCAACCAAGGATTGCAGCTGATCGAGACCTTCTACCTCACGCATCGCACACCTTTAAAGCAAGCATAGCCCTCAAACACAACGGCTAAGCATAGCTAGTACAGACTAACGCTCGTGGTTACTCTCGCACCCGTGTGAAAGAGCTTATCCCCGAGACAGATCGTCATCTAAAACGGCTTTAGTTCAACCATCAACACCGCAATCAGAATCGCGCCGAATGTCACGGCCCGCCATAAGCCTGCCTGCTCTGAGCGTCGAAAAGCCATCGGGGTAGCCATCGCCAGTACGAGCCAGCAGAGGACCTTGATTGCTACCCAGCCCTGAAAGGGTAATCCGAGTCGCGCAAGCGCGCCGAATCCAGTTATCAGCACAACCATCGCCACGATACCCGACCCCATCAGCATGTTCTTTCGGCGCTCAGGCTGCGGAGAGGCTATCGCAGAAAACGTAATACCCGCAAGGAGGATCACCGACACAATATGTAAGATTGAATAGAAGGTTATTGGCATACGACTATTAACTCTCTCTTTACGATATGGGCGACACTAAGGCGAATCGCCCGAAAAACTCAATTCCGGATCATAGCGAAGAACCGTACGTTCAACCGACGTAACCAAGCTGCTGAGATCACTTTGTAGAACGGCCGATGCGTCTGATCCGAACGCCCGCGTGATGATGCCAGGCTCATTAAGCTCGTCAAAACTGCGATGATTCTGAACAATTTGCCATTTCGCCGGACCGGGTCCGTATACAAACTGATACATACCAAACACCACGCCAGCTCGACGAAACTGCTCTAAATTCTGACGGAAAAAAGTTTCCCATTCTCCACCGCGCCCGGGAGCAATTTCAACAGTGGTCAGTTGTGCGAGCGCACGACCACTCACGTCTGCCGATTCAACACTCAGCTCCGGATGATACCGAACCGCAAAACTCTGTCGACTGACGAGGTACCGACGAAATTCTTCCGCGATCCGAGCAAGACGGTCAGGATCCAGACCCACGGCCAGCGGACCACCGCGATCAAAATCGGCCATGCTTGCTATCGGAGTAACAAACACACGCTCATAGGTATTCCCAAACTCAGCAGTCTGCCATACCGAACGAAACGGCACACCCGCACGCTTGTAAGCTGGGATGAGGTCATCAAGCTGCAAATCGATAAAATCATTCAGTCGGTCTGGGATCACCTGAATAATGTCAACCCTAAACCAATTTCCATTCGCTGCTTCTTGAGCTAATGCTGCCGGAGCAACCGCAGTGCTTAAACAAACTACTATCGCCGAAATACTGGTCAGTGCTCTCATGCCACACTCCTTCGACAATCTCAGAAACGAGTCGCCCCACAACTTTACCATCAACCTGTAACAACTCTTCAGCGGATCGATCGAGCACCTCAACCACCACTGTCTGACCTTCCGAAAACCAAGAATACCGTCAAGATCAGTGCGTCGTCGCAATAGCCTTAGGTTCGTCCACTCGCCACAGCAGAACCCCGCCAACGATAAAGAACAGAACCAAACTACCGACACCGACTCGCTGACTATAACTTTCAGCAAGCAATCCGAGTAGTAGCGGCCCGACAAAAGACGTTACCTTGCCAGAAAACGCAAATAAGCCAAAGAACTCAGCTTTATGTCTTACAGGGACCACACGGGCCATAAATGAGCGACTCGCTGACTGATTGGGTCCGGCAAAAATTCCGATCACCACTGCCGACACCCAAAACCACAACCGCGTAGGCGCCATCGCCCCCAATAGTGTTCCGGCACCAAGAGCAACCACACTAAGCAATATCGTATTTTTTCCACCAAGACGGTCGTCGACAAATCCAAACAAGAACGCACCGACACCAGCTCCCACGTTAATCACAATGCCAAAGGCAATTAACTCAGAGAAGTTAAATTCAAACGTGCCAACTGCGTAAATCCCACCGAACGCAAAGATCGTGACCAAACCATCGTTATAAAACAAACGTGCAAGCAAGAAACGAGAGACGTGTCGATAGTCACGAATGCGTCGTACGGTCTTAACAATTTGCGAAAACACACCCCGTGTACTCACAGCACCAACCGAGACTGGTTCATCACGTAAGTAGATAAAAGCGGGAAGACTAAATACGAGAAACCAAAGTGCGACGAGCAAGTTTGTCGCACGTAGATTAAACCCCTGTTCGGTCGTCATACCAAACCACGGCGACTCTGTCACAAAACCGGCCAATGCAATCACAAGTGCCCCTAAACCACCGGCATACCCCAAGCCCCAACCGTAGCCTGACACACGCCCAATCTGATCTGATCTGGCAATCGAAGGCAGGAACGCATTGTAAAAGACCATCGCGATTTCAAATGCGACATTTGCCACCACAAAGACACCAAGCGCAGTCACAACCGCATAGGATGAATCAGGCCGTATAAATGCCAAGGCCGTCGTGGCCGCAACACACACTAACGAACACCCGATTAAATAGTGACGTCGGTTGCCTCGATCGGCCAGTGCTCCAGCAATCGGCGCTAATCCAGCAATGATGAGAGCACTGACCGTGATCCCACGCGACCAGAGAGCTGTACCGCGACCAGGATCTGGCGCAAAATTCTCAGAGAAATACGCTGAGTATAAGAAGGTCACCACAAGCGTCGTAAATGCCGAATTCGCCCAGTCGTAGAGACACCATGCCAATAGAGGCCCCGAACAACGCTGTCTTCCCCATCGTGCCACCGTACTTATTCCCATGAACCTGTCATACAATACCGCCCACCGCGCCGTGCCGCTTTTCTATCTCATTAGACATGCAGAAACTGACCTTAATGCATCCCGTACGATCCAGTGGCCACACACACCATTGAATACACAAGGACAATGGCAAGCGAACCGACTCGCCGCTGCACTCAGGGATAAACACATTGGCCGCATCATAAGTTCCGACTACCTGCGGGCACGAGAAACGGCGGAGCGCTTAAGCCATCGCACCGCTGCACCCATATCGATCGATATCCGCTTACGGGAACGGCATTTCGGAACACTTCGTGGTGGAGCATGGCCTCTGAGCTGGAAGCAGTTCGACAGCGATGATTTTGAACCGCCAGGCGGTGAGAGTCAGCCTAACTTCCAAAACCGAATCAAGGCCGCTTGGGATTCCCTAGAACATCAAATTAGACAAGCGGAACATTCTATTGCAATCGTTACGCACGGACTTGTCTGTCGCACACTCGCGCAAAATCATTTAACGTGGTCTGATCAATCTGAATCACCTCGATTCTCGAACACGTCGATTACTGTTATCGGAGGCGCCGCACCTTGGAACGTCATAGAAGGCCCCACCGATGACCACCTAAAGGAGGACTACCAATATGCCACTCTACGCACTCATTGCCCGTGATCGTCCCGGACTCGAACACCGTCAGGCGAACCGACCAGCCCATCTTGAACACATGGCCAAACTCGACGCCGGCGGTCGAATTCGGTATGGAGGTCCTCTAGTGAACGACAGTCAAGACATGGTCGGCAGTCTCATCATCATAGAAGCTGAAAGCCTCGATGACGCAAAAGCCACTTACGCCGAAGATCCGTATGTAATCCACAATGTCTTTGAGCATTACGAGGTCGTCGAAACCATGCCTGTTTTCCCTCGTGGTAACTAGAGATGTCATGCCCGCATCGATAGCACTATCAGAGCCGACAGACACTACAGCTAGATGGCTCTACCGCCTGAGATCAGGAAACCGCTGTCTGTCGGGTTCGAGTTGCGTGCCAATCGAATTTAACGCAACCGAGACCATGCGGTAACCAGCAACCGTAATAACGACGTCGATTAATTCAGCATTACTGTAATACTCAGACAGTAATGCCCATGTTGTATCAGAGAGATTACTGTCCGCGTGTAGCTCATCGACGGCACGAATAAGTAGTTGGCTCAACGGGTCCCAGCCATCAGCAGTGACTCCGATCGCAACACGTCGAATTTCCTCGTCATTCATGCCCACCCGACGCGCGGCACGCACGTGCTGAGACCACTCGTACTCAGATCCACACAACCAACCGATTCGAAGAATAAGAATTTCCCGTGCCCGATCGGACAAAGTGGAATCAATACGGATATATGCAGACTGCACAGCACGTGGACGAAAAAGTATCGGATGATGTGCCAAGGTCGCGTACAAATTCAAGACGGAACCACCTGTACCACCTGGGTCAAGTAATGTTTGAACTTCGTCAGACCATTCATCTCTATGAATGGGTTCAACACGAGGTTCAGTAAGAGGACTGGGGTTCGCTCTGGCTTCGACCGCCGAACGTGCGATACCAACCGGAAAGCGATCTGGCCATCGCTCATCCGGCTGCACGCCAAAGCTATTCGCTAACATGGACAACATGACGAATTCGGTTCCAGTAAAAATAATGTCCATTAATTGCTGTAGGTCATAACGCATCGACATCAAGCGCCATGATTCGTCGCTAAGAAATGAATCTCGATATAGTTCGTCCGTTGCACGCAAAACGGTTGCATCCCACGGTCCCCACCCTGCGTCCGGTCCCTCAGCGATCCGACGGAAGTCTTGATCCCCCAAACCCACCGAACGTGCTTCAATAACAAGTTCGGCCCACACCGCCTCAGAACGACACAACCAAGCAGCGCGCAATCCCATTAAGACCTGATCAACGACGGTCACCATAGACCGTTGACGAAGATAGGCGGCCAGTGGTCCGATCCCGTGCAAAGACTGAGGGTGATTCGCCAAGACTCGATGGAGATTCGTAGCATCCGAAACGTTAATCCCGAAACTTTCAATCCCAGCTCGAATATCGGCAGTCCACACCGTTTCGTCTACCGGTAGAATACGTATCTCACTTGATATCGACTGCCCGTGAGCAACACCGGACAGACACAGACAGCAAACGCCGGTCAATACTCTCAACGTCATCATGTAAGACCTCTTGAAGAGTCTCCCGCGAAAAGTCTACCCCGACGACAGCAGACTGCTAAAATCGGGCACTCATGACACACATGGATATTTCTACGCTGTTTTCACTTTCCGGCAAAGTCGCATTAGTCACAGGTGGATCACGTGGAATCGGCCTCATGATTGCCGAAGGCCTACTGCGAGCGGGTGCCACCGTCTATATCTCGTCGCGAAAGAAAGAGGTTTGCGACGGTATTGCGCAGGAGCTTTCGAGTATCGGCCCGTGCGAGTCTCTACCAGCCGACGTCTCAACATCTGAAGGGCGCGCCGCACTCATCACCACGCTCGAGGGCCAAGAGCTGAATTTACATATCTTGGTCAACAATGCCGGGGCAAGTTGGGGAGCTTCCTACGAAACATATCCTGAATCCGCATTCGAGAAACTGTTCGCCTTGAACGTCAGTGCAGCATTTTTTTTGACACGAGATTTGACGCCATTACTGCAGCACTCAGCGGAACCGACAGACCCAGCGCGAGTAATTAATATCGGCTCAATGGACGGACTTCACGTCCCGCAACTCATTAAGACAGGTACATTCGCATACTCTGCCAGCAAAGCCGCAATCCACCATTTGACCAGGACATTAGCCGTTGAACTCGGCCCGAAACACATCACCGTAAATGCCATTGCACCAGGATTCTTTGAAAGTAAGATGACAGCTGAGGTATTGAAACAGCATGGAGACGAAATCGTCGACGCCTGTCCACTCGGTCGAATAGGCCAACCAGAAGAAATGGCAGGTATTGCCATTTACCTTGCATCGCGTGCAGGAGCTTACACAAACGGCGCCGTCATTCAGGTCGACGGAGGCACATCGTTGAGCTAGGTAGTTACATTTGAATAGAGGATGGTGAAGTAGATGATCTACACAAGTCCTTTTCCAAAGATCGAGATTCCAATCACCCCGTTGCATCAATACCTGTTTGAACATGCCGACAAGTGGGCGGGAAAACCAGCCTTAATTGATGGACCGACTGGACGAAGCTTTACGTATACAGAATTGCGAAATGCAATCACCGCAGTCGCCGCTGGATTAGGGTCTCGCGGGTTCAAAAAAGGCGACGTCTTTGCCATCTTCAGTCCGAACATCCCCGAATATGCTGTCGCATTCTTCGGCGTTTCTACCGCTGGCGGTGTGAACACGACAATAAACCCGCTGTATACAGCAGAAGAAGTAAAACGGCAGCTGACCGACTCAACGGCATCATTCCTGGTCACTGTCCCGCAGTTTTTACCGGTCGCACTTGAAGCGGTTCAAGGTACCTCGGTCAAAGAAGTTTTTGTTTTTGGCGACGCTAAGGGAGCCACGCCTTTCTCAGCACTTCTATCTGAACAACCAGAAACAGACGTTGCTATCGACCCGTGTAACGATTTGGTCGCACTGCCGTATTCAAGTGGAACAACGGGATTACCCAAGGGGGTCATGCTGACACACCACAATCTCGTCGCGAATCTTCAACAAACGACAGCTGTCGAAAAAATAAAATCAGATGACACTTTGATCGGTATTTTGCCCTTCTACCACATCTACGGAATGACGGTCATTATGGGTGCCGCACTTCGGTCCGGCGCAACAATTGTGACCATGCCTCGTTTCGATCTCGAACAATTTCTCAGTCTTTTACAACAACATCGTGTCACCGTTGCCTATTTGGTCCCCCCCATCATTCTGGCCTTAGCCAAGCATCCCTTGGTGGATCAATACGACATTTCAACACTTAGCAACGTTATGTCTGGTGCGGCCCCACTCCCGGTCTCGGTCGCACGAGAAGCTTCCCGGCGCAATAACATGGTGGTGCGACAAGGCTACGGTCTGACCGAAACAAGTCCCGTTACACACACCAACGCCCGAGACACGCAGCTTAAAATCGATTCCGTTGGCACGGCACTACCAAACACCGAATGGCGCATTATCGACGTTGATAGCGGGCTCGACGCAGCCGCAGGCGAGCTGGGAGAAGTCTGGATTCGGGGTCCACAAGTGATGAAAGGATATTTAAACAATCCACAAGCTACCGTCGATATGGTTGATGACGACGGGTGGCTCCATACCGGGGATATTGGTAAAGCTGACGCTGATGGATATCTCTACGTCGTCGATCGACTGAAAGAATTAATTAAATACAAAGGGTTCCAAGTGGCCCCAGCAGAACTCGAAGCCGTAATGCAATCGCACCCTGCGGTCGCGGATGCTGCCGTCATCCCAAGTCCGGACACCGAGGCCGGCGAAGTACCGAAAGCATTTGTCGTCCTTCGAGAAAAGGGAACCACGACTGCCGATGAATTAATGACTTACGTGGCCTCGAAAGTCGCCCCCCACAAAAAGATCCGTCGGCTTGAGTTTATTGACGCAATACCAAAAGTGCCGTCTGGCAAAATTCTTAGACGGGAACTCGTTGCACGCGAACGAGATAATCAACTTAAGGCAAAGTAAATGCGTGTGACCGTAATCACTGTTTTGCTATGGGCATGCGTAACCACCGCCGACGCACAAATAGAATCGGTTGCATCTATTGCGGTTAATGCCGAGCAAATAGCTACCTCTGGGAGTTTCGCCTATGTGGCCGCCGGCACCACACTGACCGTCTTCGACATTACGGACCCGACCGCTCCAGTGCAAATCGGAACTGTGGATGTTCCTGACCGGATCTATGGCATGGCCGTCAACGCCAATCGCGCATATCTCGCAACTGGCCTTGAAGGCGTACACATCGTGGAAGTCTCACGTGCGAAATCATCTCCCGTTATGGTTATCGGTCTCTATCCCACACCAGGCCAAGCCGTCGACGTGGCACTCATCGGGACACACGCAGCTATAAGCAACTTAATGACAGGGCTTGAAATCGTCAATCTAGAAGTACCGCAAAATCCAGTTCTGGTCGCGACAGTGGAAACCCCAGGGTACCAGAGAGCCGTCCGCGCAGCTGGCAACCTAGCGTTCGTCATCGATCAACCATCTGGCATTCATAGCTTCGATCTGAGTGAACCCACAGCACCCATATCTGTTGGTCTTCACGAGGCCGGCCGTGTTCCAGCCCGTAATGTCACCATCCATAACACACGTGCCTACGTGGTCTATCAGCGAACCGGGTTGATTGAGATCGTTGATATTACGTCCCCAAGCACCCCGAACCTGCTTGGCCACTATGAAACTTCCGGACAACCGGAAATGGTCGCCGCTGATGGAATGTCCATAGTCATCCCCAAAAACGGCGATGGCCTCGAGATTGTCAACCTTGTCGATCCAACAGCGCCAGCCGTAACAATGACATACGACACTCCCGGAACGGCACGAGATATCGCCATCTATGGCAACTACTTACTGGTAGCAGATAGTCAATCCATCGAAGTCCTTCGTTGGCGTTAGAAAAGCCGTTGCGACCTTACGTTGGCATGAAGTTCACTCTCCTATAAACATGCCGGTCCGAAAACCAGATTCTACTAGTCCGCCAGTGGGAGAAATAATGAAATACGGTCGTCAGATCCAATAGCCCGTGAAATATGTCCCTGCCCGGTCGTGTCTTCCGCCAGTAAAATATGACCAGGGGACAAACGAATCTTCGAACCATCGCCGATCTCTACCTCACTCTCACCAGCTAATGTGATCACAAACTGCTTGCGAGGTGCCGTATGCCAATCAATAAAGTAGTCTGATGATGTGCGCCGGAATTGGACATTAGTTACTGCAATGGGATCAGCCATCTCAGTCGCACCGCGCGGGCTATTGAGCGGAACTTCATAATTTTCGGCGTGCGTCTTCCCATCGTCGCCCGTATAAATACGAGTTACTACAATGGGCGTACGTTCTTGTGCCACCACAGATTGATCAGTCACCCACCGAAACCCGCTTACGATAAATAGCGTCGGGATCCAGCCGAGTACAAGCAAACGTCGAAGCCATACAGTCATCATGGTTCCTCCTAACAACAATCGTGGCATTATAAGCACACCTTTCAAAGCAACTTAAGGAACAGTCTCATGAAACAACTCGACATTTCTCTATTCGGTGCTGCACTACTCACAATTTCCTTCGTTGGCTGCAGCCCCGGTACGTCATCAACCGAAGAAAACTCGGCAGCATCTACGTCACCGCCAATGATGGAGGCGACACCCAATACGACCGGCGATCCGGAAGCTATTAGACCATTTGAGATCAATGTCCCCGATGCCGTAATTGATGACCTCAGGAACCGACTAGCCACAACACGACTTCCTGATCAAATACCGGGGACGGCATGGGACTACGGCACAAACCGTGCATATCTTTCAGAACTTCTGGATTACTGGGAACATGACTTTGATTGGCGCGCACAAGAGCAAATGCTCAACGCCTTCGATCAATATAAAACAACCATCGATGGTCTTGATGTTCACTTTATTCATCAAAGATCACCTCATGAAGATGCCCTGCCGTTAGTTATTACTCATGGATGGCCTGGGTCTTTCATGGAATTCCACAAAATCATCGATCCACTGACAAATCCAACGGCATACGGGGGCGATGCGAGCGACGCGTTTCATGTTGTGGCACCCTCAATCCCAGGTTACGGCTTCTCAGATAAGCCAACCGAACGCGGCTACAACCCGGAACGAATGGCCGACATCATCGGGAAACTCATGGAACGACTGGGGTATGAACGTTACGGTACACAAGGTGGCGACTGGGGTAGCATCATCAGTCGATGGCAAGCGTCGCTGCGCCCGGACCGAGTCGTCGGAGTTCACATCAACATGGTGACGGCAGGACCACCACCTGGCGTAGAGGACCCCAACGCCGGAATACCAGCAGAAGAACTCGAACGGTCACAGGCGAGACAAGAATTCTTCGCAGACGAACGAGGTTATAGCAATCTGCAGGGTACGAAACCACAGACTCTCGGATTCGGACTGAATGACTCGCCGGCCGGACTCGCAGCATGGATTGTTGAAAAATTTATGACCTGGTGTGATTGCGGGGACCACGTCGAGAACGGATTCACAAAAGACGAACTGCTGACGAACATAACGATTTATTGGGTCACCGGCACGATTACCTCATCCACTCGCATCTACTATGAATCCCGCTATACACCGTCGAGTCGACCGATCGGGTATATCGACACCCCGGTCGGTTGTGCCATCTTCCCACATGAAATCTTTATCCCACCACGAGCCTGGGCCGAAGCCGCGTATAACGTGACGCACTGGACAGAGATGCCGCGCGGTGGACACTTTGCAGCACTTGAACAGCCCGAACTACTTACCGACGATATTCGGGCGTTCTTCAGAAAATTACGGTGACTGCAAAGGAAACAACTCTATGCGAGCAATACACCTAAGGACCTGGAATTATTCCTTCAGTCGTTAATTTAATCCGATACAACGAAGTGCTCGAGGTCATGTAGAGCGTCCGCCCATCGTCTCCCCACGCGACATTCGCTGTCACTTCGGGCATCATAATGGTCCCAAGATGCACGCCATCTGGCGAGATGACCCACACCCCGCCGGGTCCCGTCGCAAATAGGTGACCTGCCCGGTCAACCTTCATCCCATCAGCCGCCCCAGGCGCGTCTTGATCATTAATATCGAAAAACACGCGGCCGTTCGATGCCCCAGAATCATCGAGGTCATAGGCCATCCAGACCTTGTTATCCGCATCAGAGTTCGCCACATACAAAACTGTTTCGTCTGGCGACAGTGCGATTCCATTCGGGCGTGATTGATCGCGGACCAGAAGAGTAAGCTCGCCATCCGCCGTCAAACGATAGACACCATTGAAATCGACTTCTCTAAGTGGCGACGCTTCGAGTCCCTCAAGTCCGTACGGTGGATCTGTGAAATAGAGTGTTCCATCCGAGCCATATGTCGCATCATTGGGACTATTTAGACGTTGTCCTTCATAGCGATCAACAATAACCGTACGCGTACCATTAGCCTCGACCCTAGAAATGCGTCGGTTACCATGCTCACAAATAATCAGCCTTCCCTGATCATCCAGTGTCAACCCATTCGATGAAATAGACCGTAAGCCTTCACGGTCCCCATCAAACACAGGATCAATAAATGGGCTTGCCCCGTCGGTCTCAGTCCATTGGTAGATGGTATTCCCTCTGACATCAGAAAACAGTAATCGGGATTCCCCTCTGAGCCATACCGGTCCTTCAATAAATACAAACCCCTCAGCAAGTTTCTCGACTTCTGCATCGGTCGGAATGAGGGCATCCAACCGTGAGTCAAGCCGAAGAATGGAAGCCTCGAGAATTGTTTCAGCAGCAGTTTCGTTAGCAGTCTCAATCACGGGTTCCGTAGATGTCCCGGAATCAGAACCGCCACATCCGCTGAGTAATGCCAGCACAACACACGCCAGACCTGTGTTTCTTTTCATTAAAACCTCTGAAGTTAAAATACAGCAATCGGATTGACTGGTGAGCCCGTGCCATTCGGAATCGGCAATGGGGCAATCGTCAACATAAACTCCCAGCGGTTACGCTCAGCCGCCGCTTCTGCTAAATCATCGAAATCCGCCCGATCCAAATGGTGCACGCCAAGCATCGTCAACGCAAAGTCATGCAGTGCAAGACGAGGTAAGTCGCCAGCCGGCTGCGGCACGTATCCCGGAGTCTCCCACCCGATGATGGCAACGTCTCGTTCTTTAAGCCATGGAATGACCGTATTGTCAAAACCTGCAGCCTCTGCACCAGTATCAAATGGCCCCAGATCGTCTTGCCGCGCCCAACGTCCCCAGCGCAACAAGATCGCATCACCAGACCCAGCCTTCACACCGGACATAGCTTCCCATGCTTCAAGGTCTTCCACGAAAATTCGTTGACCCGGTTGAAGATAGGGCACGCCTTTTAGACGGGCAATGTCGTAGAGAACACCTCGCGTCACAATGCCGTGCTTCATCGTGAGAATCGAATTGCGACTGGCGCCACCCTCTAGCGTGACCGTATTTGCAATCGGCACACCATTCCACATTTTTCCATCAAAAAATCGATGCGCAAATCCATCGATGTGAGTCGTGCCTGGTCCATGAATACATGGGTACGCGACTCGATCACTCGCACCACCCGGTGACGCCGTCACCATTTCCCAACTAATCGGACACGGATTATCGACCGTAACTTCTGTTTGCGCTGTCGACGCTAGTGACACACTAAATCCGTCCGTGACCAAACGAGCAGCGGCCCGACGCTTTTGAGGAGTAATCAAGTTCAAAGCGCCCATTTCATCGTCCTCACCCCACCGTCCCCAATTAGACAAGTCGGTGAGCCACTGGTCATATTGCGCCTGACTCACTAAAGGACGTTCTTGATCCATTTGCGCCGTACCTACAACACTGCTCGCCAAGACCGCAGCCATTATGGTCAGGCTAACACTGTATCTATTCACAGTTCTCATAGCGCTGGTTCCTTCTATTTTTCGAGTATCGCATCTCGAATCGCCGGTACAAGCTGGTCTTCAATAACAGCATTAATCTGGCTACGATGCTCCCGACGACCATCACCGGGATTTGGTGATGACGTTACGACAATGACGGCATCAAGATCAGGTATGACATAAATAAACTGCCCGCCGTAGCCCCATGCATAGTACGTAGGAAACCCATCAAGCACTCGCATCCACCACCCATAACCGTACTGCCGACGGCTGTATCGAGATACTGTGCGCGGAATCCATGACTCGCGTATCCACTGAGATGAGACGACCTCAAATCCATCGATAGAGCCGCCCTCAAGATACAGTTCACCCACTTCCACCATCGCGCGAGGTGTCAACAACATGTCATTCCCACCAAAATAGATCCCCTGAGGATCTTGAGGCCAAGCTGCTAACGTTACGCCGAGCGGACGCGCTAAATAGCGTTGCCCAAATTCTCGCGTCGTCATGCCTGTTGCGCGGGTAATGATTGCTGACAACAAATGCGTGCTACCCGTGCTGTAAATCATCTGACCGCCAGGTTTTCCAACAAATGGACGCGACAGCGCGTGTGCCACCCAATTTCTACTCTGCACCCACCGACCATAATTACGATTACTCGTCGTCTCGAGGCCAGATCGCATCGTGAGCAGATCTTCTATCGTAATTCCGCGTTTCAGCGCTGATGCTTCGGCCAGTTCTTCTGGGAAAAATGCATCAATCGTCTGGTCAACATTATCCAGATAGCCGCGGTCAATACCAATGCCAACAAGAATAGAAATCAGCGTCTTTGATGCTGATTTCAGATTTGCCAAACTGCGGGCAGTCACCCCATTAAAATAATGCTCCTCGACCAGGTCACCGTCGATGGATACGAGTAGACTGCGAAGTCGTGGAAGTTCCGTCAGTTGGGCAACGATGGCGTTTCGCCTATCGGCGTCAAGCTCTCGCTCCGCGGCATACGCCGAAGACAACAGCACATTCGGACCGATACCTACAATTGCTGCAGTCACTACCAACACCATCATACGAACACTCATAAGTTCCGCATCCTACTCGTACAACTACGTTCTCATCCGACAAGACCATTCGCGGCGCATGTAGCCTATCGCTGTGCCCCACAAAGGTCACAACCTTTCAATCGCCGGTATCTCTCCTCGGCCCGCCGCACGACCGGCTTGACGACACGTGACCACGCAAGATAGCCAAGCTCGGTGAGATGTAAGTCATCCTCAATAAAGAATTCTCTGCGCGGTCTACCATCGCTATCCAGCGTCACCGCGGTAATGTCTGCATAGTAAAGATTTGGATTGGCATCAATTTTCTGACGAATGAGAGCATTAGTTTCCTGCATTGCGTCCCACGTGTTCCACCTGGCAATACTGGGACGAATGGACACAAAAACAATTTGGGTGTCCGGTAACACCGCATGTACTACATCAGCAAAATCACCAAAATGATCAGCCGTCACACTCGGCGACTGACCTTGCCAAAGATCATTATCACCGGCATACAACACAATTGTTGAAGGATTAAAAGGTATTAGGAGTTGGTCTGCGTAGTAGGCATTATCGTCAAGGCGTGAGCCACCAAAACCTCGGTTAACCGTTCGGAAATCTGAAAACCATTTCTGATCATTCCACCGCCACGCCGTCGCGCTACCCGCAATTAGCAACACCTCTTGATCCAGCTCTTTCCATTCCATTTCCTGCAGATACTCTGGAATAGTCGGTCGACGATTTACCTCGCGGGGCGTTTCAGCAAGCCATCTCGTCGAGGGACCTGCGTATTCGCCTTGTTGCGCAAAAACAACCTGCGTACCGCACGCCAGAACAGAAACTATCGAACAAGCAAGCAAGCAAGGTGGATATATCTTCATCTGTGCAGTCTCCTCAGAAACGACTCCGATTATAGATCCCTCCTCCAGTCACTGCTTCACAGAACGGAACGCCGAACCGTACTGGTATGGTGGAAGTCGATGTCAATCGATGCAACCACGTCGTCGCTCTTTGTGGCCGGAACCATTTGGGTAGCCCTAGTTCTGTACGTAGTCGGAGAATTCGGACGGTCCCTCAGACCGTCGCCATCGTGGACACGCCCGGTGTGGATTCTTGGAAGTATCTGTTACGTCTGCCACGTGATAAGCGCTTTTTCGTTACACCACCACTGGAGTCATTCTGCGGCGTACGTATACACCGCGGCCACCACATATAGCTTTTTGGGAATTGATAGCGGCCTTGGACTGTGGGTGAACTACGTGTTCACCGCCGTCTGGATCGGGGAAGGTCTCCTACCAGGACGCTGGATTCGACCGGTGAACCGCCGCCTCAATCGCGTAGTAAGGTCCGTCTTTCTGTTTATGATTATCAACGGTGCCGTCGTCTTCGTGGCAGGGCCTCAACGCTGGTTTGGGCTATTACTAGTCGCCGCCCTGCTCACCATCTGGTGGAACGACACGGAAACGTTCTCCGGATAAACAACCTCGCTGTTAGTGTGAGCCGGCGTGGAGACGACTGTACACATCGAGCGCACGCACGGCCATCGCATCGGCACTGTAGTGCTCCCGAACGGCTAGCGACCCCGATTGGCCAAGGGCCGCACGACCTGCATCATCATTCCGAAGCCGAACCAATTCAGCCATGAGAGACGCTGGATCTTCTGGTGGGACTAACACACCCCCACCAGTGCGCTGGATAAACTCAGTGTACGTCCCGCGATTGGCCGCAATGACCGGGACACCACATGCCATCGCCTCAAGCAGCGCGAGTCCTTTCGGGTCGTCGTACGTGGCCGGAACCGAAAATAAATCAAGTTCCTGAAAGAACGACACCTTGTCTTCAAATTCCAGAGGACCGCGATAGTGAATTTCATTTTGCAGGTCCCACTCGGCAATCTGACGCGTGAGGCCCTCAAGATAACCTCGATGTTCTGGACCGAGATATCCTGCAAGTTCCAGACGGCACTCCTCAAATTCATTTTGCTCGCGCAGGCGATGATACGCATCGCAAAGCAAATGAATCCCTTTCTCAGGGGCAATCCTACCGAGATACCCAACAGTAAATGGCTGATCAGAAGGCCTGAGGCGGGGTGTAAATTCGTCCGCGGAAATCCCCAGCGGCACAACGTCAATTTTTGCGCCTGGGATCTGCAAGTACTCGGCCATATACCCCGCGCAGTAATCACTCACCGCAATAAACCTATCGACGGACTGAGCATGCTCCCGTATAAGACTGAGGGCACGTGATCGATACGGTTCGGACAGATGATCAAGGAAAATATTTTCACCTTGGAGCGTGCAGCAAATCGGTCGCTCGATCGCTTTCTTGAGTGCAGGCGCCAAAGAAATCAATATTGAATTCGAAATATCGATAACGTCAGGGATCGGTTGTGTCTTGAGCCAATGGACAAGCTTGTCAAATTCTTTTCGCTGACGACCGTGCTGCCCCTCAAGAATCGACACCGTTAGTTCCCCGAGTTGCTCCGGCTGCGTCTGCACCCCTCGCTGAGATACCGCGCGCAACAACCACGGCGATTCCCACAAGCGGTCAATCATCCACGGAGTGGATCGGAAAAGCCGCGAGTACTGTTCGAGATACACACTGATCCCGCCAAAAAACACGCGCTGCTCACTAACGCTGGGACCGTCTGTACGTGGGGGCGTGTAGAGCGGAACAAGGAGCACTTCGTGCCCTCGCTGTAAAAGAGCTTTTGCTAATGCATTATCCCTGATACAGCTCCCACAGTACATGCCACCAGCGCCGGCAGTAATTGAAGTTATCCGCATGGCCTACTAGAAAAGAGTCGGCATTATACAAGTTCGCACTACCACGCCTAAACACACCTTACCGGCATGGAAATAACCTAGGAGTCCGCGATGCAATAGAGATACTGCTGTCCGCGAAGATAGATTTCACTTTCGACCACAGCGGCAGATGCGTCAATTTGATCATCTAATGCATTCGTAGCCACGACACGCAGTTGGGAGCCAGTTTCCAAGACAAGCGTTACCCCATCACGACTCGTCACATACAGATAATCACCTGCCACCACAGGCGATGCGTAAATATCTCGAATACCAGGAAGACGCTCCGGACCATAAATTTTTCGACCGCTTTTGGCGTCATGCGCCGACAAAACCCCGGAATTACTTTTCGTGAAATAAAGAATTCCATCGTGCAAAACGGGCGAGGGAACATACGGTGTGTCACGATCGTGTGACCATACAATCGCATCTGTACCAGTGATATCACCACGAGCCTTTGAAAGATCAACCGCATACAGTTGATTTCCGCGATATCCACTCATCAAGTACACAATCCCGTCAGCCGTCACCGGCGTTGGAATCGCATTGAGTGTCACGCCTGCACCTTCCCAGACGAGAACCCCGGTATCAATGTCATAACTCCTAACACGATCCGTCGCACTTGTTATGACCTGAGTGCTCCCTTGGTAGTCCACAACAAGTGGGGTCGACCATGACGTAATCTCTTGACGTGGAGTTCGCCAACGCTCTTGCCCCGTCCACTTGTCGAGCGACGTGATAAATGACTGCCCCTGATGATCCCACACCACCACAATGGAATCACCGTGCAAGGCTGGAGACGCACCTTCTCCAAAACCCATGCGGATCTCCATATCGCCAAAATCCTGGTCCCAGAGCAATGTTCCTTCGAGGTCGTAGCAGTAAAGCCCGCGTGAACCAAAGAATGCACATAACACTTCACCATCAGTAACGGCCGAAGCCGAAGCCCAACTACCAGTCGCGTGGCGCCCTTCGTGCGGTTGCTCCGATACAGCAACCCGCTCCCAAACGACCGAACCGTCACGCCGGTCATAGGCACTCACTGTGAACTGCTGGACCTCGCTCGAACTTAACATGGGAACACCGACGGCACCCATCAAGCGATCCCGCAGGCGCCCGAAAAGCCCCGGACCACCTGCGCTGCCGGCACCAGCAGGTATCGCAGAAAGAATAAATATATGGTCATCCCATACGATGGGTGATGCTGAGCCATAGCCTGGAAGTTCAACCTTCCAGCGAACATTTTTCGTCTCGCTCCATTCGGTTGGAGGGTCAGCTGTTGGGGACACACCAGTAGCCAACGGCCCACGCCACTGGGGCCAACTAGTCGTCTGGGTATCCGATAAACCCGTGTCCTGCCCGACCAGCGGTAAAGTCAATATGCTCAGTGCAACAACGGTCAAGCCAATAAATCGCACAAGGTCCCCTTTACTCATTAGAAATCACAAAATGCGCAGCACCAAGTAAAACATTAATAGCCGTAATTGGAACATCTCGAGTCTTAATGATACTGAGATAAGATAACGAAACTATGATGATGAATTTCAACGGATCACTTGTTTTTGTTCTTTTGGCCGTATTGGTTGTCGGACTTGCCGCCGCCGCCAGTGCTCAACGGACTGTTACTGCTCCGCCCGATGTCGCCGGGGCGCCCGATGATGCGGAAGTAACAGCCTCTGGACTTGCCTCAAAGGTCGTCGAAGCAGGGACCGGCACACAGAACCCGGGGCCAACTTCTACAGTCACGGTCCACTACACAGGCTGGCACACGAATGGTGAAATGTTTGATAGTTCAGTCACCAGGGGTCAACCGGCATCGTTCCCGCTCAACAGAGTCATCAGTGGATGGACCGAAGGTGTTCAACTGATGGTCCCCGGTGAAACACGACGATTTTGGATCCCGGAAGATCTCGCTTACGGCGGTCGTCCTGGCTACCCAGCAGGTGTGCTTGTGTTCGACGTTGAATTAATTTCGATTCAGTAGACAGACACACGAAGATGGGATGAGGGGCTACGAAGAGCCCCCATCCCTCTATCATTGTTTTCGGAGTGTCGCGCCTTCCCACGTCAAGCTCGTAAATAGATCGTTTGCGAAAGTCACCACTACAGGGTCAGAAATTGAGTATTTGTCGTCATCACCATCGTAATCGCGGACGACAAGAAGCGCACTAAGTTCAACAACACCGTACGTCCCCTCACCTTCTTCTCCCTCAACATCTTCAAATTCAAAGATACCGTCTTCCTTAAACTTGATCTTGGGTGACCCGCCCTCAGCCTCAAATTCTTGCTCTCCTCGGAGACGACCACCAGACGCCAGCGCTTCAAGCTCTACATCAAGCGGGGTTCCAGCACTCGACCGAACATTTTCAGCAACACGGACCCCTTGGTATCCGTCAAGCGTGAAGGTGATTTCATAGTTCCCAGATTGCAAGCCCAGAATGATGTACTCGCCATCGTCTTCAGTTGTCGCCGAATACGAACCGCCACCATCCGTTCGCTCCACCGCAATCTGAACCTCACCGAGCCCATTCCCCCAGTCGTCGGTTACCTCTCCCTGTACGCGACCTTGGCCACGCGCGTCTGAAACCAAAAACGCACTACTTACCAAAACCGACACAACGACAAGTATTGAACGAATCCGCATGCCCTACTCCTTTCAGAGTGCCCAAATGAACAGGTTACAACCGTAGCCTACACCCCGACTAGGTCTTGCAACAAGATCAGGTTGTCAACTTCTTTCACCCAGCAAAAATGAATCCCTTTTGGCTTAAAAATACTCTAGAATCGTCCCAGAAAGAGAGATTATCACGATGGCAGACCAGTGGATGATCAAAGGACGCGAGTACGGAAACTGTAACTGTGACCAAGGTTGCCCGTGCCAATTCAATGCCCCGTCGACTCACGGCCATTGCCAGGCTGTTGTTGCCGGTATTATTGATGAAGGCCACTTTGGCGATTGTGATATTGCCGGACTTCATTGGGCACTTATCGCAAAGTGGCCAGGTGAAATTGCGGAAGGCAACGGTGAAATAGAAACCGTTATTGATGATCGGGCATCTACCGCTCAGCGTGACGCACTCGGCAAGATTCTCAAAGGTGAATCAACGGCTCCAGGTGCAACGATCTTTTCGGTTCTCAGTAGCACCATGTCGACAGTGCACGACACGTTGTATCGCCCCATTGATGTCTCGATTGACATTGATGCGCGCCGAGCGAATCTTACGATCGCCGGGCTCGTAGAGTCCACTGGAACACCGATGAAGAATCCATTCACTGGTGAGAATTCTCGAGCCCAGATCCATTTACCTAACGGCTTTGAATATACCTACGCCGAAATCGGAGTGGGAACCTCGAAGGCGAATGGAAGTATTCCAATTGAATTATCAGGTACGCATGGCCAGTTCTGCGTCCTACACATGAACCAAGACGGCGTCATTCGTTAACCGTCTTATTTGTTTGACGTGACTCGACGTTCCCCTTCGTCGCTCCCACGGCGAGATACACTCGCTGTCCTATTCTCGCTCACGGCAATCACGCTCCTCGCATGGGCTTACCTCATCGATATGGCCGGCGACATGACAACCATGTCATCGCCGGCTAATGTGATGTCGGTTCACCCGTGGACCGGTCGTGAGTTCGGGTTTATGTTCCTCATGTGGGCCATCATGATGGTGGGCATGATGGTCCCGACGGCCATCCCAATGACACTTACGTACGCGGCCGTTGCGCGCAAGGCAGACACACAGCAGACGCCGATTGCTCCAACCGCAGTATTCGTCACAGGTTATCTCGTTATCTGGACGGTATTCAGCGTCGCAGCGACAACAGCACAGTGGGGACTCGATCAGGCCGCACTGTTGTCACCGATGTTAGTCACAACCAGTCCCACCATCGGCGCAAGCTTACTCATCGCCGCTGGCCTTTATCAACTCACACCTTTCAAACAAGCCTGTCTCGCCAAATGCCGTGGACCAATACATTTCCTGGCGCATCACTGGCGACCGGGAGCACTCGGGGCACTCAGAATGGGAATCGCACACGGACTCTTTTGCCTCGGATGTTGCTGGGTCTTAATGTTGTTGCTGTTTCTCGGTGGAGTGATGAATCTGATGTGGATCGCAGCCATTACACTCTTCGTCCTACTCGAAAAAGTGTTACCGTTTGGTCCTCAGGGCGGTCGGATTTCAGGAATCGCTATGATTGTTGTCGGTGTCGTCGTAGTCGTCAACATGCTGTAGCCATGAAATACTGACGACCCGATTAATGAAAGAGGAGGAAGAGGTGCCAAGAATCAAACTCACGGTCGCTCTATTTACTGCCATCGTTCTTGCCGTGTCGCTAGTCTCTGCGCAAGAAGTGTCGCAAGAGGACTATGACGCGGCCATCGATGAATTACGGTTTATCCTCACTGATACGGCCATGCACATCGACGCAAGTTATTTTGGAGACCTTGGTGAAGACTCAGATAAAGCTTTCACCCAGTTTTCAAAAATAGAAACCTTCTGGACAGCGAAAGACCAAGAGAAAGCCCTTGAGCTCACTGAACAAGCTTTCGCCGCCATCTCAGGTATTTCTCGTGCCTCCGGTGCACAGGATGGCCCAGCTGCGACGGCTGCCCTGACGGAACTCAGAGCACGCTTTGATAATATTCGTGATCCGGAGTGCCTGAATAAGCCCGTCGGAACTACTTGCTAATTAGCTAAGAGGGCTCGCAATAACGCTACAAATCAAGACCGTGCATGCAGGCCTGCATGCACGGTCTTTTCTTATCATTAAAGATAAAAAAAGAGCCGACCTAGCGTCCATGCTAAATCGGCTCTTTGTAACCATCAATCGAGAGTTCGCACTCTCGAACCTTATTGCAAAGTCTTAATTCGTCGGCCAGAGAACACCCTGACTATTCTCACCTTCGGCACCGGCCGGCACCGGACCGAGTCCCTTATAGACAAACTTCTGTATACGCGAACCTTCATAGGTTTCGGTCGTATAGATGTTTCCGTCGGAATCAACAGCTATGCTGTGAACCGCGAAGAACATGCCTGGTTGACGACCACCGTCACCAAAGGCCGTCAGTACTTCCATCGTCTCACGCTCGATGATGTAGACCTTCATGTTCTGTCCGTCCGCAAGATACAAAAAGCGCTGCTCAGGATCGGGGGAAAAATCAATATCCCATGTCGAACCTTGCGATAGCGTATGCGTCGCAACAAACACTTCTTGTACGAATGTGCCGTCCTTCTGGAAAACCTGTATGCGGTCTTCGGCGCGGTCGGTGACGTAAACGAGACCATCATTTGAGATATCGACGGAATGGACGGGGCCTCGGAACTGCTCCGCCGGATCATTGCCTTCTCGATACGGGCCACCAAAGTCATAATCATCGTCTGGCACGTTCCCGTAGGCACCCCAGTAGCGCTTCAACTCGCCCGTGTCTGCATCGACAACAGCAATCCGCTTATTGAAGTATCCATCGGCGAAATAGATTTCGTTGGCTTCCGGGTCAACGCCAAGTTCTGCAACCCGACCGTAGCTGTCCTCAGAATGACTGTCACGCTCAAAAATACGCCGTCCGTCTCGTTCTCCAACCTGTCGAGCACCATGTGTGCCAGCAGACAACAAAAAGTCACCACTTCGCGTGAACTTCAACACGTGCGAGTCGCCTTGGCCGTTTCCACCAATCCACACGTTATCCATGTGGTCGACGAGAATGCCGTGATTCGACTCTGGCCACACATAGTCACCCGTCTCGGTACCAGGTCCACCCCAGCTATCAATCAAATCACCCTCTTGATTGAAAACCATAACCGGAGGACCAGGTTGGCAGCATTGGCTCAACGGAGGATCCTGCGCAAGACCAATCTCGGTCGTGGCAACAAACTGGTCAGGTGTATTTCGGTGCACAATCCAAATATTGTCTTGAGCATCGACATCAACACCAATGGTTGGGCCCATTAGCCAATGGTTTGGCAGGTTGTCCGGCCAAGTCGGATCGACCTCAAACATCGGGGCCATTTTGGCGTTTGGGTCGGCGTTTGCCATAGGGTCCGCTTCAGCGACCGGCTCCTCAGCCATTCCACCACCACCACACGCAACTGCAAGGCCACCAACAAGAGTTGTCAGCAGAAGAAAAGCATACTTCCGATTCATCGTGTCCCCCCCTAAACCAAGGCAGTAGATACCACGCTGGTTGAATCTCAAGACTGTGAAGGGCCAGTATACTTGGAAACCGCTGAGAAATTGCAAAACGTCAAGCAACCGCAATCTTTGGTCATTTGGGCTATCTTGCAAACTCAGTCAAACATATACAGACTCAAAGGAAAGGAAGCGACATCTCGTGGGATTGAGAAATGGAAAATTAATCGTTCTAGCGGCCACATTGGTGGCGATTCTCACCGTTCCATCGTCCCCCACCGCTCACGATATCCCGGGCGATGTCAGTCTTCATGCCTTCGTAAAACCAGAGGGCAACCAGCTCCGTATGCTGATTCGCTTACCGCTCGAGGCCATGCTCGATGTCAACTTCCCGCTGAATGGTCCCGGCTACCTCGATATTGAAGGAGCACGTCCACTACTTCCAGACGCGGTCATGCTCTGGCTCGGACAAGAAATTGAGTTGTATGAGGAGGGCGTTAGGCTTCCTGAACCAAGTGTCACCGGCCTTCGCTTGTCTCTCCCGTCTGACCGCTCGTTTGAAACGTACGACACAGCACTCACGCACATCCTGTCCGCAGAACGACTGTCTGCAGAAACGCAGCTCATCTGGCGCCAAGCCATGCTGGACGTCGTCTTGGACTACGACATCACCTCTGACCAGGCCGCGTTTTCAATTCGACCTGGTGTCGAACGCCTTGGCCTGCGCGTGGTGTCCTCGATTCGCTTCATTACCCCAACCGGCGTTGAGCGTGTGTTTGAACTACGCGGAGATCCCGGCATCGTCACACTTGATCCCCGTTGGCACCAAGCCGCGTGGAGATTTGTTGTTTCTGGGTTCGACCACATCCTGGACGGACTTGACCATCTATTGTTCCTGCTCTGCTTAGTGCTACCTTTCAGACGTTTTAGAGCTTTGGTCCCGATCGTGACTGGATTTACGGTTGCACACTCGGTCACTCTGATTGCATCCGCGTATAACCTCGCTCCGAACGCGCTCTGGTTTCCTCCACTGGTTGAAACACTCATCGCACTATCAATCGTCTACATGGCCTTTGAGAACATTGTTGGAGCCAGTTCGTCAGAGAACACACCTATCCGTCGGCGCTGGGTCATGGCATTTAGCTTCGGTCTTATTCACGGCTTCGGTTTTTCATTTGCATTGCGTGAAACTCTCCAGTTCGCCGGCTCTCACTTGCTGACCTCTCTGTTGTCGTTCAACATTGGTGTCGAACTCGGCCAACTCTTGGTAATCGCACTCTGCGTTCCGGCTCTCGAATTTTTGTTTCGATTTGTCGTCTCCGAACGAGTCGGAATCATCCTTATTTCTGTGCTTGTGGCTCATACAAGTTGGCATTGGATGATCGAGCGCTATGACATGCTCGCCCAGTACAATCTGACATGGGCTGCGTTTGGCAACGCCTTACTCGTTGGAATTATGCCGTGGTTGATCGTTACGATTCTGGCAGGAACTATCGCCTGGTTTGCCTTCGGTAGCAGCAGAGGTCCGCGTGCTCCTGAAAGCGCCGCCGCAAAATAACAACCTTCGCGTTAGCGCGGTCGTGTCAGCACACAAAGGCGTACCTTGGGGGACGTCGCGCTGCTATAAATAAATTAAAGCCCTAGCTCTTCTTTTTTCTTACCTGAGCTACTGACAACGCTGCGGTAATTGCGGTACCGATGGCAATACCGGCGCCCATATTTTCTATGGCCGCTCCATACCCCACACCCCCTCCAATGCCTACAGTAATAGCATTAGCAAAGCTTCTACCGGTACCCCACAGGCCGCAGCAATTAAACAACTTAGACATGGGTGTGATTACTTCTAATGTGTTGGCTACAACGGGCAGCTTTCGCCCGTGTATTCCCCACGGACCCAGCCTGCCAACATCTGCCACTCCGGGTCGTCCCGACTTTGCCAACGTCGCGGACCATTATGTGTATAAGCACCTCCGCCATCGGGGTGAAGTGGTTTCAACAAAAAGCGACTCTGCTCCGCATTCCCCGGCGTAATGACTCTAGAGATTAGCCGGTAGGCGCGCTGCGCCTCTTCGTCACTCCACTCATCCCCACGTCCGGGCGCCGGTGCAAAGCCGATCATCCCACTCGAGTGGCAGTTGCTACACCGAAGCTGACCTTCGCGGGGATTCGCAAAAACCGTCTGAACACAGGCCCGAAAAAACGCAAAGTCAATTTCTGGTTCTGGGTCCGGGATGAACTGGTCCCTTGGTAATCGCTGAATCCATTGGAGAAATGCACCGTACTCGGGATCATCTGTTGACTGCCAGAAGGTCCCCCCCGTGTGTGGTAGCCCACCTGCATCTGTTGAGAGCGGCTTCAGCAACAATCGACTGCTCTCCGGATTCTCCGTGTTCACCAATTGACCCACGACATCTAGATTCCGTCGCGATTGCTCGGTAGTCCAACCATTCTGTGATGCAGGCGTTTCCAAACTAAATCGGACACTCGTCTGCCACGTGTGACACATAACACACGACGCATAAGATTGTTCGCCGCGACTCGTGGTACCACCACGATCCTTCATAAACACACTTTCCACCGTATCCCGATACGTTTCCACATCAGAGCCAGTCGGAAATGCACTCGTCTGCGCCGCCACGAAGGTCGGCATCATCAGACACAGGACCAGTGCCACTCCACACACCTTCAAAATAACTGGCACCCCAACCCGCCGCCGCCGTAACGGCTGATCTTGTTTCGTAACCATCACCATTACTCCTCGGAACGCATGTTCGTTCCATTAGGATTTACGCGGTCTAGCGGCAAAATCACGGTACTAATACGCGCAGGTCTCGCACCGGTCTTGATCTTCGCCACGATTTCGAGCGACTCCAGATCCACGGCCAATGTGTGGTCTGCGCCAGACACAGCCACGTACATGTAACGACTATCCGGTGTCGAGGTAATCCAATTGGCACTTGGACCAACCTTGACACTTCCAATGTACTCAAAGTCGGGCAGAGACCAACCATATATGCGGCTGTCGAGTCGGCTGGACGCCCACACAGCCGACCGATCAGGCAACACTTCGAGACCATGCATGTCTCCGGATTGAATTCCGTCGGCATTTTTCTCCCACAACGGAAGTTCTGGTGGCCACAGCATGTCAATAACCTCTCGCTTGTCCCAATCGATAACCCAGACGGCATTGATACCTGTTGCCTGAGCATACATACGCTTGGTAGCACCATCATCGCCAGCCTCGAAGGCCATGGGCCGCACCTCGTGATGGGTCCTACCGTATTGCTCGTAGCCCGTCAGTTCCATTCCCCATATCACGGCATCCGTATTCGGATCGATAACCTGGAGCGTCGGTATTCCCGGTCCTACCTCACCCCGAAGACCAGCCACAACAAATTTCTCATCCGGTGTCATAAAGACATTGTGAACGGGATCGTGAACCTCAATACTTTTGATTAACTTATGCGTATCAATGTCGATGACGTCGACAAGTGCCGGAAGTCCTGCATCCGGATCAACTTCGACGCCTGGCCCCGGCGTAGCAGACCGACGGGAAATCCCCGCATAAATCTTCCGTTGCTTCTTATTCACCGCAACTTTATTTGGCCGCTGCGACAGTCGAATTTGCTCAACAAGCTTGAGTGTCTTCGTATCGAAGACATCAACGGTATGCTCACGCTCATTCGCGCAGTAGTAATACAACCCATCGGGGTGGGACGTGAGGTTATGAGGATTCGGACAACCTCTGATGAGACCCGTAACCTCATTAGTGGCTGGATCGATTACATGCTGAATAGTTCCGGCATTATTACTCTGCAGAATCCGTACAGCGACGCCCTCGTATGAATCGAGCCTGGGCACACCTTGGGCCGCAGCCGACCCAACCAGCAAAAAGTTACCAACCACTACCAACAACGCACGGCGGATGAATGAACGCCCCATTTAGACCTCCGTATCATCATGGACGAGGATGTAATTTTGTACTAGGCCCATGTTTTATTTCAGAAGCACTCATTATATAGGCGGAGCGCCATCCAGACTTGGCTCCGAAGCTACCGTGTCGGCAGACGCGTCCACTTTTGCTTTGAACGGTCACTCTTGACGACCGTCTCAATGAACAACATCCCCCTCAGACCATCTTCAACTGTCGGGAAATCTAGCATCAATGAGTCTGGTTCTTCTCCAAGAATTCGAGCTCGTATGGTGTCACACACGTTTACATAAATGTTGGAAAATGCCTCAAGAAATGCCTCTGGATGCCCAGCTGGTAGCCGTGTCGCCCGCGCCGCAGCTGGACTTCGCTCCTGGATATATCCGTTACCACGACTCCACGTTTCTTCAGGACCATCAAGTGACGTTAGGTTTAACCTGTTTGGCGTTTCTTGGCGCCACCGCAATCCCCGGCGATCTCCGTAAATGCGAATCGCCAAACCATTCTCCTCGCCAACAGATATCTGAGAGGCAAACAAAACACCGCGGGCCCCATCTTCAAACCGCACAAGAACATTCGTATCATCATCGAGTTTCCGTCCGTCAACGAATGTCGTTAAATCTGCTGCAAGTTCAGTAATACGTTGGCCCAGTATGTACTCGGAAAGATTCTCCGCATGCGTGCCGATATCTCCAAGACAGCCCGCAATGCCACTACGTGTTGGGTCGGTACGCCATTCTGCTTGTTTCATCCCTGTCCGTTCGAGCGGCGTTGCTAACCAACCTTGCGGGTATTCCACAACCACCTTTCTGATTCGTCCTAATTCTCCTGAACGAACTAGGTCCCGAGCCAATTTCACCATCGGATACCCGGTGTAGTTGTGCGTTAACGCAAACACACTCTCCGACTTAGCCACCAGACGTCGCAGTTTCCTGGCTTCCGCCACTGAAAACGTCATCGGCTTGTCACAAACCACGTGGAAACCTGTTTGTATCAATGCCTTCGCCATTGGATAGTGCAGGTGGTTGGGAGTCACAATCGAAACAAAGTCAACCCGTTCACCTGCCGGGAGCGCCAGTTCGGTCTCAATCAAAGCATCAAGAGACCCGTAGACCCGCTCCGGGGCGATTAATAATTCACGGCCTTTGGTTCGAGACTTTCGTAAGTTAGAAGAAAAGGCGCCAGCAACTAACTCAACCCCACCGCCCAGCAACGCGGCTCGGCGATGAACATCGCCAATGAATGCGCCGGGACCTCCACCGACCATACCCATTTTAAGTGTGCGCTCTAGTTTCGACATCTTAGCTCTCAAACGCGGCATCAAAGGCCATCTCTGAAGGCGCAAAGTCAAGCTGCTTGACGAAATCACATGACTCACGGGCCCCGTGTTCACGAGCCATTCCAGAGTCTTCCCACTCAACCGACAAAGGCCCCGTGTATTTAATTCGATTCAGCATCCGAATAATCGATTCAAAATCCACATCCCCACGACCAACCGACCGAAAATCCCATCCGCGACCTGGTTCACCGAAATTCAGGTAAGAAGACAGAACGCCACTTCGCCCATCTAGGGACACAGCCGCATCCTTCATATGTACGTGATAAATCCTGTCGGCAAATTCTTGAAGGAAGGAAGCTGGATCAATCCCCTGCCACTGCAAATGACTGGGATCAAAATTAAATCCAAAGACATCTCGGTGCCCAATCGCCTCCAGTGCACGCGCCGCGGTAATTACATCAAAAGCAATTTCAGTTGGATGAACCTCAAGAGCAAAGCGAACACCGTTCTCTTCAAACACGTCAAGAATTGGATGCCAGAGATCCGCGAAGCGCTGAAAACCCGCCTCTATCATTTGAGGATCAACAGGTGGAAACGAGTAGAGCAAGTGCCAAATCGGGGAACCCGTAAAGCCACATACAACGGGCACGCCAAAATTCTTTGCCGCGCGTGCGCTGTTCTTCATCGTCTCAATCGCCCACAGGCGCTTTCCTTCTGCATCCCCTTGAACTTCGTTCGGCACAAAAGCATCCGAGCGACCATCATTCGGGTCACAGACCAACTGCCCGGCAAGATGGTGGGAAATGGCCCAGCAGTCTAAGCCATTCGCAGTCAATAATTCTCGACGCTCAGCACAATAGTCAGGGTCATTCGCTCCTCGCTCCACATCAAAGTGATCCCCCCAACACGCCAGTTCTAAGCCGTCGTAACCAAAATCCTTCGCCCGAGGTGCCAGTTCCACCAAAGGCAGGTCTGCCCACTGACCAGTAAATAATGTCACCTTTCGTGCCATGACACGCTCCATCCCCTTGTCATAAGTTTGCTTCCCTATGCGTACCGTCGCTAGTAAACCACATCGAACAAATCTACCTACCCGGGATAGGTCTTGAGTGTCTCGAGATAGGCAGTCGGCATACCGACATCGAATCGACGCCCCCGCGTTTCATAACCCAAAAACCCATCTTCTTGACGCAACCGATCAAGCGTCGACGTAAGTTGAAATTCTCCCTGCTCCCGCTGATTCCCTGCGATAGCTTCGCCTAGCAACTCAAACACTTTCGATGACAAAACGTACTGCCCAAAAAGCGTCAGGAACTCATTTTCCGAACAATCATTGATCTGCAAATGCGACCGCGCAAATTCAACAGTCGGTTTTTCAACAAATTGATCTACCGTCAGAAGTCGCTGTTTGGCATCATCAATCCATCGTCCACCGACTGCGCCGAACTGGTCTATGAGTGAAGCCTCTGTGCGCATGACCCCAACCACGGACGTTTGGTGCTGGTCGTACACGTCAAGCAACTGACGAGCACATGGAACATCATCATTGGACGTATAGAGGTGATCGCCAAGCATTAATAGAAAAGGTTCTTCACCAACCCACTCTCTAGCTGCAAAGACCGCATGGCCAAAGCCTTCCTGCGATTCTTGTTCAACAAATGACACACGCTCGCCGATCTCTCGAAGATAGCCGCTGTACTCCCGAAGATGGATCGGTAGTTTGTCATGGTGCATTGGTGATTCTGGGGTGCTGAGAAATCCCTCAAAGACCTCACGCTCGCCCTGTTGCACAACGAGACAGATTTCTTCAATCCCAGACTTCAGTGCTTCCTCAACGATCACCAAAAGAATCGGCTTAGCGATCCCGTCGGCGGTTACGATGGGAAATAACTCTTTCTTAATCACCTTAGTTGCCGGGTACAGTCGAGTTCCAAAACCCGCAGCAGTAATAACAGCCTTGCGGACGCGAGTGGTCGGAAGTAAATCAAGGACTAAAGTAGACAGACCAAGTTCATCTCGAAGCACCCGAACAACTGCTTCACGATCCTCTTCACTGCGGGCAATCAACTGTGCCGAACCATCGCCTTGAGACCCGATACCCTTCCCTCCCCAAATATGTGGCTGGATGCTCGGATGCGACAACACCTGATGCAGCACCGGCGCGTTTAACTCCCCAGGGCACGCCGGTGCACAATGCTCATCGAATAACTGTTGCGCCTCACTCATCAAATGACCAAGACCTTGCGCATCTCCACTACGTAAGTCTTCCGTTGCGCGTGAGACAATGTCACGATTTATAGGTCCGAGGTAATGCTGCACGTTTCGCGCGATCGCATTTTGCGCAAACGGATAGCACTGATTCAATCGAGTAAGAATTTCTTGCGTGTCTTTCTGGGCACCAAGGTCGACAACGACCATATGGATCGGCTCATGAACCTGAAGTTGTTTAACAGTGACTGATTCACGATCGTGCACCATGAGTATTGGTCGAGGCCCATAGGCGCACCCCTGGTCCATTCGACCACAGCGAGACGGAGTCGAAGTTTCACCGAGATAGGCGTACTCCATTTCGCCTGACAGGGTCATACGTAAATCGTAGATTCGATTAAACGCCCGAACCGTAAGTACGCAAACCGCCGCCGATGAAGAAAGTCCTTTCTTGACCGGTAAATCGGTGCGGTAATTGTCGATAACCAGCCCACGAACTTGATAATCCGAAAGCATGCGAAATGCTACGCCTGCTACATAACTAAAAAATCCTCCTGACTCGGCCTCCTTGAGTAACAGGTCTGGGTCCATGGGAATTTCACGAACATCAAGAGTGTGTCCATCTGGCATTGTCGCTCTAAAAACCAATGCACTCGGATGAGCGTCCACCCGAGCATAAAGCCCTTGATTTGTACCAGTAATCAGGGTGTAGCCTTTTTCAATTTTCGAATTGGCACTGCGATGCCTTGCCGCCCAATCAGAGTGCTCGCCAAACAGGCAAACTCGGCCCGGAACAAAGAGCTCAAGTGACATCCGATCATTATGGCGGGAAAGCACGCTATAGTGGCGTCAGTAAGCCACTTTTGACGATGGTCTTGGCACGGGTATGACTACACAATATGAGGACGTCCGATGGCTGATTTAACTAGACGTGAAGTGATGAGCTTAGTGGGAACCGCGGCAATCGGGACAGCAGTTACCCGGTCGGTGCCAACGAGCGCAATAACTCGCGGACGTGTTCTTGGTAGCGCGATGCAACAGTCGGCCTGTCGGTGGTGCTTCCCGGGCATGGGACTTGATGAATTCTTCCGGCACGCGAAAGATGTCGGGTTGCCCGCAGTCGACCTTCTGCAAGAAGGTGAGTGGGACGTGGCAAAGCAATACGGTCTCACATGCTCAACCGGCTACGGCGGAGCCGGTACCATCAGCGATGGCTTGAATGATCCCTCAAACCATTCTGAGATCGTACGCAATCTCGAGCTGAGTCTACCCAAAGCGGCTAATGCAAGTGTCCCCAATGTAATTGCATTTTTTGGCAATCGGCGTGGGATGAATGATGACGAAGGAATCGATAATTGCACCAATGTACTTAAACGGGTGGCGCCTGTTGCTGAAAGTGAAGATGTCACGATTGTTGTCGAGTTATTGAATAGCCGTGTCAATCACCCGGATTACATGGGCGACCACACAGCATTTGGTGTAGAGGTAATTAAGCGTGTCGACTCGCCTCGAGTAAAGCTGCTCTATGACATCTACCATATGCAGATAATGGAAGGAAATATCATCCAGACCATCCGGGATAACCACCAATACATTGCGCACTATCACACCGCTGGTGTTCCAGGGCGTCATGAACTGGGCCGGAACCAAGAACTCAATTGGCGGACAGTGACTCAGGCGATCGTAGACACTGGATTCACCGGTTATTTAGCTCACGAATTCATCCCGATTCGAGACCCAAGGACGTCACTTCAAGAAGCGGTCGCACTGTGCAATCTGTAACGGTGACCTCTTACGCGTGTAGCCAATGACAGAAACTCTCAACCGCCAGTGGCGGCTCGTGAACAGACCAACCGGCATGGTCACGGAAAAACATTTTGCTCGTCATGAAGAACCGTGCCCTACCTGCGACGATGGTTCTTTTCTGATTCGCACACTCTATGTCTCGGTTGATCCAGCAATGCGTGGCTGGATTACCGAAGACCCTGACTACATGCCTCCGGTTCCACTGAACTCAGTCATGCTGGCGCCAGCACTTGGGCAAGTGATTGAGTCCAAACATCTCGATTTTAAGGTTGGAGACATTGTTTCGGGGATGTTGGGTTGGCAAGACTACTGTCTAAGCGACGGCAACAACTTAATTCCAGTACAACGGGTCACGGTAGTTCATCCACTACCGCGTTATCTTGGCGTCCTCGGTGGAACCGGACTCACGGCATACTTCGGACTCCTCGACATAGGACGTCCCAGGGAAAACGATGTCGTCGTCGTCTCTGGCGCTGCTGGTGCCACTGGTTCTGTCGCCGCCCAGATCGCAAAAATTAAACAATGCCATGTGATCGGTATTGCCGGTGGGCAGGAAAAGTGCAACTGGCTTGCAACTGAACTCGGGCTTGATGCCACCATCGACTATAAGACCGAAAACGTGGAAGCCCGCCTAGCGGAACTCTGCCCCAAGGGGATCAATGTTTATTTTGACAACGTCGGTGGCCCACTACTGGAAATAGTCCTTGCGCAGATGGCGACCTGGGGGCGAATCGCCCTCTGTGGAATGATCTCCGGATACAACGCGGACAAGCTAGTCCCGGGACCGTCAAACATGTTTCGATTAATTACCCGTCGAATCCGAATGGAAGGATTTCTAGTACCCGACTACGGACCGCGCTTTAAAGATGCACGCCGAGAAATGTCAGCATGGCTGGCCACTGGTACTCTGAAAGCTCACGAAGATATCCGCGAAGGTTTCGACGTCATCCCACAAACCTTTTGCGGGCTTTTTCAGGGCACGAACACAGGCAAACTCATGGTGAAACTTTCCGAACCAACGACCACGAGTTAATGGTTTTACGGAAGCACTAGGCGGACAGTCGTTTACCACGGTGAAACCCACGCGACGCACAACACTAACTAAATACACCGAAAGAACACGAAGTGGTTTTACTTGCCCTGACTCTCGAAGTAATCCCATAAAATAGCCAGCAATTAAAGAATTTTATGAAGATCAGTAGACGGGACTGGCACAAGCTTACATTCGGCGGTCTTACAAGTACCGTCTTCGGAATTGCACAAAAGAACTTAGTCGCGCAATCGCGCTATAACGGCGTCCTCATCGGCATGCAAAGCTACAGCTTTCGCGACATGTCGCTTGACGAGGGTATCGCAACCATGGTCGAACTCGGCATTACTAGTTGTGAACTCTGGGAAGGCCATGTTGAGCCTCGAGAGCTCCGCCAACCTGACAACCGAGAACATCTGCGGCGATGGCGAACCATGACACCACTGCGTTATTTTCGTGACATTCGAAATAAGTTTGATAGGGCTGGCATTGAATTGAGTGCTTACAATCAAAGCTTCAAAGATCATTTCTCTGACGACGAGATTGAACGGGGATTTGAAATCACCCAGACGTTGGGTGCCCCAGCGATCACCTCGTCCGCCCATATGAGTGTCGTTCCACGTATTGCCCAGGTCGCCGAGCGACTCGGAATACCTGTGGCGATGCACAATCACTCTCGCGTCGACCCAAATGAATTTTCCAGCCCTGCTGATTTTGACAAAGCAATTCGTCTAGGAGGCGCCGCTCCCATCGCAGTCAATCTTGATATCGGCCATATGGTCGCGGCCAATCACGATCCACTCACTTACTTACAAGCGAACTACCAGCGGGTTGTTACGTTACATTTGAAGGACCGTTTACGAAATCAAGGGCCAAATGTTCCCTGGGGTGAAGGTGACGCCCCAATCCGTGAAACTCTTCTCCTTCTTCAAAAAGAACAATGGGACATTCCGGCCAACATAGAGTACGAGTACGCTGGGAGCGATACCGTGACCGAACTTCGCCGCTGCATCGATTTCTGTAAGGAGGTTCTCTCGTGAAATCCACTGCAAGGTCCTTACTGCTTGTAATGCTGCTCGCGACAGCGGTCCATGCACAGTCGCGTCCGCAGGTTCTGTATGTCACGCAATCAGCAGGGTTTGCTCATCCGGTCTTGCCTCTAACGGAAGAAATACTTCCTGCTCTCGGACGGCAGCATGACGCGTTCGACATAGACATCACCAGAGATGCTTCCATTCTGACCACCGACACACTCAACCGATACGACGCGGTCGTGTTTTATACGACCGGGGAACTCCCGATGACCGTGGATCAACAAACCGCCTTTCTTGAATTCATCCGCAACGGTGGTGGCTTTGTCGGTATTCATAGTGCAACCGATACGTTCTACGACTGGCCGGAGTACGGAGCGCTCATCGGCGGTTATTTCGACAACCACCCCTGGCGTGAAGAAGTGTCCGTTCGCGTGGAAGACCAGACACACCCTGCCACACAACATCTCACCGAACGTTTTCAAATCAATGACGAAATCTATCAGTTCAAACAATGGTCTCGCGACCGTGTCAACGTCCTCATGAGCCTCGACACTCAGTCAGTCGACACGACAAGAGACAGCGTCCATCGTAGTGACAATGATTTCGCTCTGACGTGGTCACACTCGTATGGCGACGGGCGAGTGTTCTATACGGCGCTCGGGCATGAAGACGCAGTATGGCAGGACGACCGTTTTCAACGCCTGATCGTTAACGGCATCGTTTGGGCAATCGGTGACGACAGAAATACTACCACCGTAAAATGGAAGTCACTTTTGGGCGAACGGGTGGCAGATACCTGGCGCGGTTACCAACGCGAAACGATGCCGGATGGCTGGCAGATGGTCAATGGAGATCTGTCCCGAGTCAAGGATGCAGGTGACATCATTACGACCGCACAATTTGAAAACTTCGAACTCCGTTTCGAGTGGAAGGTCGAACATGGCGGTAACAGTGGTGTGTTTTTTGGCGTGAGTGAAGACGGTGCCGTCGCGTGGCATAGCGGACCTGAATATCAACTCTTACACAATGCAGGACATCCTGATGGTCAGGCCGCGATCACGGCCGCAGGTAGCAACTATGCTGTCCACCCACCAATCGAAGATATGACCAACCCGGTCGGTGAGTGGAATCGATCGCGTCTCCGCGTTAACCGCGGTCACGTCGAACACTGGATGAACGGTATGTATTTGCTTTCATACGAAATAGGCGACGTCGAATGGCAACGTCGCGTCACAGATAGTAAGTTCTCCGAACTCCCACTATACGGCCAGAGTCGCCGTGGGCATATTGCTATACAGGACCATGGAGACCCGGTTTGGTTCCGCAATATGCGGATCAGAGTACTAGACTGAGCACCGTACGAACCGTGCCCTCACCAATCAGATTCAAATTATCGGCCATGATGTTTCTCCAGTATTTTGTCTGGGGTGCATGGTTCGTGCCACTTGGAACGTACCTCGGAACACTAGACTTTAGTGGTGAACAGATCGGGTTAGCAGTCGGAACAACCGCGGTCGCAGCCATGGTGTCCCCGTTCTTTGTCGGGATGGTGGCAGACCGATTCTTCGCGACCGAGCGAATCCTGGCCGTCTTGCATATCGCCGGAGGGCTCGCACTTGCGGCTGCTTCATTGCAAACATCGTTTGCGTCGTTCTACTTAATCCTCCTCGTTTACGCCCTCTTTTTCATGCCGACGCTGGCATTGACTAACTCACTCTCTTTCCGCCACATGTCAGATCCGGGACAGGAATTTCCGGCCGTACGCGTCCTTGGCACGATCGGCTGGATTGCGGCCGGTCTCGCCGTCGGGTTCCTTCGCCTCGAAGCGACCGCTGCGCCGATGCAGATCGCTGCCAGTGCCTCCATGCTGCTGGGCTTGTTTTGTCTCGTGTTACCCCACACGCCACCAACCGGTCGAACAGATACATCGACTACAATCCGCAATATTTTAGGACTCGACTCATTACAGTTATTGAAAGAACGATCTTTTACGATTTTTGTCGTCGGCTCATTCCTCATTTGCATACCCCTGCAGTTCTACTACGCGTTCGCGAACCCATTTCTTAATGAAATCGGTGTCGACAACGCCGCCGGAAAGATGACACTAGGGCAAATGTCAGAAATTGGTTTTATGCTGCTAATGCCGTGGTTATTGATCAGACTCGGCGTGAAAAAACTTCTCCTGATTGGAATGCTTGCCTGGACGATTCGGTATTTGCTGTTCGCTTACGGAAACCCCGGAGCAGGCATGTGGATGCTCTACGGAGGGATCCTGCTCCACGGCATCTGCTATGACTTCTTCTTTGTAACTGGCCAAATCTATGTTGACAAAAAAGCGCCGCCAAACCTCAGAGCCGCAGCACAAGGCTTCATTGCATTCGTAACGCTCGGCATCGGTGGCTTCATCGGCACCTGGTTGTCAGGAAGAATCGTCGATCAATACGCACTTGTCGGCGAGTCGGTCGCACACCAGTGGAGCAATATTTGGATTGTCCCGGCTGCTGCCTCGTTCATAGTGCTAGTGCTCTTTGCCGTGTTTTTTGTACATCGCGAGACACCTTCGTCACACGCGTCAGGGACATCCTTTGCAACCTAGTTCCAGAACACTGGTGAACTTCCTGTAAAAGTCCTGTTGAACTCTAATTGTCGAAGCGCAGCCAAGACCCCTTCAATGCAGTTTGCCCTTCGCCAGCCTGTGTCCAGTCGCAAACGCCACCAGCAAAGATCTTCCGCAGTCGTAATGCGTCAGTCTCATTAAAGGTCGCCGCATAGTCATTGAAGTCAACTGGCTTTAACTGGCATTTGACGATGTCTGCCGCAAGCGGACCGCCTGCGACTTCACGAGGTGACGGTGCAGACGGATACAATTCTTCACAGCGACCGCCGCCACGCACCTGCGTTTCTTTGATCTGAATAGGCGTCTGGTCGCGTGACCAGCAACTGTCAACCAACGTTGCCGGCTTGGCACGCACCACTCGATCAATCAACGGATCACTCGTTTGATCTTCCGATAAATTGTCGAGCCATTGATCCATCTCTGCCAAGGCCTTCTGCAGCACGGAGCTTTGACTGCTGTACAGGCCGTGCCGATCATCTTCGACCAACATCACATGGTTGTCAGTACGACCGTTAGCCTTTCGAAGACGCTCACGGATCGAAAACGAGTGATAGCGCACGTGCACATCGCCGTTTTCGCGGTCGTCACTATACGCTCGGTAATCAATAATCGGTGTCGTTGCCAGACCACCACCCCCGTTGGTCAACCGACCAGTCTCATAGGCAATTCTGACAGCATCGAGATCCGCCGTGGTTCGCTCGGCAACCGCGTTCCCGTCTTCATCATACCCACCGATACGCTGATTCAAATCGAGAAACTGCGCCGGCGTGATGACACCGTCATTGAGTGCCGTAAGGCCATACTGGATACCAACGTTATCCAGCGGACGACGAGCGTACCCACTCGCCGAATCTGAACCATAGACATTGATGTAGTGGCTGTACACGTCACACCGCGCACCATTGGGGTTGTCCGTTGCATGATAGCGCTGTCCTTCAGGAAGGAGATCAGGACAAAATTCTGACACGTTAATTCGTCCCGCATTAATTGACACATTTGCCATCGTCTTGAGATTTAGAAAACCAGCTACTGCACGCTGCTGCTCTAGGGAGTACTCAATAGTGGCTTTCTCTTGAAAGTACCGATTTAGCAGTCGCGCATCTGTGACCATTGGGACTGTTCCAAAACCCACGTCAGGAAAGCTGCAACCAGGAATAATGCCATCCAGCAAGCCCGGGTAATTGTCAGCAATCTGGTGGTTTTGGTAGGACCCTCCAGAACAACCCCAGCCGATCGTGTATCGGGGAACCCCATAGGCTTCAATAAAACGTTCCTTCACCATCATCATGGTCTCAGCAGCCAGCACATCGTTACAGTTATTGCCATACACATTGAGAGTTGAGGAAGCCACGGCGTACCCTTGGCGCAACATCACATCATCGGTTACACCACCCGTACTGTTACCTTGACGATACCAACCGTTCACACATCCACCACCAAAGGTGTAAATCAAACGACCGTTCCATCCTGGTGACCGCATCCACGGGCTGGGCCTCAGACCATCAGAACCAGGAGTGTGCAGCATCGCGATCTGATAGACCGCACGATTGACGGTCCCGGTTTCGATCCGAACAATATACGGCACATCATCACCAGTAAGGGTCGTCACAGTCGCGATGTCCTGGGGCAACTGACCAGGGTCAGGAAGTGACTTTAATTCGTCGTCATCTATAGAACGGTACGCGTAATCAACACGCCGAACGATCGAGCAATGCTGGTCAAGACTGTCGCCAAGAGTCTCCCCAGACACTAGCTCAAAGGTGTCTGTCTCACAGACAAATGGCTGCTCATGCGGCCCAGAAAAAACAGGACCGGCGGCTGAGTGATTGACGAGTCTCAATGTGCGCCCTGCTGTATCAGAATCGACCGCAACCACCACATCATTCACACCGTACTCGAGTCCAGCAACTAACCCGACAAACTGACCGTCAGGGGTTTCGCGGAACGTGGCAGTAACATCGTTACCATTGACCGTGACACCGACCCTTTTTGAATCGTGTTCTCCGAGCGCAATCAGGAGCAGCGCATCTCCACCAGTCACGGTTTCAGGTCTGCTTGAGAGCACACTCACTTCAAGAGAGCCACGGTCGTCAGCTGCATTCCCTGCCAGACAAGCACTCATGCCGACAGTGACGATCCCAACCACCACAACCATGACAACGATTCGTCCTAACTTCATCTTTCGCTCCTTCGCTGTAGAACCTACTGCTTCGTAATTGCTGCCTGTCCCTGCCGAAGAACGTATTTCTGAATCTTTCCAGTAGCGGTTTTCGGAAGCTGGGCAACAACATGAAACTTACGAGGCACTTTAAAATGCGCCATCTTCTCTCGCGCGTAAGACGTCAGCTCCTCACCACGAACCGACATTCCTTCGTTGAGTACGACAAAAGCATGGGGTGTTTCACCCCACTGTTCGTCTGCGACACCAACAACAGCCACCTCGCACACAGAAGGATGATGCATCAAAAGTCCTTCAACTTCGACCGATGATATGTTTTCGCCACCACTAATGATGACGTCCTTAAAGCGATCACGAATCTCAATATAGCCATCTGCATGCACGACAGCGGCATCTCCACTATGAAACCATCCGCCACGCATAGCGTTCGCAGTTGCCTCAGCATCGTCGTAATAGCCAGCCATCACAACATTGCCACGAACTACAATTTCACCAAGTACCGTTGCGTCTCTCGATACGTCCTCGCCGTTCTCATCCACAACCCGCAGCTCACCAGAGGTGAGTAATTCAACGCCCTGGCGCGCCTTTACTACCGCGCGATCTTCAAGCGGCAGTGCCCGATGTTCAGGTCGAGGCTCACACACGGTGATGAACGGAGCGGTCTCAGTTAATCCGTACACATGAAGTAGCTCCCACCCAAATTCTTCTTCGAGCCGCTGAATGGTAACAGCGGCTGGGGGGGCTCCAGCGGTCATCACATGAACCCCGGACCTAACATCGCCACGCTGCTTGGATGTCGCGTTCGCTAACATAATGAGCACCGTGGGCGCTGCACACATATGCGTAATGGCTTCGTTTCGAATTAAGTCGAATGCACGCTGCACATCCATAGTCCGAAGACAAACATGCCGCCCACCCACCGCAGTTACTATCCATGTAAACGTCCAGCCGTTTGCATGGAACATTGGAAGAGTCCATAAATACCGATCATCACACGCCATCGGCCAATGAATAAGCGTGCCAACAATATTCATGTATGCGTTTCGGTGGGTAATCATCACGCCTTTGGGCCGCGACGTTGTCCCACTCGTGTAATTGATCGTTAGGAGGTCGCGCTCGTCGATCTCTGGCTTACTAAATTGAGCCTGTGTCTCGTGAAGTAATCTCTCGTACTCAGACCACCCGGCTCCTGCACCGTCCAAGGCAACAAAATGCTGCACCTGAGGACACTGGTCTCGAATTGCATCAATTACCTCTAGATAATCCACGTGCACACAGACGACTTTGGCCCCACTGTGGTTGATGATGTAGGTAAATTCAGCGGCATTCAGGCGGAAATTAATCGGTACAAGCACCCCGCCGATTTGTGGGACGGCATAGAAAGATTCGAGTTGTGCGTGGCTATTGGGGGCAATGTAGGCCACACGGTCACCCTTGGCGACCCCTAATCGTTGCAGGACAGTAGACCAACGGTCACAGCGCTCAAAAAACTCCGCATAGGTGAACCGTAGATCGCCATCGACCACGGCTTCCTGATTACCGTAAAGGTTCCGCGCTCGGCGCTGAAACTCGAGCGGCGTGAGGGGAGTATCCACGTGGCTTCGGATGATACCATCGTTCTGAAAGGAACTCGCGACCATGCGACGATACACAACCGCTGTGGGCGAACTTCACACGCTCGCGCTTATTGTAGTGATGTCAGCCACATCACCAGCAGTGTTGGCCCAAACGACCGAGGAAGCGTATTTGGGAACGTGGCGTGGTACCGCGATCGGTACAGACGGCGCGACAACGAATGTCGCACTCACTCTCACCAACTCAAACGGTTTGTTCGGTGGCGTGATGTCAGGATTCACGACAGGACGCGAAGCGCCACTCACCAATGCAACGCTGAGGAACGGCACACTAACGATTGAAACCACCGTCGATTCACATCTCGGTTCTCTCAGCGTACGCTACGAACTACGACTTAGCGAAGACAACGATGTCCTCACCGGAACTCAATCCCTGGTGTTTGGTGACCAACGCCTCCTGTTTGATGTTGAACTAAAAAAACGACGGCGCCGAGATGTACCGCAGCCGCAGGTTGAACAGAGTATCGAATATTTTGTGGGTACGTGGGCATTCGAGTACACCGGTGGAGAATTTCCGCCCCTGAGCATTGGCACTCGAAGCGGCCAACTCACCGTGACTCGGCAAAGAGATACCAACTGGGCCGAGGGCACGATCGTAGGTGACGTCTTCGGCGACAGCTACACCGAGCGCGTCACCATTGGTTTCGACTCAGACAATCAGTTCCTCGTGTTTAAGGAAACACTCTCTAATAACGTGGAACTTTTGAGCATTGCCAATTGGCAAAGTCCTATTGGAATTAGTTTCGTGACAATTCCAATCGAATACGATAATCATCTTTACCAACTTCGCCGGGTAATTACGGTCACATCAGAGACAGCTTTTCAGGTCACTGAGGAATTTTCTATGGACGGCGGCCCGTTTCGTCGCCTAGGGAATTCGGATTATCAACGAGTGAACTAGGAAACCGTATGGCTAGTTCAATAATTTTCATGCAGCAGGAAATCTCACGAGAAACAAACTTCAACATCTTTGTTAAACCGATCGATACTAAGGAGACCAAATGACGTTCGTCGCTGCACTCAAACCGGTGCCACTCTGGCAACATTTCGACGATATCCTCACGGTACCTCGCGCATCGAAGGATGAAGAACAAATACGAACTCATGTTCTTAGAGTTGCCAACAAACTAGGTCTCAAACATCAAACTGACATCGCTGGAAACGTGATCGTTCAAAAACCAGCCACAGGAAAACATAACAACCGACCACCTACCATTCTGCAATCACATCTGGACATGGTTCAAGAAAAAAATGCGGACGTCGGCTTTGACTTTTTGACCGATGCGATTGTCCCAAAACGTGAAGGCGATTACATCACTGCAACAGGCACCACGCTCGGTTCTGATAATGGCATTGGTGTTGCGGCGATGCTGGCTGTAATGTCGGACTGCAATCTGACGCATGGACCACTCGAGTTTCTTTTCACAATTGACGAGGAAACGGGTTTAACCGGTGCGGCACAAGTCGATGCCACACTGTTACATGGCCGGCAGTTAATCAATCTCGATTCCGAAGAAGAAAATATTCTTTACGTCGGGTGCGCTGGAGGCGGAGATAGCCACCTCACACTCAACATGACGGCAACTCCGACCTCTAGCCAGGAACACACCTTGGCACTGAGCCTCACAGGACTAAAGGGCGGACACTCTGGATGTGAGATTCACCTCCAACGTGGAAATGCACTCTGCCTTCTAGGGCGTATCTTGTTATCAGCACACAACATCCCGTTCCGTATCACCTCTCTGCATGGCGGCAGTGCCCACAATGCAATTCCGCGAGAAGCCTTTGCAACAGTAGTCGTTAAATCAAACGACCGAGACGCCCTTACAAACGCACTTAATGAAGAACTGTCTGTTGTTCAAAGTCAGTATCAATCAGTCGATCCACATATGGCACTCAAGATGAATAATGCAGAACCTCTGGCTAGTGCGTGGGACCATGAGAGCACCCTGACAGCTTTACGCCTGCTGACAACGCTTCCGCACGGCGTCGATGCAATGAGCTACGAAATTCCGGACCTTGTCGAGACGAGTAATAACGTCGCAACAGCGAAATCTGATAACAACACACTGGTGATCACTACAAGTAGCCGTTCGTCTGTTGATGCATCACTCGAAGCAATGCGACGACGTATTAACGCGAGTGGAACATTAGCTGGAGCACATGTTGAAGAATTCGCAGCCTACCCCGGTTGGAAACCAAACCTAGAATCACACTTACTTGAAGTAGTCCAAGCGACACACCTGAATGAATTAGGAATAAAGCCCGAAGTCAAGGCAATCCATGCAGGCCTTGAGTGCGGCATCATTGGAAAGAAAGTACCTGGCATGGACATGATCTCGTTTGGGCCGATCATTGAATTCCCACACTCGCCAGACGAACGAGTCCACATCGGTTCAGTTGAACGTTTTTATCGCTTACTGACTGCAACACTAAAAGCACTAGCGTAAACAAGCAGTGTGCTCATGGCAGCGATTGCTGCCGTTCGAAATACCGAGCAGAACCAAGGATCCCTGTAACCGCCCGATTTCCTTCATGGCACGCGTACTCATAGACCGTGTAGCTCATGTCACGCCGTAGGGGGAGTTCAAGCGTCCAGGGTTGCGTATAGGCCTCAGGGTCTTCGACCCGCACCTGCCAGTCGAGGATGTCATCCGCCACCCGCGTAAAGCGTTCCACCAGCTTCAGTGCCTGGCTGACCGGCACACCATGCATCCGGCCGGCATTTTGATTCGGTGTAATCCATCCCTTCTCGGTGAAATGGGTCGTCTCAACCACGAGCGTTTCACCTTCCCAGCGCCCGCGGGCATCCCCCATCCACTGCCGGATCTTGAGGTCAATCGTCGGACGGTCATCTAGCGGAATAATCCGAGGCTCCCGTACCATTTCATGCAAAATGATGACGTAACCTGGAATCTGAAAAATGTGATTCCCGGTGTTATATGTATTCGGAATCATCGACCCCGGCATACCGCGCGTGATGCACCGACTGTACGGACTCATCGTCTCATGTGACGTGCTCCGATTCTCGACCAACCATTGGGCTCTTTCTTCAGCAACCGGTCGGGTTGGTACTCGTCCGGACGACGGATCGGCAATCATCGACGTACGCCGTGTGTGTACCACCGTCTCCCGCGGATCCTGCCAGAAAGCGTTATAGCCGCTCTCCCAGGGTCGTCCGGCGACTGTTCGCCGACCACCTGGAGCATTGTCAATTGTGCGCGCGTCCGCACCACGGTCCTCAACAGAAGCAACTTCCTCTTCGCTTAAATAGGCTTGGTCGCCAAGTCCGATTGGGCGTTCAAAGGGCGTGAGGGTGTCATTCCTCCAAATGCCAGAAATATCAGGAACCTGATCAGCGGTCCTTGGAGCCCGGTAATTAGGATCAAGACTTTCTTGCGCAGTAACGTCATTAAACGGACAAGACCACCCTATAACGAGCAACACAAGACACACGTTGACTCTCGACATGGGGGCGCATTGTACTGAATTTACTGGATGCAATTGAACTAAACCAATGGAGTGAACAGACTCACCTATTACCGTCGCTAAGTAAGTTTCCTCGCGCATCCATTAAGTCACGATAGCCATCCGCTCGATCTCTGGCGACGTGCGCATCGCGATAAAACCCAGCTGTGGTTAATGTAATTGTGAGTTCCTCTGTACCGATATTTTCCCAGTACCAACCGTGAATACCAGTAAATGGAGCCACATAACTCCCATTAGCCATTTCACTCTCAGCACTATCAAAACTCTCAGCGTAACCCGGCGGAGCACCATCCGGTGCACTATGAAAGTTGTACTCAACGGGTGCCGTAGCCAGCCACGTATACACCATGGCCCCACCCTCTTGCAGCCGATAGGTATATTCGACCCACTCAAATGGCGCGAGCCGTAGCTCAAGAGTATCCGTACGGTATTGCCCATCCTCTGGGGTAATCGCAACGACCTGCGCAAGCGCTAAAAGACCAAGCGCGTCGCCAGTACCGAAAGGATCGATACCGTACTCGGCAGGCAGAACCGCACCAACAAAAACCAACGCAGCAATTAATACCGACCCGAGTGCCGCCAGGCTGAGTTTTTTGATCGAGACGCTTTGAATCCGGTCCGAACCAATAGCATTCGACATGACTAGGGATAAAACACGTAACCGAATAGTTGCTGTGCTGTCAGGATGGCGCCACCGGCCATCAAAACACTATTCGCCAAAAACGCATGCTGCGTAAAACTTCGCCGTGTTCGCCAAAACGTAATACCGATAAGGACGGCTGTCAGCGCCAACACCTGACCGATCTCCACTCCCATGTTAAAACTTAGAATATTTGCGACCAATCCATTATCGCTAACGGTAAATTCCTGCAACTTTGTGGCTAAGCCAAGCCCGTGAAATAAACCAAAGACCAAAACTGCAACCTTTGTGTCAGGTTGCCAACCAAAGACTCTCTTGAAACCACCCATGTTTTCGAATGCTTTGTAACACACCGATAATCCAATGATGGCGTCGATCACATAGGCGTTCACCTCAAGGTCCCATAGCACGCCGACCAACAATGTCACACTGTGTCCTAGTGTGAAGAGACTCACATAGAGCAACACATCCTTCAACCGATACAAAAAGAAAATAACCCCAACAAGAAATAGCAGGTGGTCATACCCGGTCACCATATGTTTCGCACCCAGATACATAAATGGTGCTGGAGCGGCACCATCAACACCCTGAACAAAAGCCGCATTTTGCGTGTCCATCGGATGTGCACCGGCTGCCGCTGCGAGCAGTGACACACAGACAAACGTAACAACACTGAATAAATAAGCCATGCGGTATGCCAAGAATATGTTCCTGTCGGCGTACAAAGCAATGGGTCGGACACTCGCTCGATGCCCGACCGCCGAATCCTAAAAAAGAAATACCAACGCGAGACTATTCGTTGTTATTGGTTGTCGCCTTGACGACATTAGCCGCGTCAACCGTACCGTAGAACCCGATCATCATCTCTTCCCATGTCTGGTCTCCCCATCGCACATCAGCTGTGGCGTCAGGGTTATCACGGTTTTTGACTGAGTTGTCGTAATGGGCCACACCAATCAGTTTTGTTCCAGCGGGCAGCAACTTTGGCTGCTCGAACTCATAGGTCAACTGCCAATCGAAGCGATAGTTTGGCACGTTAAGCAACATCTCTTCAGTCCCGTCCGGATACACCGCGGTATACGCAAAAGATTTTCCTCTGGAATGCATATGCGGCGTCATATGGGTGAGATAGGTATCTTCTTTAATGGTTCGCTCCGCTTTAACCTCGTAATTTTCGGCTCCGGCGGGAATCTCAAATCTCGCATTAATCACTTGGCCACCGCCCACCGTGCGATTGGGAGGCGACTCACTAAAAATCAAACCGACGCTCGTCTGATCCGTCGTCGCTTCACCAATAGTCGTGTAGTGCATCTGAAGAACAATCTCAGTTCCGGCTTCAATTTTTTTGGCCACACCATCTGGATAGACGACACCTAGTTTGTTCGGAACCGTACCTCCAAGGGAACCGGTCGTCCGTTTTTGACTGCGCGTCAGACTTGGCTTAGCAGACGGAACCTTTTCTCCGTCCGGACTTTGTAAAGTCGCAATCACATGATGGACCACTCGACGGTCACCAGGACGCAGTTCAACAGCCTGAAGCCACTTGTCTTCCTTGAATTTAGTGGGCACCGTGAAATACAGATACGGAACTGTGCCATCGGCAGGCACGGCATACGGTTCAATCATGCTCAGTACCAAGTCAGGTTCTCCGATGGTCCATTCAGCCGCGAACTCCGGGATACGGGGAAGGTGAATCTCATCACCCTTCGGCGAACCACCATCAACCCACGCCGAAATCGTCTGAATCTCATTAAGGCTCAAGCTTGCATCGTTCACATATGTCTGATGGCCAGGTTCAGCATCCCACGGAGGCATTTCACGGGCCTCAACACGCTGCTTGATAGCCCGTGCCCAAGGACGCGCATCGTCATACGTAATTAGCGACATCGGCGCGAACTCACCGGGACGGTGGCACGACACGCAATTCTCGTAAAAGATCGGCGCTACGTCTCGGGTAAAGGTCGGGACGGATTCCCCCGCGGTGACAGGGATACTGACAAACACGCCAAGAAGGGTCAGACAAACGATACGCTCGGTAACAGCCACGATCACCTCTCAGAAATCAAGTAACAAACACGTCTCGTATTCGATCATATTAGCAGAGGGCATAGACGAACCACCAACACTTTTCGGCTAAAACCGAACCTACTGCAAACCAGCAAGTCGCATGAGACCGACCAACTCACGGTTACCCCTTAATTTGCCGGTCGTACGCCTTTTTCACCAATAGTGTTACGAAGTAACCCAACATGCTCAAGCTCAACCTCAACAACATCACCCGGCTGCATTGCAGACGTTGCACCAGGGGTACCCGTGTAGATCATGTCACCAGGATTGAGCGTGACATAGCGACTGATATAGCTCACCAGAAAGGACGAATCGAAAATCAGGTCTCTGGTCCTCTGCGATTGCTTGACCTCACCATTCACCCGCGTTTGCAACAGTAAATCGTTGTAATCAACACCACTGACCATGACAGGACCGACCGGGCCAAATGTATCGGCCCCTTTGGCACGAAACCACTGCAAGTCATTGCTCTGCCACACTCGTTCGCTAATATCATTACCAGGCGCAACCGCGAAGATATAGTCAGGAGCATCCGCAACGGACACATCCTGCGCCGTCTTGCCAATAATCAGAACCATCTCACCTTCAAAATGTAGATTAGTCGCACCTTCGTAATAGGCGACCGTCGCCTCATGGGGAATCAAAGAAGTCGCATGCTTATCAAAAATCCCTGGATACTCTGCAGGATTCGCTTGTCCAAGATGACTGCGGTAATTCAATCCCGCTGCAAGGACCTTGGTCGGCTCTGTCGGGATTAAGATGTTTACGTCGTCCATAGCAACCGTCGTCCCGGTGCGTTCAGCAAACTCAAAGATATTACCTCTCAATTGATGGATCGTCTGACCTTCCAAAATCCCATGGGAGACCACGCCGTTATGCTCATAGCGGACGTACTTCGTAATACCCTGTGCGAATGCTGACAGAGTCAACCCGAGTAAACAGACCAGCACCGCAGACACAATCCTCGTACGTTTCATCACACACTCCCTCCTTATAGCGTTATCGCAAAGTTCTTGATCAATCATCGACACCCGGGATATAACAGCCCACGGCCTGTGTCTCTGAATACGCCACCTGCTCTCCCGCCACCAGGCGCGCAAGTACATCACGCAGGTCGTGCGTTCTAGCTGTCGCACGAGCAATGCCAAATTCAACGTACTGATCATTGATGCGGCCGCGGTAGCTGAGTGCTTGGTTCATATCGTACACAGCAACCTCTGGTGTAACGGTTACACCAGTCACTTGGACAAGTTCATTTTTAAGATCCCGAATCGCCTTCATTGGAAATCCGAACGAATCACGATGTTCGGCAAGTTCACTAACCTGCTTACTATCCGCAGTGTAGACCAACCAAAAAGTCACTTTTTCACCGAACTCCTCGTGAATACGACGGATCTCTGGCGCATAGCGGTTCGCAATTGGGCAATCTGTTGTTACAAATATCAAAACCGTTACATCACCTGTCGAGCGTAGGGGCGACACCATCACCCCATCGAGCGATGGAACCGTTATATCGGTGAGTGCACGAGGCGTAGCACTGGTGGCAATCACGCAGGCGACCGCAACAAAAAATATGCAACCCCGTTGTCTCATAAATCTATCGTAGCGTAGCACGGTCACGTGCTATTCTGCGTGACGAAACAAGGTCTCATTTCCGCCAACTACATCTAAGCGGGTCCATGACAAAAACCACAAGTAATGGCGCCGAACTATTGGCACGAGACCATGCGCACCTACTCCACCCACTGCACAGTGCCAAACTCCATCAACAGGCTCGGGTATGGGTCTCCGGACAAGGCGCGCTCTTGACAGATGCCGATGGAAATACATTTATTGATGGACTCGCTGGTCTGTGGAACGTCACGGCAGGACATGGCAACCGCGAACTTGTTGAAGCAATGCACAAGCAGGCCAATACGTTGGCATATGTGTCCGGATATACCGGAAGCTCTAATCCGCGCGCAATCGAGCTTGCCGAACAACTCGCAACACTTTGCTACCCATCGATTAATCATTTTTTCTTTACGAGCGGTGGAGGTGAAGCGACTGAAAGCAGTATCAAGATGGCCCGCGCTTACTGGAAACACCGCGGACAAAAAACCAAAACTAAAGTCATCTCTCGTAAGGAGGGGTATCACGGTGTGACCTTGGCAGCCATGAGTGCGACCGGACTCAGCCCGTATTGGCCACTCTTCGAACCACGTGTGCCGGGCTTTCTTCACATTCCATCGCCATACCCCTATCGCTACGAAGGTCAGAGCGATCAAAGTCAAGGACTTAGTGCCGCCGATGAATTGGAACAGGCAATCCTCCGTGAAGGTGCTGACACGGTCGCGATGTTCATCGCTGAACCAGTACAAGGAGCGGGAGGGGTCATTGTTCCGCAAGACGACTATTTTCCGCGTATTCGAGAAATTTGTGACCGCTATCAAATACTGCTCGTTGCCGATGAGGTGATTACTGGATTTGGCCGAACAGGTGAAATGTTCGCTCTTAACCACTGGAACATCGAACCTGACATCATCCAATTCGCCAAGGCGATTACATCTGGCTATTTCCCCTTCGGAGGCATCGGAATCAACGATGCTATCGCTGACACCTTGGAGAAGGCAGACACACCATGGATGCACGCCTACACCTATAGCGCTCACCCCATCGGTTGTGCGGTGGCATTACGCATGCTGCAGTTGATTAATGAAGAAGGCTTTCCTGAACAAGCAGAAACAAAAGGTCGCCGGCTTCTTCACGGACTTCGTTCGGCCTTGGCAGACCATGAGCACGTTGGGGACATCCGCGGAAAAGGTCTTATGTGTGCGGTTGAACTCGTTGAAAACAGAGCGACAAAAAAATCATTCCCCGATGACCAGCAAGTCGGAATAAGGGTTAATCAAGCAGCTATCGCCGGAGGACTCTTCAGCCGAGTCAAGGGAGATTCCTATCTACTAGCTCCACCTGTCATAACGACGGACTCACAGCTTGACCAGATTGTCGACATTCTTACCAAAGCGATTCGCACAATTCTGGGTTAACTTTTCAGCTAACGGCGCTGCGACCAGTCGACCGCGACACCACTTCTCATGACAGGGAAATCGCATCCGTGCCAGTGACTCTAAAAACTAACGTTGGACAACATCCACTCCACCTGAAGCTACCGAAAAGCGGCCGGTCGGCCGGCCCCGAAACATCGTCGATTCAAACCATTCCAGAGACGCCTCATGCATAAACTTGTACTGGGTCGATTCCCAAACAGCAAAGTGCGTCGCGCACTCCATGGTCACTAATACTTTCCGTTCTGCCTCCGTCAAATCCTCGTATAACTGCTTACCCGACTCCAGTAGAAAGTCTTCCTCACCAACCATAATGAGTGTCGGCGCTGTAACCTTTGCTGCATACTCGCGATTCCATCCCCAGGAACCAGCAGTTGTCCGTACTCGCATCACACCATGGTCTGCCCCCCACACAGCCCCGCGCTGATCAAAAGACATAATGGATTGCCAGACTGCAGTTTGAATTCCAGGATCAATTTGGTTTTCACAGGCAACGGTCGAGCGCCAACGCCCCTCCTCCAATGCATCCTTCGTCTGAATCCGCATCGGTACTTCTCCACGCGGATGACTAGGGCGGCTTGAAGTTTGGTTACGTTGATACCCGGGTGCAAACAACACAAGTTTGTCAATTTTCTCAGGGTAACGAGCGGCAAAACCAGCAGTACGCGGGCCACCGGCGGACCAGCCAATAAGACTGACTGTTTCGACACCGCGTAGTGCTCGAATAAATTCAACTACGGTCAAGATTTCATCCCAGTCAGACTGGCTTGTCGTTAACCCCTGCGAGTATTTCGGTTGACAATCAATCGCCAGTGGAAGTGGCGTAATTAGCGCACGGTTCTCAGAATCCATATTGCATGGGTCGTCCATCATCGGCCGAGGAGACAAACCGTAGCCAGAATGATCCATTGCAAATGTGTCATACCCAGCACGGGCCAGATAACTCATCCATGAATAGTCTTTATACGGTAAGTCATAGTCAGGTACAGACGGCACCGAGCCACCATGCACGAAGAGCACGACCTTCCCTTCGTCCGGATGCCCGCCAATTGCGAACTTAGCAGACAACGCGTGAGTAACCTTCTCACGCACAAAAAGTCCGACGCGCTCACCTTGATTTGCCGACACACTGGAGATGTGCGGCACAAATCGGTCGACCGTCACGAATGGCTCTTCGGCTCCAAGTTCCTCAGCTGGAACGCCAGAAAATGCCAATAAGACCGCTATCAGTACCACCAATAAATTCGCACGCATCCGGACACTCCTATCTCTTCTAAGTAATTGATATAATAGGTTTTTTGTGTCTTTGATCGTCAAAATTTTCTCCGTTTCCCTCTCCATACTTCTAACGTCAAACCTTTTGAATGCTCAAGGTCTGAGTGTCAGAAAGTTCGCGGTCGCACCTTTCGACAACATTACTGGTAATGCAAGCGATGAGTGGATCGGAACTGGCTTTGTCGAAACACTCGAAACCGAAATCCGGAACGCCCAGAAACTCGTCGTGACCGATACGGTTACCGATAGTCCTAATGCAAATGTTTTCACTAATTCTGACGAAAACGATAACCAACCTACCAACGCTTTTTTAACATCGGCCCGTCAACTTGGCATCGACCTTCTACTGACTGGAAGTTACCAGCGAGTAGGCGATCAGTTACGGATCACCGCTCGTCTCCACGACGTAAAAGCAAGAACTACCGTACATGCCTTCAGAATCGATGGATCGTATGGCGAATTATTCGACCTCCAAGACCAATTGATCAGTGACATCAACACAGTCGTCGGCGGACCAGACGCCGTAATTACTGACAACGACCATCTCGCCCCAGTCAACAATGTCGAACGTCCGACGACAACTGGTGGTTTGCTACTTGGTGAACCAACTTCACCTGCCTCTTCGGAACCGGGGAATCTTGGTGGTGGATTTTCAATCAATGGCCGCCCAACGGTACGCGTGGTACGAACAGACACGCCACCGAATATCGACGGTCTCCTCGACGACATTACATGGCGAGACGCAGCGCTCATTACTAATTTCACACAAACAAACCCAGTAGAAGGCGCCCAACCAACCGAGAACACAGAAGTTCGCATCGCCTACGACGACGACCACTTATATTTTAGTTTCTATGCGAGATATAGCGATCCTTCGCAAATGCGTGCGAATCGTGTCGACCGAGACCAAATTCGACGAGACGATTGGATCGCCGTCATGTTTGACACCTTTCGAGACCAGCAGCGTGCATACCGCTTTTCAGTAAATCCCTATGGGGTTCAGGGAGACGCTATCTTGACTAGCGGTCGCCGTCGTTTCGGTGCTCCGGGTAGCGGTGGTGACGACTCTTGGGATGCCCTTTTTGAAACAGGTGGAACCATTGTCAGCGACGGATGGACTGCCGAAATGGCTATTCCGTTCAAAAGTCTGCGGTACCCATCAGTAGGTGAGGGACAACACAACTGGGGATTTCAGATTTCGCGTGCGATGCAGACCAAGGATGAATCCGTCGTGTGGGCTCCAATGACTCGAAACATTGCGGGACTCATGACCCAGATGGGACTCCTCAACGGAATGGACGGATTATCTGTTAGCCGAAACCTCGAAATCCTGCCGACCGCCACCGCGATTCAACTTGGCCAATTGACCGACACTGGTTTTAAAGAAGCTGATGTCTCACCAGACCTCGGACTCAATATCAAATACGGTGTCACTTCGAATCTCACCGCGGACTTCACCGCAAATCCAGATTTTTCTCAAATCGAGTCAGACCGTCCGCAAATTGAAGTCAATCAAAGATTCCCACTTTTCTTTCCAGAATTACGTCCTTTCTTTCTTGAAGGACAAGAAATCTTTGAAACACCTGGTCGCGTAAATCTAGTACACACTCGGACCATTGTCGACCCGGAATTTGGTGCCAAACTCACCGGGAAAACTGGCAAGACGACTCTCGGTCTCTTATTCACGAATGATGAAGCTCCTGGCCGACTTGATGACCCAACTGAACCAGCGTTCGGTCAGAATGGACAGGTATTCATAGGGAGAGCACGTTACGACCTTCACACGGAAAGCTATTTAGGGGCGATCGTCACCGACCGTGAATTCTTCGATTCATACAGTCGAACTGCGGGTATTGACGGTCGGTTCAGAATGGGCCAAACCCATAGTGCACAATTCGTCGCTGTCGCATCAGATAATCGAACCCTTGACGGAAACACGAAAAGCGGGCCCATGTACGACATTGGGTTTCGCCGAGACGCAAGACATTTAAATTACCGCCTCCAGTACAACGTGATCGATCCAGATTTCGACACACAGACTGGGTTTATTCGCCGTGTAGACACACGTCGTCTTGACACCGACGTGGAATACAACTGGTGGCCAGAGCACTGGCTTATCAGTTGGGGACCAGGATTTTCGTATCTTCGAAATGTTGACCATGCTGGGGTACTGCAAGACGAAGACTTTCGGGCCGACGTTTCTTTACGATTTGCACGAAATATTTTTGTGCGAGCTGATGGGCGACAGGAAATGGAACGCTATCGTGGAGTTGACTTCCACAAAAGACGTTTTCGTATCAGTAATAGTATTAACTCGAGTCGTCGATTCTCAGTGTTTTATGGCTTTAACTGGGGAGACCAAGTTCGTTTTATAGAAAATCCTTTCTTGGGACGTTTCGTTGACTACAACATGGGGCTCACACTCAGACCGACAACTAGACTAAACACACGGCTGGATGTCAATACCAGCCGTTTTCGAAATACGGCAACTGATCTACTTGAATTTGATGTCAAGATCCTTAGGAAATTAACCACTTACCAATTCACTGACCGCTTTCTGGTCAGGAATATCCTCGAACACAACACGGGTAGCGGCGCTGTCGGTATCAATGTCTTGTTGACCTACCGGGTTAACGCCGGCACAGTCTTCTATATCGGCTACGACGACCGTCTCAAAGAAATGACCAACTTCAACGACGAGCGGTTTTCGGTAACTGAACTACAGCGCCAACGTCGCGCTTTTTTCACTAAGTTTCAGTACCTTTTTCGCTACTAAAGTGGCTGGTAGCATTGTCTACCGACGCCCTCTGATAAAGGTCATTCGCACTAACAGCGGTGCGTGGTACGATCGTCGGCTTGATGTTTAAAACACCTCCGCGTTCGCCACTCGATGAGGACCTTCGTGCACGTCTAGATGCGCGGGAATCCCACGCGCTCCGTCGGCAGCTCCGTCCTATTTCAAGTGGCATCGGTCCTCGCATTGTCGTCGACGGACGCTCAATTCTACAGTTCTGCTCGAACGATTATCTGGGTATTACTAGCCATCCCGCAGTCATCCGTGCGGCAGAAACAGCTCTCGCTCGCTACGGAACTGGCGCAGGGTCCGCCCGGCTAGTGGTTGGCACATCATCACCACACTGCGAACTCGAAGAAGCCCTTGCCCAGCTGAAACAGACGGAGGCGGCTTTAGCACTATCGTCGGGATACCACGCCAATACGGGCGTCCTGCCAGCGCTGACGGGACCGGAAGATATGATTTTCAGTGACGCGCTTAACCATGCGAGCATTATCGACGGATGCCGCCTCTCACATGCCGCCACAAAAATCTATCGCCACAACGACGTTGAACACCTCGCCACACTGTTGTCGGCAACCGGTACTATCCGCCGACGAGTCATTGTGACCGAATCAGTTTTTGCAATGGATGGTGACTTGGCTCCACTTAGCGACCTTGCCAATGTTGCCAAACAGTACGACGCACTACTCGTCGTCGATGAGGCTCACGCGACAGGAGTGTTCGGATCGCACGGTGGAGGACTCGTTCAAGAGCTCGAACTTGGAGCGCACGTTGATGTGCAAATTGGCACGCTGAGCAAGGCAATTGGCGCCCTGGGTGGGTACGTTGCTGGAAGTCAAACATTAATCGATACACTCATCAATGAGGCACGAACATTCATTTACACGACAGCGTTGCCTCCGTCTGTTGCAGCGTCAGCTACTGCAGCGATTCAAGTAATTACTCAAGAACCAGAACGACGCGAGCAACTCTGGCAGAACACACGATTTCTGAGAAAAGCACTCGACGCGGCCGGCTATCACATCAACCCTGGCAACTCGCCCATCCTGCCGGTGATGATCGGTGATGCGGCACAAACCGTCGCACTGAGTAACGCCTTATTCACTCATGGCGTACTCGTCTCAGCCATTAGACCACCGACGGTCCCTACTGGAACGGCGCGGCTCCGTGTCACACCGATGGCAACGCACACGGAGAACGATTTAGAACAAGCAGTCGATGCATTTATTGCAGCGGGTCATGATACGGACTACCTCTAACAACAAACCCATGGCGTCAGACAACAAAAAACACACAGTTACACACGAGACCATCAAGCGACTGGACCATGCGCATCTTTGGCATCCATTTACGCCGATGCAATTGTGGTTCGAAGACGACCCGGTCGTGATTGTCTCAGCCACTGGCCATGACTTGATAGACGACAATGGAACACACTATCTCGATGGAGTGTCTTCGCTGTGGTGCAACGTACATGGCCACAACCGACCAGAATTGAATGCCGCTATTACTAACCAACTGCAGCAAGTTGCTCATACCACCTTGCTCGGACTCACCAATGTTCCAGCCGTTCTTCTCGCAGAGCGACTCAGTAGCTTAGTTCCGGCAGGATTGACGAGGGTATTCTATTCAGACGCTGGGGCAACAGCGGTTGAAGCAGCGCTCAAAATGGCACTGCAATTTTGGCAACTATCTGGACGGCCGTCAAAGACACGGTTTGGGTCGCTCGTCGATGCGTATCATGGAGATACACTCGGCGCCGTTGGCGTAGGCTACGCTGACACGTTTCATAGGTTTTACCGAACGGTATTGCCGGACACCCTCCGCCTTACACCACCACATCTTCTACGCTGGCGAAACCACTTGTCTCAGACGGAAGCTCTCGAACAAGCGATCGCCGAGGCGACTCTCAATATCTCGGAACAAGCCGACACGTTGGCCGCCATCATTGTGGAGCCGCTTATGCAAGGAGCTGCCGGGATGTGGCCCCATCAGCCAACCTATCTACGAGCACTCCGTGACATCACAAAGAAAACTAACGTGTTGCTCATCGCAGACGAAGTCGCAACCGGATTCGGTCGTACCGGTAGTATGTTTGCGTGTGAACAGGCTGATATCACCCCAGACCTGCTGTGCCTCGCAAAAGGTATTACAGGCGGGTACTTACCCTTGGCTGCCACCGTGGCAACTGATGAAATACATGCAGCCTTTCTGGGTTCACCACAAGAAGGAAAAACCTTCTTTCATGGCCACACATATACTGGGAATCCCTTAGCCTGTGCCGCAGCACTCGCGAGCCTCGATTTATTTATTTCAGACCAGACGTTAGAAAAACTCGGGCCAAAAATCGCCAATTTAACGCAACAACTTGACCACCACATACGTCCGTTACCACACGTCGCTGATGTGCGGCAGTGCGGTGTAATGATCGGGATCGAACTAGCGGCCGACACCAAAACACGCACTCCGTACGAAACATCCGAACGAATGGGCGCACAGGTCTGCCTTGAAGCCAGGCACCGGGGCGTCATTATTCGCCCTCTCGGTGATGTGGTGGTACTGATGCCCCCCTTGAGTATTCATCACAGCGAGATCGACCGTTTAATGTCAGTAGTCCGAGATGCTATCGTCGCCGTCACAAGTGGAGATCGCACATGAGCGGATTCTTCATCACAGGAACCGATACAGGGGTCGGCAAAACATTCTTTACCAAAGGACTCGCCAGCGCCTTGAGGCAGAGAGGGATGCGTGTCGGAGTTATGAAGCCGGTCGAAACAGGTTGTGGGCCACCAGAGAAAAGACATCCGGCCGATGCGCTAACTCTCGCCACTGCGGCGGGTAACGACTTCGACCTAGCCTGCATCTGTCCGTATCAATTTGAAGCCCCCTTAGCGCCAGAAGTCGCGGCTCACCTTGAGGGTCAGGAAATTGATAGCCAGATAATCGTGAGCGCCTACCAGACAATATCAAGCCAATGCGACATCACTCTTGTCGAAGGGGCAGGGGGACTGATGGTTCCGATCTCACATTCGTACACAATGGCCGACCTCGCTAGCGATCTTCAAACGCCTCTGCTTCTAGTTATCAACTCTAAGCTCGGCGCTGTAAACCACACACTCCTGACCCTCGAAACAGCAGCCAGTCACAACCTTGAAGTTCGCGGTTATGTACTCAATCAGGTATCGCCAGAAGCAGATTTAGCAAGTGGAACCAATGCGGAACTACTCAGTCGGCATACTGACATCCCGTGTCTAGGAGCTATTCCATGGTCTCCAGTACCTGACCACGATCAAACCGAAATCATTAACAACGCGATCGATTGGAATATGCTTCTCGGAAGCGAGAGACAAGACCTATTGGACCGGTTCGCCAACCGCCGCGGCCACACCACGTAATCCAAGCCGCTGCAGTAAATCAAAATCTTCCCCCGGTTCAGGGTTCGGCGTAGTGAGTAGTTGGTCACCAAGAAAGATTGAATTTGCGCCGGCTAGAAAGCATAACGCTTGAGTTACTTCTCCCATTTCCATTCGCCCTGCACTTAACCGCACCTTCGCAGTTGGCATCAAAATGCGAGCAGTCGCGATCATGCGTACCACTACGTCCCAGTCCAAAGACGATTCATTGGCTAGTGGTGTGCCTTCGACAGTGACCAACGCATTGATTGGTACACTCTCTGGATATGGGTCTTGGCGCGCTAACTCAAGCAGAAGGTCAATCCGGTCGTCATCGCTCTCACCCATCCCAAGAATGCCACCGCAACACACCTTGATGCCTGCATCCCGAACATGACCAAGCGTCTTTAACCGGTCATCATAGGAACGCGTAGTAATAATGGAACGATAAAACTCGCGCCCGCTGTCCAAGTTATGGTTGTAATAATCGAGACCAGCAGCAGAAAGTTGTTCCGCATGACCTGCTTCGAGCATCCCCAATGTCACGCATGTTTCAAGTCCCATCCTTTTAACAGCGCGAACCATATCAAGCACTCGATCAAAATCAGGCCCATTCGATACCTGACGCCATGCAGCCCCCATACAAAACCGGTCTGCGCCTGCTGATTTAGCTCGCTCTGCTGCGGTTACCACCTCAGAAAGACTCATCAAATCCGTTGAATCAATGGGGGTGTCATAGTGCACCGACTGCGGGCAATACGCACAGTCCTCAGCGCATCCTCCGGTTTTCACACTGAGAAGCGACGCACATTGAACAGTTTCTGGATCATGGCACCTCCGATGCACAGTAGCAGCCTCGTAGACAAGGTCGAGCAAGCCGCGACGATAAGTCGCAGCGACCAGCTCACGCGTTACGCGGCCCCCACTCGAGGTGCCTAGACTTTGTGGAGAAGAATTCGACATCAGTGTGCTCAGTCCAAATTATACCGGCTCGGAGAAACCATCTTTATATAATGACGCGGTTATGTTTAATGATCTGAATCGAGATGAACTGATTTTACGAGAGCGAACCCTCCTAGAGCGTTTTTCGATACACAAAGAAGCCGGCTTGAGACTCGACCTTACACGAGGCAAACCAAGCCCTGAGCAACTCTCTCTCTCTGACGAGCTTGACGCGATGGTCGGTGGTGAATTTCGAGCAGCCGACGGAACCGATCTGCGCAACTACGGTGGGCTCACTGGTACGAGTGAAGCACAGCAACTGGGAGCAGAGCTACTCGGTGTCAGCGCCGAAGACGTGATCGCTGGTGGTAATTCCAGCCTATCGTTAATGTACCAATATTTGCTGCATGCGTGGCTTCATGGCCCTCTCGATGCCGAAACGGCCTGGAAATTAGAATCTGGCCCGATTAAATTTCTCTGTGTTGTCCCCGGTTACGATCGACATTTCACCATCGTCGAAAGTCTCGGTTTCGAACTTATCAATATCCGGCTTACGGATGGCGGACCCGATATTGACCGAATCGAAAACTTAGTGGCTTCCGATCCTAGTATTAAAGGGATCTGGTGCGTCCCGAAATATTCAAATCCTACAGGACATATTTATTCCGATGGAATTGTCAAACGACTGGCACACATCCCAAAAATCGCCGGTCCGAATTTTCGAATCATGTGGGACAACGCGTACGCCGTGCATGACTTCGATGACAATCCGCCGGTCCTCGACAATATTTTCGCCCATTGCGAAGTAGCCGGAACGAAAGACAATGTGGTTCAATTTGCCTCCACCTCAAAGATTACCCGTGCCGGTGCAGGTATTTCATTTCTTGCGGCATCGCAGGCAAACCGAGACTCATTCACAAGGGCCCTCGGCATACAAACTATTGGACCAGACAAACTCAATCAACTTCGTCACGTCCGTTTCCTCAAGGACATCGACGGCATCCGTGCTCTCATGCGAGGTCACGCCGCAATCGTCAAACCAAAATTCGACCGGGTGATCACACATTTGACTGACGGATTAGCCAGCGACGGTATCGGTTCATGGACAAAACCGCGTGGCGGATATTTCCTGTCTTTTGAAGCGCCAGAAGGCCTTGCAACCGAGATCGTGAAACTCTCGGCAGAAGCCGGTGTCAAATTAACACCGGCCGGCGCGACATTTCCTCACGGCCTAGACCCACGAGACACCAACATCAGAATCGCGCCGACGTATCCATCCCTCGATGAAATCGATCAGGCGATGCCTGTCTTTGTAACAGCTGTCTCATTAGCCGCTGTTCGAAAACTGCTTCAATCTACAGAAACACCCGCCTAACATGAAGGTCGGTGACGGTGTAGCATTAAAATAGACGGGCTAGGGAATCATGAAGTCGAATCGCTTTGATCGCCACTCGGTACTCGTACTCTTCACAATATTGCTGTCGCCACTAGACGTGTACGCGCAAAATGTTCCGACCTATACTGAACATATTGCGCCGATTCTGAGCACACACTGTGTGAACTGCCATCGGCCTGACGGAATCGCGCCTTTTGGCCTGGATACTTTCAGTGCCGCCCAAGCAAACGCGGAACGAATCGCAGAAGTCGTGACAAGTGCATCGATGCCACCTTGGAAACCAGCGCCATATTACGGCCCCTTCGAGGGTGAACCAGAAATAACCGTCGCCGAAACCGACAATCTTGTGGCGTGGGCCACCAATGGCACGCCGCAAGGCGATACGACAGCCACACCAACAGACCCAACCCCGTCGTCGTGGCCCCTTGGCGAACCAGACCTCATTATTTCAATGGAGGAAGCCTATCCGGTCAATCCTGGGGATTCACTTGAACACCGTAACTTCGTCCTCCCGGTTGACCTCACCGAACGGCAATGGGTCCGCGCCGTGGACATTCTTCCGAATCGGGCCGGTAACGCTGCGATCAGGCGCGGCAGAGTAATGCTCGACGGAAGTGGTACCGGACGTACAGTGGAAGCAGAGGAAACACTTCCAGGATATCCCGGCCTGATCATCGACCACGCAGCGTTCCCCCAAGGCCACATTCTTGTCTGGTCACCGGGGCAAACACCGACCGCCGAACAACCTGGATTAGCCTGGTCTCTTGAACCAGGCACGGACCTGATTCTCCAGTTAACGTTACAACCTCGTCCGGAAACAGTACCAGTTCAAGCGTCCATCGGTCTTTATTTTACGGACGAAGCGCCAGCGCTTCGTCCCGTCGGCCTGGGGCTTAATTCAAAAGCATTCGAAATCCCGGCTGGTAATTCAGATTTCGTCATACAAGACCGTTACAGATTACCGGTGGGCGTCGATGTACTAGAACTCTTTCCTTATATGCATTACCTTGGGAAAACCGTGGAAGTGACAGCCACCCTACCGGACGGCACAGAAGTCGGACTTCTACAAATTGAAGACTGGGATTTCAATTGGCAGGACAGTTACCGCTACGCCGCCCCAGTGCACTTGCCGGCAGGCACCTCAATCGAAGCCTTATTTACCTTCGACAACTCTTCTACCAATCCACGCAACCCATCGAGTCCACCAGTGGTGGTTCGCCACGGTGAAACGATGATGGACGAAATGGCAGAGGTATTGATGCAGGTGCTTCCGGTTCTCCCTGGAGACACCGAAGCACTCATTCGAAACTTGGCACTCAAGGAAGCCCGCAATGACATCATCGGCCTGCAGGCTCAGCTACGAAACGACTCGAACAACGCAGTCGCACATAATGACCTCGGGGTGCGGTACCTGGACATTGGTCAACTCCAACTTGCCCGCGACCACTTTGGGCAAGCCATAACAATCGATCCGGGCTATGCAGAACCCCATTTCAATCTCGGGTCTCTACTTATTACGGAAAACAACACAGAAGGTGCAATTGAAGAATTACGTCGTGCTGTAGAAATCGCACCGGACTATGCGGAAGCACACAACAACCTTGGTGGTTTACTCGCCTCTGTCGGCCTTATCGATGATGCTGTTATCTATTACCGACTTGCGATTCAGTTTAATCCACGACATTCGGAAGCGCTCTACAACCTCGGAAACGCCATGTTATCGAGAGGTAACCGTGTCGCGGCTATGCAACATTATCGAAACGCGCTCCGCTATGCGCCAAATGATGCTGAAGTTCACAGCAATCTGGCCCGTGCGCTCACTGACGAAAATGAAATAGCCGACGCAGTCATGCACTATCAAAGTGCCATCGAAATAAACCCTGAGTTAGCGCCGGCCTTAATTGGTCTTGCCTGGATTCGAGCGACCGCGTCAAATCCTTCCCTCCGGCGATCAACAGAAGCATTAATGCTTGCGGAGCAGACAGTGCGACTCGTGGGCGCAGAACATCCAGAAGTGCTTGATACGCTGGCAGCCGCATACGCCGCTGAAGGGCGTTTTGATGATGCAGTAACGACGGCCCAAAAAGCAGCCGCCGCGGCACGTGTAACGCCCGGCTATGAATCAACTGCTACGGCCATCGACGAACGGGTAAATATGTACATTCTGTTCAAACCGTATCGGACACCGTAAGTTCTGCCTCTCTAAGAGTTCAACGCGTTTCTGATAAAGCCCTGAACAGCATCGAAGGTCGACTCAACTGGTATGGACGCCGGAAGTCCCGGCATTTGGTCTCCATTTACAAAATAGGCAACGCAAGGCCGATCGTACAGCACCGCCAGTCTCGCTTCGCTTACAGTGCCTGAAGATCCAGGGAAAATAATAATCGCATCTGATGACAAGGCATTGAGATGGTTGCGTGAGAACTTGTTCTCGCCTTGCACGCCACGCTTAGACAAATGAGTTTGAATAACGAGTTCAATCCATCGATTCGGATAACCAGGCGGTGCCCGGTCCCTGGACGATGCAACATCCGCCGGCAATATACCAACCGCTAAACCAGCACGCGGTGAAACGGACACAAACGCTTCAGTAACCGCACCCATGACACCTGGACCGCCACCGGTCAGCGGGTGATACCCAGAACGTGCAATCCAAACACCAACACGACTCGCCCGATCCTCATACCGTTTACTGCCCGAGCCCATGACTCCGACCACTGGAAGCCGTTTCATCGTTGGACACTATAATGGGTGTGATGCGGGCATTCTCTTCAACGGTTACCTTTGTCGCTTTAGCGATTGCCACTGGATGTAGCGGTAATGAAGGCACGCCAACAGCTCCGAACGGTTCCGAAACCGTTAGTCTCAGCGTTGAACATCGTACGGAATGGCGTCAATTATGGATTCAGGGCACCACAGATCTTCCGGACGGTGCATTCCTGAACTACAGCGTCACCCATGAAATTGCCGAGTCGAGCCCTCCGGATGAGTGGCCAGCAACCAATCTCCTTGAATCCGGTCGAGCAACGGTTAAAGACGGGCAGTTTTGGTCTACCGTCAACACCCTGAACTGGCCGAACGGAAACGTACGGGTACTCATTCAGTTTCCATTTCCCCCTCAACCACCACCTATAGAATCCCGGTACGGCCCACTGGGCGAGCATCTGACGGGCGAAAATGTAACAACAGTAAGTGGAATGAAAGCAGTCGAGGTCGAGCACCACTTTGAGCATCGTCGGTAACCCACGGGGCCTTTTTACTCGCTGGGTTATAGTGTCTATGGTCACGGGGCGTGGCGCAGCCCGGCAGCGCGCCTGCTTTGGGAGCAGGAAGTCGGAGGTTCGAATCCTCTCGCCCCGACCATTTTTTTCTAAAAGAAAGCTTGGCTGTGCCAGGATTCTGAAACTGGCACCTCCCAACGACCGGCTCGTACGTCACTCATAATCTGCAATGTGTTGTTAAATACGGTGGTTGCAAGACCAACGTGACCAGCCGCAACCAATTCGGCAAAGTCTTCCCGCGAAACACGTTCAACATTAGTACCACGTCGAAACAACACCGGAGAATGGTTCACTAATTCCACACCGAGTTCATTCTCCAGTTCTTTCATCTGCCTGACGAGCGCATCAATTGAACAACCCGACGGCCCAGCGGTTCGCTGGTCAACGGCCACGAAGAGAAACTGTCCATACTGCAACTCCCGACCTGCCACTAAAGGAACGTTGTGCGCACCCCATTGGTCGATAAAGCGATCAACATCTACCATTACTCGTTCCTGCTCAACAGCAGTCAACTCACGCTCCGCTGAAAATATCCAGACACGCGCGTCTTCCGGTAACACATCAAATGCAACCCGAGGCATTAATGACTCCTCTTTTTTTAAATTCAATAAGTAGAATACAGGGCATTTGGCTATTACTAAAACTAACGATGCCCTTTCTGTTTCAATTCATACAGTCAAAGCAACGACACATGGCCGGTACCTTGTTTGTCGTCCTGCCACATCAGTCGCCGCACCGGTACTCGTAGGGTTTCACGGCTACGGGGAACATGCCGATAGACTCCTCAGTGAAATGAGCCTGATTCCAGGAGCAGAGAACTGGTTGCTATTATCGATTCAAGGCCTCCATCGCTTCTATAGTAAATCCGGCAATCATGTCGTCGCGAATTGGATGACTCGACAAGACAGAGCTAGCGCGATTACTGACAATTTGGCCTATGTCAACGATGTTGTACGCACTGTCAAAGACGCGCACAACACGACTGACACTCTCGTCTATTGCGGCTTCTCTCAAGGCGTCGCCATGGCCTATCGGGCAGCCGCACGAGGCAATCACACCTGCCACGGTCTCGTCGCACTTGCGGGCGATATCCCTCCAGAACTCAAAGACGATCCCGGAATCAAATGGCCTTCCATTCTTATTGGTCGCGGGAACACTGACGAGTGGTACACCCAAGAGAAGATGTCCACCGACCTCGAATTTTTCCACTCAATCAATGTCAAACCAGAGACTTGTTGCTTCAACGCTGGTCACGCATGGACAGAGGACTTCCGGAAGTCTATTGGCCAATTCCTCTGCCGCATTCGCTAATAAAATGAGCTATCTAACAGACTCTTTGAGGGTCACCGCATCAAGAAACGGCATCATCCCACGAAGTTTGGCACCCACTTCTTCAATCCGGTGCTCCTGTTCTTTCTTCCGTTGAGCCATAAACCAGGAGCGACCTTCTTTATCCTCACTAATCCACTTATTCGCATAAGTACCGTCCTGGATTTCAGCAAGGATCTGTTTCATTGCCTCGCGAGTCTCATCGGTTACCACTCGTGGGCCACCGGTGTAGTCGCCATGCTCTGCGGTGTCGCTCACCGAGTAGCGCATGTAGTTAAGCCCCCCCCGATAAAAGAGATCCACAATCAACTTCAGTTCGTGCATACATTCAAAGTACGCAATCTCTGGTTGGTAGCCAGCGTCAACTAGTGTGTCGAATCCTGCCTTGACCAGTTCGCTCACCCCACCACACAACACAGACTGTTCACCGAACAGATCAGTTTCCGTTTCTTCAGCAAAGGTCGTCTGGATAACTCCGGCACGCGTTAAGCCGAGGGCCTTCGCATACGACAAGGCAAGAGCCTGCGCCGCACCTGTCGCATTTTGTTCAACCGCGATAAGTGCGGGTGTACCGCCGCCTTCCTGAAACACTTCACGCACACGATGCCCAGGAGCCTTCGGCGCAATTAAAGTCACGTCCACATCCGCCGGTGGTTCAATCGTCTTAAATCGAATATTGAAACCATGAGCGAACATCAGCATCTTGCCGGCAGTAAGATGAGGTGCAATCTGTTCCTTGTAGATACCCGCTTGGGCTGTGTCTGGCGTCAAAATCATAATGACGTCTGCCCATGCGGCTGCCGCCGCTCCATCAGTAACTGCCACTCCCTCAGCCTCTGCCTTCTCGCGAGAACGACTGCCTGCATGAAGTGCAACCTGCACTTCCACACCACTGTCTTTTAGATTGAGAGCATGAGCGTGTCCCTGAGAACCATACCCAAACACTGCCACCTTTTTGCCTTGGATAAGACCAAGGTCTGCCGAATCGTCGTAATAAATTGTTGCCATCTGAATCAAGTCCTCACAATAAAAAGAAACTCACGCTGTATACAGGCCCGAACCGGACCAGGCACCGTAATCCTTCATTCCCCAGTCGCTGTTCCGAAACCCGAGCTACACAGAATACGACACGTTAGGGTCTTCAGTGTCGGTATCATCAAGGGCCGGGTCTTCGTCCTCCACGCGATCGGATGGTTCTACAGCGATCCCCTGCTTGCCACGCAGCATCCCCACCCGACCGGTCCGAACAAGCTCAAGAATACCGTAGGGCTGCAACACTTCGAGCAACCCTTCGATCTTCTCTTCCGTACCAGTCGTCTCAATGACGAGTGAGTCGGGCGCAACATCGACCACCCTCGCGCGAAACACGTCAACCAACTGCATAATCTGTGTTCGCGTCTCTATCGTCGTCGTAACTTTCACCATCGCTAGTTCTCGAAAAATCGAGGGAGCATGCGTAATGTCGTGTACACGAACAACGTTCACTAATTTATAAAGATTAGCCTCAATACGTCGAGCGTCACTCGCATCACTTTCGACCACGATGGTCATGCGTGATTCCGATGTCGTTTCCGAGTGACCGACCGTGAGGGAGTCAATATTGAATGCCCGCCGCCGAAATAAGGAGGCTACGCGGTTCAGTACGCCAGGCTTATCCTCAACGTAAACCACGAACGTATGCCGCTTCCGCTTACTGGTCATCTAATCACTCGTCTTCCGCAGTTTCAACGATCGGAGCGAGACTTGGACGTCGAATCATTTTATTGAGATCGGCGCCTGCCGGAACCATAGGATAGACCGTATCTTCCTGTTCGACATGGAAATCCATGACCACGGTACGCTCATCCGACCGGGCGTTATTAATCGCCGGCTCAACCTCAGCCCTCGTCTTAATGGTTGCACCACTGAGCCCAAAGCACTCGGCAAGTTTTGCGAAATCTGGACTTAAGAGTGGGGTTGCCGCATAACGGCGCTCATAGAAAAACTCCTGCCACTGACGCACCATTCCAAGATAACCATTATTAATCACCGCGACGTTGATCTTGATATTTTCCTGAGCAATCGTCGCTAACTCCGCCATGGTCATCTGAAACCCGCCATCTCCAGCAACGACCCACACTTCCGCATCGGGATTCGCCAACTTCGCACCGATGGCTGCGGGCAGTGCAAACCCCATGGTCCCGAGCCCTCCGGACGTAATGAGTGTTCTCGGTTCATTGTGACGGTAGTACTGTGCTTCCCACATCTGGTGCTGCCCAACATCCGTCACCACAATTGCCTTGCCGTTCGTCATCCGCCAAATATCATTGATGACATGAGCCGCGTAAAGATGACCGTTGTCGGGTAAGTTCTGAATGTCACGCACCGCGACATCACCCTTCATATCGTTAATCGTGTTGAGCCAAGCGGCACGATCGCCAGATTCAACGAAAGGACTTAAATCCGAAAGCACCATTGCCAAGTCACCAGCCAAGGCCACATCGACCTTGACGTTCTTATTAAATTCAGCCGGGTCTATATCGATATGGATTTTTCGCGCGTTGGGAGCATATGTCTTCAGATTCCCCGTCACACGATCATCGAACCGCATACCAAAAGCTAAAAGGAGGTCCGCTTCTTGAATCGCTTCATTCACCCACGCCTCACCGTGCATCCCCATCATGCCCATATTTAGAGGATGCTGGGCCGGCACACCACCAATGCCGAGCAACGTCATAGCAATCGGGATATTGGTTCGTTCGGCAAGGTCGAGCACCTGCCGCATCGCTCCGGACAACATCACGCCATGCCCGGCAAAGATAACGGGGCGTTTGGCTCTGTTAATCAAATCCGCCGCCCGCTGGTACTCGGCTTGTGATGCACGCAGATCAGGGGCATACCCCGGCAACTTCACATCACTCGGGTCCCACTCAAGCTCTGTCGATGATTGCTGAGCATCCTTGGTGATATCAACAAGCACAGGACCTGGACGACCCGAGCGGGCAACATACATTGCTTCGTGAATCGTCGATGCAATTTCATCTACGTTAGAAACAAGATAGTTATGCTTTGTAATCGGCAAGGTCACGCCAGTCACGTCGGTTTCCTGAAATGCATCAGAACCGATGAGCCGACTACCTACCTGCCCGGTAATACACAGAATCGGCGAAGAGTCGAGCATCGCTGTGGCAATCCCAGTCACCATATTCGTGGCACCAGGCCCCGACGTCGCAACGGCCACACCAATCTCACCACTCGCCCGCGCATAGCCATCTGCCATATGAGTGGCACCTTGCTCATGTCGAACAAGCACGTGACGGACTGGATAGTCCAGCATGGCATCGTACGCAGGAAGAATTGCACCGCCCGGATAACCGAACACGGTCTTAACACCCTCACGTACCAAGGTTTCCCAAATAATCTGTGCACCCGTTCTAACGTTAGACATGCCTATCCTCTAGTTGGTCACTGCTCCTAGCGCCGCTGACGAAACAAGCCGCGCGTACTTAGCCATCACGCCCCGTTTGTACTTCGGCTCTGGCGGTTGCCATGCTGCAAGTCTGGCCTGAATCTCTTCCTCGCTTACCTCAAGCTGTAATTTTCGATTCTGCTCATCAAACAGAATCGTGTCGCCTTCTTGCACGATGGCGATCGGGCCGCCTTTCGCCGCCTCCGGTGCCACGTGCCCAGCCATCATGCCGCGGGTAGCCCCCGAGAATCGTCCGTCCGTCAACAGTGCCACGCTCTCTCCAAGACCTGCCCCCACAATAGCTGCCGTCACAGCCAGCATCTCGCGCATACCAGGACCACCCTGTGGACCTTCATACCGAATCACCACAACATCACCAGCCTTGATACTGCCTTGCTCAATGGCCTCAAAGCACTCCTCTTCACTGTCAAAAACGCGAGCTGGCCCTCGGCGCTGCGTAAGTTCATGACCGGCTACCTTGACGACGCAACCATCAGGAGCAAGATTCCCTTTCAATATGACCAAGCCTCCTGTTGGTGTTATCGGATCGGAAACGGAGCGCACCACCTTTTGACCAGCAGTTTCTTGTGCACTGTCCGCAACATCACCAATTGTTTGTCCGGTCACGGTAATCGCGTCAGTGTGCAATAAACCCGCTTCTTTTAATCGATTCGCTACGAGCTCCAGTCCGCCCGCTCGATACAGGTCCGTGGCAACAAAACGGCCGCCCGGCTTCAAGTCAGCCAAAAGAGGCGTCTGTTCACTGATACGGTCAAAGTCTTCAATTTTTAAATCGACGTCCGCCTCATGCGCAATAGCCAATAAATGCAACACTGCGTTGGTCGAACCGCCCGTCGTCGCAACGGCCGCGATGGCGTTCTCAAGCGCGTGCGCCGTCACAATTTGACGAGGCCGAACATCTTTCTGGACTAAATCAAGAACCAGTGAACCCGCCTGCCTGGCAACATCATCCTTTTCGGCAACCATCGCCGGTACCCCATTTGCGGCCATTGGCGACACACCCAGTAATTCGCATACGGTCGACATCGTGTTCGCCGTGAACTGCCCACCACAGGCCCCTGGTCCGGGACAAGCAACGTCCTCCAATGCACACAACTGCTCGTCGGTCATATTTCCTGCCGCATGGGTGCCAACAGCCTCAAAGACATCCTGAATCGTCACATCCTTACCTTCCCATTGCCCCGGCGCTATCGAACCGCCATAGAGGACAAGTCCAGGAATATCGAGTCGCACAAGCGCCATCACACCACCAGGAATGGTCTTGTCGCATCCAACCAAAATGACGATGCCATCGAACAGATTGCCACGCGCAACAAGTTCAATTGAGTCAGCAATTACTTCACGACTGACAAGAGAAGCCTTCATCCCCTCGCTCCCCATCGTGATGCCGTCGGAAATAGAAACCGTGTTGAACTCCATCGGGGTACCACCAGCTTCCCGAATGCCCACCTTAACCTGCTCGGCAAGATCACGAAGGTGGTAGTTGCACGGTCCAATCTCTATCCAGGTATTCGCCACCCCGATAAGCGGCTTCTTCAAGTCGGCATCTGTAAAACCAACCGCCTTCAACATAGCCCGAGCCGGAGCTCGACTCGGTCCTTCAGTAATCGCTGCACTTCGTCGTATGGTCATAAAAAAAAGCCATCATCCGCGTATGGACGATGGCCCCTTGAGGATTTTAATCTGTCTAATTCGGGTACATCATCCGCTTGCGGCCGACACAATAGCGTCGGCCACGATAACGGCGACAGCGATAAGACAACCTCTGAAAAGGATCATTTCAATCTGGGCAGCACCATGCCACCACATCTCCATTCATTTTACTGCGCTGATCATGCTCGCAGTCAAATGAACGGTTCTAACAATATTATCGTGCGATGATGGTGTGACGTTTATTTTTCAGAATGCGCCCGTAGCTCAGTTGGATAGAGCATCGGTCTTCTAAACCGAGGGTCGCAGGTTCAAATCCTGCCGGGCGCGCCATTTTTTGCTTAGTAAAAACGTCTGACACGCACACGACACAGACCCGTGCCAGCCGTTTGACACACAAGTTGACACACTAACGGCCAACGCGGCCCCCTAACGCCTTATCCATTTCATCAGCCGCGTCACGTTGGAGAACGGGCAACACGTGGCTGTACGTATCAAGAGTTATACCGATCTGACTATGTCCCAGCGTTTCCATCACCACACGCGGATGCACGCCTTGTGTCAGCAACAGCGTGGCAGCGGTATGCCGAAGATCGTGAATCCGCACATACGCCAAGTCAGCGGAGGCTAGTAGCTCTTTCCACGCCCGGCGCACGTTGCGGTCATCAGCTGACGTTCCAATCGTCGACGTGAATACCAGTCCTGAGTCATGCCAGCGCGAGCCTGCCAGCAAGCGCTCTTGTAGTTGTCGAGTTCGATGGGCTTTCAATGCATCCGCTTCATGTAACCGCTCCGGATGGTCTTCGAGCCAGTTGTGGATCATGTGTGTTAGTTCTAGGGAATCTCTGAAGGAATATCGACTACCCCCCCACGCGCCGAAATTTCCGAAATCTCCCGAAGAAGAATAGCCCACGCTCTGCGGTGGGCTGCATCAAAACTTGAAGGGGGCTTTACGGCCCCGTTCGTTATATCGATAGACATCCTGATCAGTTCTTCAGTCGATACTGTTTCATCGGTGTGTTGAATGGCGCGTTCATGGCTAGACATCCTGATCAGTTCTTCAGTGGATACGTGTCGATCTTCCTTCAGAGATTCCCTTTGCTTTTCCCAATGCTCTTTTTCTGCCCTGAGCTGTTCTTTCCTAAAGTCTTCATTCACCAGACATTCTCTAGCCACTTCCTCCTCGAATTTTTCTTTCCTGATCCGTTCATTTTCAAAGGCTTCCTCCCACAATTTATCAACATCGTATTCTGTGGATACTTCTGGTTCTGGTTCTGGTTCTGGTTCTGGTTCTGGTTCTGGTTCTGGTGCAGGGGATTCCTCTACAAACCGCACTCCATCTGCTGGCTGAGTAAAATATTCTCTTTGCTCTTTTAATGATCGCTTTTTACTC